>ERZ772920.1883-NODE-1883-length-10143-cov-14.207772_pt1 | contig 10143 bp, 11 predicted proteins | sample MGYA00511469_ERZ772920 | MGnify/ENA primary metagenome ERZ772920 (study PRJEB29015, sample SAMEA2738069) | human oral metagenome | biome: human oral; feature: human-associated habitat; material: saliva | place: China | collected 2216 ... | reverse complement strand
GAAACAGCTTTCATTTGTTTATCCTGTGACATGTAAACTCCTCATAGATAGTATAGTTCTACTATACCATATTTTGGAGGAGAAAGGGGGAATGAGTGTTTTTGATAAGAAATAGATGGGAATACAGGTCTTCGAGACTTAGAATAGGTTCGTTTACTAAAGTTTATATGCATTCTAAGTCTCGAATTATCGTAATTCCATAAATTTAAAAGTATTCTAAGCTTCGAATAGCTTATCTACGAAAGTTTTGAGGTCTTCTAGCTTTTGAATAGTCATCTTCCCTAAAGTTTATATGTATTCTAAAGCTAGAAGAGTTAAAATCTATAAATAGTAAGAGTCTCTATCTGACAGAGGGAATGTTTGTCTAGTCAGATAGGGATTTTTTAATTTGGAAATATCTGATTTGTCCTGAAAAGTACATTTTAGATGGAAATAATGACAGTTGAGCGGATGAAGGTCAAAATGGTTTGGAGAACTGTTAGAATGGATGTATCAACTTAAAGGAGAAAATTGATGAAGAAAGTTAAAGATGATGAGGAGAGTATGCTATCGACACTTCCTTTATGGGGGCTTCTATTTTTGGTCTGTGCATTGTTTCAAGTCTTTGTATTTAAGGATAGACCTTTGATTCAACATGGTAGACAAGGAAGCATTGTAAAAACAGATCAAAAACAGGTCTATCTTCCAGAACTAATCCAGTCTTGGTTTGATAAAGAAAAAACTAAATGATTCGTTAAATAGAAAGGATATCATCATGACAAAAACATACGCTATTCGCCCTCTTAGTTACAGCAACTTTACCAACCGTGAGTTTGAAAGCCTGATGATGGATACTCATCAAAGTTTGGCAACTTTTTCTAAGGCAAACAAGGATGAAGCAATGTATGCCAAACATTTGGAACCCTTCAAGACCAAGCTAGATGATTTTCAAGCTCAACTTGCGGTGGTGGAGACGAAAGAGTCTAGTAATCTGACAGAAGTCGATCGCAATCGTGATAGTGCCCTGGTCGGTCTCTTTACCCTTCATAGAGGATTTGCTAAGATTAAGGATGTCAAGCTCAAAGAAGCTCATGAAACTCTGAAACCAGTCTTTGCTAAGTATAAGGACATCACTAAGCACAGTAATGATGTGGAGACGGCAGAAATCAAGAGTCTTCTCAAAACGCTTAGTGAAACACCCTACAATGAGGCAGTTACCAGTCTAGGACTGACCCCTATGCTGACGGCGGTGGTCAACGCTCAAGAGGAATATGACCAAGTGGAAAGTAAGGCGCGTGCTTCTAAGTCTGCCAAGGAAGTTGGCAAGACCAGAAAACTCCGTACGAACTTTCAACCAGCTATGACCTCTTTATGCGCTATACCGCAGCCAGCGCAGAAGCCTACCCTGAAAAGGAACACCTGACTCAACTCCTCAAGGAACTTAATAGCATCCGAGATAGTAAACGACGTCTCATCACTAGTAGCAAGAAAGATAAAAAGGCCAAACCAGTAGAACCAGCCCAAGCAGCAGGATAAAGACAACCCCTTAGAAGTGGATTTCTAAGGGGATTTTTATGGTTTCGTGGTATAATTTTATTATGAGATAATGGAGGAATAATAATGCATATTCAATATTTCAATGCTTTTTTGTGTCGTAATGGTGAGAAGACAAATTATGATTTATCTAAGTTAATTGATAAAATTCGCGTATCTTCTCCTGTAGAAAGAACTGTTAAATTAGGTAGCCAACAAACGATTTTTATGAATGATAGCAGAGAACCTTTATTCAGTAGAACGAGTGGTTCTTCTTTGGATGGTTTTGAGTATCTCCCAAGTAATAGGACAGTCTGGATTGGAAAGTATCGAAGCGAAAAACCATACGAAGGAAAAATAGGTGAAGAGGAGATTAGGCAAATTGATGGTGATCTTTTTGAACCAAGTGTTTGTTTGATTATCCCTACCTCATACCTCTTTTTGATGGAAAGAAAGTTCTTAGGCCCTTCTATTAATCAAATAGGAGAGTATTTATCGAGCTTTATAAAGAGTAATGATCCTAATGTAAAGTATTCGGTGAAATTTGAGCCTATGAAAACAGATAGTTTAAAACCTTTGATAGAAGCTTCTGAGAGTATCAAATCAATCGAGATTCAGATTAAAAATGAAGGTTTTCAATTGTCAAATTTGTTTCCAAATATCAACGATAGCAACAAAACACTATTAGAAAAATTATTTGGTAATATGATTGAAGTATCTGAAGAATTAGATATAAATACCACTACTGTAGTGTTTAAGAAAAGTCGGTATAAAAGAGAAATGGATATAAAACGTGTTGATGGCATACTAAAGTTATTAAACTCTTCAGATAAAAATTTAATATCTGCAAAAGTTGAATTTTTAAATCCAGAGACACATAGATTTGATGAAGTGGATTTAAAGAAAGATGGTTTTTATATTTTGGAAAAAACTTCTTTAAAAACCGAGAATTTTGATAAATTAGCTAATCTAATGACAGAGCATTATTATGATGACCAGAATAGTAATAAAGATCTCTACTATACTTCATTTGGTTCTTTGTTATCTGTTAATGAAAGTGAATTTAAGATTGTAACTGAAAATAGCATATAAAAATACAAAACAAGAAAGGAGATGTTGTCATGCTTAAATTTATTGACAAATATTTTTGGTGGAGTTTATCGATCATAATTGTGTTAATTGTTGCAGTGTCTCTTTTTTTAGGAAATTATTCAGAGTTATATGATTGGTTTTACAAAAATGCCTATACAAATAATGCGAATTTAGTGACCATCTCAACAGTTTTTATTGGTATTTATTTCTCTTTATACGGGTTTTTATTAAGTTCAAATACAAATTCCCTTATATCAAAACTTAAGTTAAAAGAGTATAAAAGACTAGTCTCAATAGTTAATAGAGGATTTGTATCTAGTTTTATTATCGTTATATTTTCTTTTTTAAATGAAAATATCTATAATTGGGTAGGTGAAATTTATATACTGTTCCTGTTTTTTATTTTTCTATTACTTATTGGATCTGCAATTCAAATAGCTATTTATTTTACATTACTTTTTAGATATGATTTGAATAAAAAATATAATAGTTTTGATGAAGATATACAAAAAGAAATTCTAGATAATGAATTACGTAAAAAGTTAAAACAATTTTTAGATAGAGAGTTATAAGAGTTGAGGATAAGAATGAAACCTAAAATTATTTTTAGTGAAGAGAAGAAAAATTGGGTTAAAAGACCTTTGTTATCTAATATAGAAAAGATATTAGATTACAGAGGGAGAACACCTAAGAAATTAGGTCTGAGTTGGAGCGGTACAGGTTATTTAGCTTTGTCAGCTTTAAATGTAAAGAATGGCTATATTGATTTCAAGCTTGCTGCCAATTATGGAGATCAAGAATTGTATGAACGATGGATGGGAGATAATCATCTTCATAAAGGACAAGTTGTTTTTACTACCGAAGCACCAATGGGAAATGTTGCACAGATTCCTAATGATGATTTGTATATTCTAAGTCAACGAACGATTGCCTTTGAAGTTAAACATGATTTAATTAGAGAAGATTTTTTAGCCACTTTATTGCGTAGCTCAAAAATATTCAATGAATTAACTTCTTTGTCAAGTGGAGGAACTGCTAAAGGTATTAGTCAAAAATCCTTATCAAATCTCAAGGTTTGTGTACCCGCATCATTAGAAGAACAATCCGCCATTGGCTCCCTCTTCCGCACCCTCGACGACCTTCTGTCTAGCTACAAGGACAATCTCGCCAACTACCAATCTCTCAAGGCGACCATGCTTTCCAAGATGTTTCCTAAAGCTGGACAGACAGTCCCTGAGATTCGTTTGGATGGATTTGTAGGTGAGTGGGAAATAAAGAAATTTAAGAGCATAAGTACTAAAAGAGGGAAATCAAACAGCAAAGGGTATGATTATCCAGCATACTCTGTTAGCAATCAGAGTGGGTTGATTCCTCAATCGGAACAGTTCGAAGGAAGTCGTTTAGAAAATCTTGAAAAAATTTCATATAAGATAGTTGAACCAAACGAGTTCGCATATAACCCAGCTCGTATAAATGTCGGATCCGTTGCATTTAATGATTTAGATAAAACAGTGATTGTAAGTTCTCTATATGTTATTTTTTCGTTAGATAAGTCAATAAATAACAGCTACGCGCTACTGTTTATAAAATCTCCTGAGTTTAACAAAGAAGTTAGAAGGAATACGGAGGGGAGTGTGAGGGAATATCTTTTTTATGAAAACTTCGCAAATATTCGGATCCCAATTCCTCCGTCACTCGAAGAACAACAAGCCATCGGCACCTACTTCTCTAACTTCGATAACCTCATCAATTCTCATCAAGAAAAAATTACTCAGCTTGAGACTTTGAAAAAGAAACTTTTGCAGGATATGTTTATTTAGGTAAATCAGAATGGAAAAGAATTATATTAAACTAGAGAAAATCGATACCTCAACTGCAGCGAAAAATTTTGTAAATTTATTAAACGAGAATAAGACGTATTTTCTTAATGGTCCCTGGGGATCAGGTAAATCTACTTTTCTTAAAGAAGTCGACGATATAAAACAAGTTAAACTAGTAACCATTGATTTTTGGAGATTAAATGACAGTCGATCAACTCTAGAGACAGTTTTTTCGAAGTTACACCCGTTTGTTTATTGGGGATTAAGATTAATTGTAATTCTATGCATTGCATTATCAATCCTAATGACTAATGTAGTTGATTTGGGTCTAAGTGTTCTTGTACCTACTTGGGTTGTTTTGTTTGCAGGAGTAATTGCTTTAATAGTTGCAATCCATCAGTTTTTGAAAATAAAATCAGATGGAATTTATAGCTGGTTGTTGACTAAAAATTATCTTTCATGTAGGAAGAAAATCTTGGTTGTCGACGACTTTGACAGGATGACTCCAGCTCAACAGGAAGCAAGTTATAAAGTTTTTAGTTTATTAAATGGAGAACTTCCGATTATTTTCGTTGGAGATATCAATATAATCCATCGAAATGAGAATAATTATCTTTCAAAAATTATCGATCGACGAATTGAGCTGCCATTTGTTCTCCATCCTACAAAAATATGGAGTGATTATTTCGAACAATTGGAAAAGAGGTTAGAAATAAAACTTTCTGATGTTTTTACTAATCTTGTTATAAAGGAAAATAGAAATTTAAGAGATAGAGAACGCTTTAATGATTATGTTAATCTGGAATTGATTGGACGGAATAAGAAGGAGTATGTTCTAGTTGAACAACAAATGGTTGTTATCTATCTTTATATTTTTTATCCTGAAATCTATAATGTCTTATTAAAGATGGGAAGAATTACCGATAGTTATGGAAAGAAATATGATGATATAGTAAGGTTATTTAGAATTTTGGAGGAAGAACGTGGCATTTATCCTTATCCATTTTCTTCAAATGCAGAGGCATATTTGATTAGTGAAATTCCAACTAATAGAACTTTAGAAGAGTTGAATACTATTATAGAAAATCCTCCGTTATTATTAGAAGAACTGAGTGGAATGCTTAGTTCAGATTTTACCACATACATAACAACCTCTTTTTATTATAATGATTTCGATTACAGATTACTTTTGTTTAAAACATCATTCAAGTTGTCAGGAGTAGGAAATAATAATTGGCTGATTGATTTTATTATAATGAATATGGCTAAAATTAATATTAAATATCCAGATTATGAACTTGATCAAATTTTTAATCACCTTGAAGTAGATTCTAAATCAAAATTTATAAGTCAAGTTGAAGAATTTTGGAAGAAAAATACAGAATTAACAGACTTTTCTGAGATTCTCTATTATTCTTTTAAGCATAAAGTCATAGATAAAGAACACATTCGAGGTTTAGTCACAGTTATTAGTCCATTTAACGAGATGTTTTCGTCTTATAGAAGAAAAGAACAGATAATTTTGTTTTATATTTACATTAATAAAATGGATGAATTTTCTTCTTCGTGGGATGAAAAACTATTAAATGTAATAAAAAACCTCAACAATCAAGAGTTTATAGATTTCTTATTAGGATTTGGTTATATTATCAATACCAAAGACAACAAATGTGATTTTACGATTGATGGGAAACCATATGTTATCGATTATAAATTTAAAAAATTCGCAGGTAATGAGTATTTTGATAAGATCTCAAATGTATTTGATAATCGGCTAGATAAAATAAAAAAAGGTAAATAATTTTATACGAAATAGAAGAAATCAGAAGGAGCATTCATGGTATCTGTAACACAACGTATCAAAGAGATTAAGCAACCTCGGGGTGGTTATCTACCCATAAAGTTATTTTCAGTAGAGCAGTTCGAAGATCACAGAGTTCTGCATCCTGTAGAGTCTGTATCTCCTAGTTTAGTGGGGATTTGTGTGGACTACTTGACTCGTTTTATGAAAGGGGCAGAAGCCCGTGATGCTTTCAGAATTTCTCTCATGGGAGCTCATAAGGTTAACATGGGAGACATAGCAGAAGCACTGCTCGATTTGGTGACAGGATTGGATGACTTATCGATAGAAAGTGCTTGTCGTTTGGCTTCTTTTGATGTTGTTTTTCGTGCAGGGGTTAAGTATTATAAACCTTTTGAAGAAATTACGGTGGATGTAGAAACGATAGAGAATATTCGTATCATGGTAGAACGAAGTCTTTGCTTTTTCGACCTCTATGGTCCTTTGGTAAAGGATGGCTTTCATTTTCTTGGAGGTTATACGGATACGATTGATAAGGGTGATGGAGATTTTCTTACCAAGGATACATTATGGGATTTTAAGGTGACTAAAACAGCGCCTAATAAAGACCATACGCTACAAGTCCTTGTATACTATATCATGGGTCTACATTCCTATGATCCCTACTTTCTGTCTATCGAAAATCTTGGATTTTATAATCCTCGAAAAAATATCGTTTATCAACTTCCAGTCTCTTCTATTCCTTTAGATTTGATTCGAACGATAGAAAATGAAGTGATTTGTTATAAATGATTGCTTGTTTAAAAAAATAATTGTAAAACTTAGAAAGAAACATTATGGAAACAACACAAACGTCCCAGTCGCTCTACCAAGCCCTGTGGAACTCAGCGGATGTTCTCCGCTCTAAGATGGATGCCAATGACTACAAGTCCTATCTCTTGGGCATGGTCTTTTACAAGTACCTGTCAGATAAGATGCTCTTTTTCGTGGCGGAGACTATGGATGAGGGGACGAATAGTCTGGAGGATGCCCTTGAGGTCTATCGCTCCTACTATGAAGATGTAGACACTAACGAGGATCTTCTTGAAGTTCTGAAGGGCGAACTCAACTATAGTATCAAGCCTGAGTTGACCTTTACGGCTCTAGTAGCACGGGTCAATGAGGGGACTTTCCAGTTGGAAGACTTGGCTCAGGGTTTTCGAGATATTGAGCAGAGTGATGAACTCTATGAAAATCTCTTTGAAGATATTGACCTCTATTCTAAAAAGCTAGGAGCGACTCCGCAAAAGCAAAACCAAACGGTGGCGGCAGTCATGAAAGAGTTAGCTGTGCTAGATGTAGCTGGTCATGCCGGTGATATGCTGGGGGATGCTTATGAGTATCTGATTGGTCAGTTTGCGACTGACTCGGGTAAGAAGGCTGGTGAGTTCTATACACCTCAGCCTGTTGCCAAACTCATGACTCAGATTGCCTTTTTGGAGCGTGAGGACCAGCTAGGCTTTACTATCTATGATGCGACTATGGGTTCTGGCTCTCTTTTGCTCAATGCCAAGAAATACTCTCATAAACCGCAGACAGTGGTCTACTTTGGTCAGGAACTCAATACCTCTACCTATAACCTAGCTCGGATGAACATGATCCTACACGGTGTTCCTGTTGAAAATCAATTTCTCCACAATGCTGATACACTGGATGAAGACTGGCCGACTCAGGAACCGACTAACTTTGACGGTGTTCTCATGAACCCACCCTACTCTGCCAAGTGGTCAGCTAATTCTGGCTTTATGGCTGATCCTCGTTTCTCTCCTTTCGGGAAACTAGCGCCCCAGTCCAAGGCTGACTTTGCCTTTCTCTTGCATGGTTACTATCATCTCAAGCAAGATAATGGAGTTATGGCTATCGTCCTTCCCCACGGGGTTCTTTTCCGTGGAAATGCGGAGGGAACCATTCGCAAGGCCTTGTTAGAGGAAGGGGCCATTGACACGGTTATCGGTCTACCAGCCAATATCTTCTTTAATACCAGCATTCCGACCACGGTTATCATTCTCAAAAAGAACCGTACTAATCGTGATGTCTACTTTATCGATGCTTCTAAGGAGTTTGATAAAGGGAAAAATCAGAATATCATGACGGATGCTCATATCGAGAAGATTCTGGAAGCCTACAAGTCTCGTGGAGAGATTGACAAGTTTGCCCATCTAGCAAGTTATGAAGAAATCGTCGAAAATGACTATAACCTCAATATCCCTCGCTATGTAGACACCTTTGAGGAAGAAGAAGTCGAACCACTGACAGATATAGTTGGCAAGATTAACGAGACAAATAAAGCAATCGAAAGCCAAACAGCTTCCCTACTTGAAATGCTCGGTCAGCTACATGGAACTACACCAGAAGTCGATGCTGAGCTTAAAGAGTTTTTGAAAGAGTTTGAAGGGTGATAAGCGTAATTGATTCGCTCATAATTCGCTCATTTTTAAGATATAACTTTGTTTCCATATTTCCGGGGAACTAGTAGAAAGTAAGGAGAAATATGGAAAATAACAACCAACGTGCCCTTTGCCAACAACTCTGGGCTAGAAACAAATACCTTGTCTTGAGCCATTCCAGCAATATTTACAATGAGATTCGCCAATATCTCAAGCAAGAAGTGGTGGAGGTGAGTCAGGTTCAAGAGATGATTGACCGCGCCTGTCAAATCCCAGAACACAGGGGTCAGGTTTGCAATGCCTTTCAGCATATTTGGGGCTATTTTAAAAAGAAAGCGACAGATGCTGAGCGCAAGGACTATATGCTCTTGCTGGATCGCTACCGCTTTGGTCAGGCTTCCAAGGAAGATGTAATCGCTAAGACTCGAGACTTGCTTGATTGCTATCCAAATACCTACTTGCAACATTCGACTTTACTGAAAGGAGACTCCCATGAGACTTTGGCATGAGGCTTTGATTTCACAACTTCCCCGGCCTCAACTTTTGGGGCAACATCGAGAGTGTTGCGCCCTGCGTGGCAATGGTTGGGGCAGAAAGCATGCGACGGTGGATTATGTCTTTACCCACTCGCCCTATCGTCTCTATGCCTATCATCGTTTGATTATGGAGGAGATGGTTGACCGTGGCTACAATGTCAGTCCAGAGTGGTTGGACAAGAACTATCGTGGTAAAATTTGCCCTTCTTATGAAGATTTGATAGAGGAGAAGTTGACTAATCCTATATATAGCGAACATGATGATGCCTACTATGAGGAGTGTCTGGATAATCTCCGAGAGAAGGGGAATGAGCTGGAGTAAACGTAAGGATTGCCTTCAATTTATAACTCTTCTCGTAATTTTTTCGAATAATAAAGATGAGACCATTAGAATGATTCTAAGGTCTTCTTTTTATGAGTGTTAGGATTTACTTTCAATAACTTTTGAGTTATAATTAAAAATTAAGCGTGAACTGAAGGACTTAAAAGAAAGAGGGTTAAGTGATGAAGAATAGTGCCATTGGGAGTAATTGGAAGGATGTCCGGTTTGAACTATTTACTAAGGAGGAAATCCTTGAAAGTGATATGCGAGTGGCTATTATGAGTGAGCTGATTGAGGCTAGGCATGAACAAGGAATCAGTCAGAAAAAGCTAGAAGAACTTAGTGGAGTAAGCCAGCCTGTCATAGCTAGGATGGAAACAGGAAAGACAAGTCCTCAGTTGGACACAGTCTTAAAAGTCCTAGCCAGTTTAGGAAAGACACTAGCAGTCGTCCCACTTGAACAGAGAAAGAGTTGATAGGGATGAAATTACTTGGTTGGCTAAAATCATCCACTGGATAATTTTACCTCCCGTCCGCACTTTTCAGGGAAATATCAGAATTACAAAAGAAAAATCAACCTATAGTCTTTTCTAATAACAAGCCATAGTCACTTATAAGAATTACTAATAACGCG
>ERZ772920.1875-NODE-1875-length-10189-cov-8.019242_pt1 | contig 10189 bp, 10 predicted proteins | sample MGYA00511469_ERZ772920 | MGnify/ENA primary metagenome ERZ772920 (study PRJEB29015, sample SAMEA2738069) | human oral metagenome | biome: human oral; feature: human-associated habitat; material: saliva | place: China | collected 2216 ... | reverse complement strand
TGCGTGATGGCATCTACGGAACAAACAGTTATAAAGTTTATTACGGAGAAGAATAATGAAATATTGTATTGACATCGACGGTGTATTGTGTGAGAACACTTGTCATACTAACCATGACAACCCGCCACCACGAACACAACAAATTGAGCATATTAAGGCATTACAAAAAGAACATGAAGTGGTGTTCTATACTAGCAGACCAAACCATGAATATGAAAGAACGGTGTCTTTCTTAAACAGTGTAGGTCTTGATACTTCTAAAGGTGTATTCTTTGATAAACCAAACGCAGACTTCTACATTGATGATAAGATGATCCCACTTATTCCGAGTGCAGGTGCAAATGTTAAGCGTAAGAAGTTAGCTATTTGTTACTCTGGCGGTATGGATAGTTATATTGCTTACCACTATGCAATCAAAGAACTTGACTATGAACCTGAAGATATCCTTTGTCTAACGTTCAACTTAGGACACAATTACAATCAGAAAGAAATTGATGCTCGACGTACTCAAGGTATTCCACATGTAGAGCTTGATTTACCAATTATCAATCAAGAACTGTTTGGTAATGCTGTTGATAAAGACAACTATATTATTCCAGGGCGTAACTTAATGTTTGCAACTATTGCCGCAGGTTTCGCTGAACGTGTATGGATTATCGGGGTTAAGTTTGAAAACCATTATCTAATGTATGATAAAAATGAGGCTTTCTTCCGCACAGCAAGTCTAGCGTGTACTCAGGCAATCGGGGCACCAACTGTTGTAGAAAGTCCTTTCATGAATTGGACTAAGACTCAAATGATTGAATGGGCAATCGAACATGGTCTTAAAGAAGGCTTATCACATACGGTATCTTGCTATCATGACACGCATAAACGTTGCGGTAATTGTGGTCTATGTTGGAAACGTGCAATCGCTATGTATATGGCAGGTGGTGAAGAAGTACTTGATGAACTTCAAGAGTACGAAGTTTACCCATTCACTTCTGATGTTGCTAAAGACTTCTTGCGTAAATACAAAGACGCAGTAGTCCGAAATGATTACAGCCATTATTCTAAAGAACGTATTGACGAAGTGTTTGAATGTTATCGTTGGTTAGGTATCAACATTGATAAGTTGTTGGAGCAGTAATGGAAACTTTATTAAAACAAACGGATAGTATTATCCGAGCTATGGAATATACTCAGCAAAATAAACCTGAGATTCTTGAATATATGAAAGCAACGAACCCACGTATTGAAACATTCTTCACTAAAGTAGGTTTCAAAATTAGTGTACCTGTTGTTGATATTAAAACAAAAGAACGTGGTGTAGCACCTATGTTATACATGGATATTGCTAGACCAATATGGAGAGACAATTTATTTTGCTTACTTTCAGAATGTACTAATCATCATCTGAACATCATCGAACGTGGTACACCAGAGCGTGTGATTGACCTTACTGCGCCTGATTTAATGAAACAGTTGGCTCGTTTTAATCGATACTATAAGAAAGCAAACATTGAAATGACAGTCGAAACGGATAAAGACACTATTCGTGATTTTATCATCGCTAACACGGAACGCTTTGCACTTCGTAGAAACCAAGAACCAATATATGATGTTAATATATTAGACGCATATATTGAAGATGCACACTTGTTCAACCATAAGTTCTATGGTATTGTTGATAAGAATACTGACGAACAAGGTATTATTGAAGTTGCTAATGATGTATCTCGAGGTGTAGTACATTGGGTGAATACTTATCGTGGTGTTGAAACAGAGAATACACGCTTCGGGAATAACTGTTTAATGCACTTGATCTCTAGTTTAAATCTTGGCATTTATACATCACTAAACTTAGGTATTGATACATTCGATTACAAAACAATGTGGACACAAAAACAAACGTTCGCAAAAGGTTTTGCATATAAGGAATAATTATGAGCGTAGAAATTAAAACGTATGCTCCATATACGGATTATGAAGTAGATGATACAGACCCAAAATCGTCTGCTTATTACGTTATGAAGAAAGCACTTGCAAAAGGTGCTTCTTGTTGCGAAGTAAAAGTTGGAGACGCAACCAATATAATTCTAGGTATGCCAAAATTTTCACACCTTACATACCGTGTGGGTCATGGTGGTTTACCTTATACACCAGACGTAAACTTTAAATGTTTCTGGGTTGAAGAACCTGTTAATGATAAAACAGATCCGTCTGATATAAATTATTGCTTTAATCTCCCAAACACATTAGATGAATATTTGGCTTCGCTTTCTCGTAAAAACAGAAGCAACGTTAAGCGACACCTACGCAATGCTGAGGCTTTAACGTTTGTAGAGACTGATTACAATTCCATGTCTATTGACTACTTGCTGACTTTGATACGCATTAGAGATCCACAAGGTTCAAAACCTGATATGGGTGAAATACGCTCTATCTTAGAAAGTGCAGGTTATAAGAATACTTTGTTCTATGCAATTTATGAGGGTGATACTCACATAGGTTATAATCTGGGTTTCATTCATAATGACAACTACTATGATGAAATCTTCTTTCAAACAGATGACTATGGTGATAAGGCTTCAGATATTATTGCTAAACTTATTAGCTTATTAGTAGGTAAAGTATCAGTATATAATCTTGGTTTAGGTTCTTTCTATAAAAAGAAATTTATGCCGGACAACGCTGAATTAAAGGCAACAATAGCTAAAGACTCTACTTATTTATTTGACGTGAACCTCATTTTTAAAGGTGATTACTGTTACGTATCTGAAAAGAAAGGCACAGCTTACGGTGTTGTTTTCTGTGATAATAGAGGTGGACAATATTATGATGACCTTAATTCAGGTCTATCAGATTTAATTAAGAAAGCATTCCCACTTGCAACATATAGAAAGATGCAAGTTCCGGAGCTTACTTATAACGGAACATTAAATGAAAGTTTATTCAATGCGTTTCACGTAGATACTAAAACAGGTTTGTCTTATTTAAACGGTCATAGTTCTTACAAAAGCTATTATACACCTTATAACAATCTGACTACCTACTTTAGATCTAGACTTAAACAGTTACCAGACGTACATAAAGTTATTGACCTTTATAAGGATCATTTTATTGACGACCTATACTTGTTAGAAGTTGGTGGATCTCTTGAAAGACCTGATTATGATAAAGTGTTTGCTGTACCTAACCATTGTTTAAAATGGCATGACACAGAAGACAACTTTGTTGCGTCTTTCAAAAGCAAAAGAAGAAAGGAAATCAGAGAACTCTACGCTAATCGAGGTGAAGTTCGCATATTAGAAAAGGACACACTACACGATTTATATAACACGTTATATTTGAATTCTTTTAATAAGTTCAACGATACGTTCAGTGCAGATGTTCTTCTCGCTTTATATGACGAACCTAATGTAGTAACTCTAGGTCACTACATTGATGATGTTCTTACTGGTATTTATACTTTAGAACAATTAGACAATACTTATTGGGCGTATCAAGGTTATCTAGCTTTAGTTCCTGATATGGCTAAACAGGGTTTATTATGTTGTGCGGAATTTATTTATAATTTAAATCCGGACTTCATATTAGATTTAACATCCGGGGTGTCATTTAATCCAACTAACTATGGAACATATAAGAAGACTGTTTCCAACTTAGAAAATGAGGTATATTTCTATACCATATCTCATAACAAAATTAAAGAACCCTATTATAAGGTATAAAAATGAAGAAATTAAAATTACAATCCGTGTATGACATTTATAATCTATATCAGGTTGTAAATGGTTACAGTCGCGGTGATGCTTATCAAAGCTACTACAATATCTTCAGCTTGTATGTAAAACATTCTGACAAAAGATCCATAACTGTACTAGATATTGGTGCAGGTACTGGACACTTTAAAGATATTGCAATACAAGCGGCGTATCAAGCAGGTCTAATTATTGACTACACCTCACAAGATCAAACATCAGGTGCAGACATCTGCTGTGATATCTTTGACTTAGCCAATTATATGGACACTGAAGGCATAGCACCTTATGATTTAAGTATCTTGGTTCATAACGTTATGAATTGTGCTTTACCACACCATAACCTAGATGCATTTTACACTAATTTAAAACGTTCCGGGAATGTTATTATCAATCAGTGTGCAACACCATCATATTGGGAATCAGCCGCAAATGACGTGAACGCAATAGACTATGAAGTATTGGTATTACCAGATAATCCAGTATTAAAAGATCTTGGTTTAGAATCTGATACTTATATCTTTGAAATATCAGATAGCATTTTCAATACTGATGTAGTAGGTCTATATGAAGATCATCAAGATATACAGATAACCAAAAATGGTGTTCCTGTAATGCAGATTGACATATCAGGTCGTAATGATATTCAAGTTTTCGACAAAGTTCCAGGTATCAAATATACAAGCAATAGCCTTACTAAAGGTTTGCCTGTATTAGCTGAATTAGTAGAACCTTATAGCAACTTAGTAAATACGGATGACTTCTCTTTCGATTACTACGTCTATAATGTAAACTAATATTGTTATTAACTTAACGGAGAAAATATGATCCATTCATTAACAATCATCAGCCCCGATATGCAACAACGTATCGGGCAACAAAACATTACTTTCACTCCGGGAATCAACATTGTAGTTGGTTCAAACGGTACAGGTAAAAGTAGTTTGATTAACTTAATCACTGAGATCACATCTGGCAATAGTGAAAACGGTCGCCTTATTTGGGATCCAACGGTTCCTGTGCATACTTATAATGCAGAGCAGGCAACTAAAGATCGTACAAATGACACAGCGACTTTCGGTGTCCACGATTCACATGGACAAGCACTTCGCCGATACCTTAGTGTAATTGAAAAACTTGAAAATTCAAGTATTGTTATTCTTGATGAACCTGAAACAGCACTAGACTACTTTGCAGTAGAAGAGCTATGCAAGGCAATCAGTAAGAAGAAACAAATTCAATTTATTATTAGTACCCACCACCCATTGATGATGACCTTAACAAGTGCCAATTTCATCAATTTGGATCGTGTAAATAAAAACTATGCAAAAGACGTGCTTAGTCGTTTAGAAAAACGTTTGAGCAAAGTATCTGTTAAAAGAGTTTGACACTGGTAACAGGTTTTGCTATTATATACACATAACGTTAAGCAACGCTTAATGAAAAAGTTTGAAAATATGGCGAACTTAACGTTATTGCTTAACACATATTTAATTAACCGCGGATTATCCGCACAATCAACAAAAGGAAAACATTATGGCTAAAAAAGCTACAAACCCACAAGTTACTTTATCAGTATTTGCAACCGGCGAACGTTTCATTGATGGTACAATCGTACGTCAAGACGAACAATCAGTTACAGTACGTTACAAAAAACCTCGTTCATCAAAATTCTTGGTAGAAACATTCCCACGTGAAAAAGTTGTATCAGTTTGGGAAGGTGAAGAAGCGGCTCAAGTTGTTGTTGCAGGTGCACGTTATGAATTAGACACATTCACTGGCGAATTAGCAATCAATGAACAAGGCGACTTCGTAGTTACTGGTGAAGACTTCACTGTTACAATTAGCTCTAAAGCTGATGTTGAAATCTTCGAAGAAGATGAAGAAGAAGAAAAACCGGCCAAAAAAGCAAGCAAAAAAGCAGAAGCTAAACCTGCTAAAAAAGCTAAAAAAGTAGAAGAAGATGAAGAAGACGAAGAAGACGAAGAAGAAGACGAAGAAGAAGATGAAAAACCTGCTAAAAAAGCCAACAAAAAAGCGGCTAAAAAAGTAGAAGAAGATGACGAAGAAGAAGATGAAGACGACGATTGGGAATAATCAGGTCATAACTTCATAGAAACTTCACAAATATAGGGGACTTAGGTCCCCTTTTTCGTAACTGATCTGTAAATTTATAGGCACCAATATGTTAAAAGACCTAGTGATGATTAAGAAACCTGAATGTTTAACTTGCAAGCATCTGTGTTCACTTAATAAAAAGAAATATGATTGCACGGAAGACACAAACTGTCCTGCAAAAACTTATAAAATAATTTTAGGTGTAGACATCAATGCGTGTGTTGAACGTATGGCGTCTGCACTAGCCTCAAACAACATAGACGAATTAAACGTAATTACAGGTGAACTCACCAACGTTGATCCAGAAGTGAAAACAAAGATCTTAAATCTGGCAAAAGCAAAATCCAAAATAGGAGACACAAATGGCTAAAGTAGTTAAGCAGGTTTTTAAAGCAGGTCTAGGTACTATTCGTGTTATCCGATTACGATATGGAGACAACATTTGGTTATCAACCAAAACCACACAGTTTAAAGGTAACTATAATTATGTTGTCGGTGTGAATTGTAGTGTAATCGGGAACGATATTTATTTATTAGATGACAGTAAAAATCATTATTGTAATACCGTTGCTCAAGCGACAGATTACATTAAACAAACATACGATGTAGAGGTATAAAATGGCAAAGTATGATGAAAGTTCTATAAAAGTTTTAAAGGGTCTTGAAAGTGTCCGTAAAAAACCCTCCATGTATATCGGACCAACGGACTCATATGGTTTATTTACCATACTCCGGGAGATTATGGATAACACTGTAGATGAATACTATGGTGGTCGTAATAAAGAGTGTACTATCACAATAGAAAAAGATGGTACTTGTATTGTTTCAGACGCAGGTCAAGGTATTCCAGTCGGTATTCATAAAACTGAAAAGATACCAACAGTTCAACTGGTATTTAGTACCTTACATGCGGGTGGTAAATTAGAAAAGAACGATGCGTATGCTCAATCAGTAGGTACTCATGGTGTAGGTTCCACCGCTACTAATGCTTTATCTGAAATTTTTGAATGTTATACTTGCCGGGATGGTCAATGGTATTATTTAGCTTTTGAGAAAGGTGTATTAACTAAACCGCTTACCAAAGTTAAAAAACCAAAAGAACACCCATACAAAACAGGTACATTAGTTCGTTTCAAACCAGACTTATCTATTTTTGATAAAGGCAGTAAACTTGATATTGACCTGGTTGAAGAATGGTGTGAAACGACCGCATACTTATCAGACGGTTATAAAATCAATCTGGTTACTAATGATGAAACTCAGACTTTCCACTTTAAGAAAGGTCTTGAAGACTGGTTAGAGAACGTTACATCAAAAGACGAACTTGATTGTGAAACCATTGGTAAACCAATTCGTTTAAAATCGGCTAACGCTGACTTTATTTTAGCTTTCACCGATGCAGATGGAAACAACTTATATGGGTACTGTAACGGCTTATATCAAGCAGATGGCGGAAATCATCTTAATACTACTTTGTCTATTCTTTATGCTGAACTTAAAGATTATGCAAACACTCGTCAAACATTTACTCGTGATGACTTGTCCGAAGGCTTGGTTGGTATCATTAACTTTAAAATCGGCAGTCCACGATTCAGTTCTCAGACAAAAGAGAAACTAACAGACTCACGTTTTGAAGATCTGTGCAAAGACGACCTTACTGATTGCATTAGTAAGTTCTTCAAGCAAAATAAAAGTTTAGCAAAACAACTATGCGAACGTGCAAGCTCACTCCGTGGTGCTAAAGAACAATTTGTAATGCAGAAGAAAGCATTAACTGAATTGAAGAAGCGACAAAAAGACAGTAGTAAGATGCCAACTAAACTTGCTAAAGTTGAAGGTGTTGCTGACGATGTTCGTGAAATTTTTGTGGTGGAAGGTGACTCGGCGGCTGGTACTGCTAAAAGTGCTCGTATGAATAACCCACGTTTCCAAGAGATCTTAGGTCTTAAAGGAAAGATTACCAACGCACTTAAAACAAAAACAGATACTTTACTTCATAGCGAAGAAGTGTTAAACATTTTGACTTCTATTGGTTATGACCCAACTGTTAAAGATCCACTTTCAAAATTGCGTGTAGGACGTATTATTTTGTTAGCTGATAGCGATCCTGATGGGTCACATATTAACAGCTTAATCTGTTGCTTATTCTACAAATTATTACCTCAGTTATTTACTCGTGGTATGATTTATGCGGTGGACGGTCCGAAGTATGTACTCAATGATAACGGTACACAATACTTTGCACAGTCAATGAAAGAGATGCGAGCTCAGTTACCTAAAGGTGTTAATCCTGACAGAGCGTCCTACTTAAAAGGTTGGGGTGAGGCGTCAGCTATGGCACTTCGTGAAATTGCTTTCGATCCTGAAACACGAAGACTACGCCGCTTGACTGCACCAAACAAAAAACAAATGGAAGAATTTGAACTCTTAATGGGCGACAATTCAGATTACCGTAAAGCTATGTTAGGGGTATCATAATGACAGATCCAATAGCACAATTCATGAATAACATCTGCACTAAAGTAGAATTTATTGCAAAAGGTCGCCCGGGTGCATTAAGCAATAGTGAGGTTGTTCAACAAGATATTATTAAACTAACCAATGAACTTACAGATGCAACGTATTCTTATGGCATAAGTTATGCAAGAGATATTCCACTAGATGACTTAGTTGGTAAATCGTTTGAACAGTGTAAACAGTATCTTGAACAAGTAGAGCGACAAGCATACGACATCTTTGTTAAAAACAAAGTGCGTACATCGCGAGTAACATTCGGAACATATATTTCATCAGGACGTAGTAATGACTAAGAAACAAAAACAGAAACAAGTAGTGCAAGCGGAAATCGTTGAAGAAAATTTACTTCCGTTTGCTAAACGTTCAATGCTTGAATACGGTAAATATACTTTAGAGCAACGTGCTATTCCAGATTTTCGTGATGGTCTTAAACCAGTACACCGCCGTATTGCTTGGGCGGCACATCAACTAGGTTTAACTGCTAAGAAAGGTATCGTTAAGAAATCAGCACGTTTAGTTGGGGATGTATTAGGTAAATACCACCCGCATGGCGATTGCTTATCAGGCAATACTAAAGTTATCCTTTGTGACGGCACAACCAAGAAATTAAAACACTTGGTAGGGTCGGCTCCAGTTTGGGTATGGTCTTACAATGAGAAGACTCACAGTATAGAACCTGCATTGGCTCACTCTTTCCGTGTTGGTCAGGTGACAGACGTTATTTATGAGATAACAATGTCTTCTGGAGACGTTATTAAAGCAACATCAAACCACCCATTCTATGACAATGAAACTAAATCTTGGGTTAAAGCTGAAGACTTAGAAGTTGGTATGAATTTAGTCGGTGGTGAGATTACTTACACTAATGACTATCCGACTTTCAGAACTAATGCAACATATCAAAAAGCTCTACATCACATCAGTGCAGAGTATATTTATGGTGCTAACGAAGCTGATAACATCTTCCACCACGTAGACCATAATACACAAAATAATGTTCCAACGAACTTTGTTGTTATGGGTAGAGCAGAACATGCTTTACACCACAAAGACTATTTGACTGGTTTAGAGAATGGTCGGGAAACAATGTTCAACGGTACTAAGGCTTATCGAAAAGCGATTAAGCGTAAGAACCAAATCTTGGCTAAAAACATGGCTAAGAACTACCACATTTATAATGGACTTCGCGGTTTACGTTACTTAGAAGAAAATGGTATAGAGCTTACTGCGTCTAACTACAAACAGTTAGTAGAAGACAAAGCATTATATAATCTAATAACACCTGAAAAACTGAAAGAACGCGGTGTATCATTTAAAGACTTACTACACTATTATCACAATGGGGTAGAGAACGATACAAGCGAAGCAACTGGTTTAACGGAACACCTAAAAGAAGAACCAATTAAATCCAGATCAGGTGGTTCAAACAACGCAGGTTTTGCGAAAGGGTTCTTAACCACTCTACAATACTTAACGAAACCACTTAATACTGCAACATTAGCAGATTATAAACAAGCGGTAGATTTACGTATTAAGGAAGATGGCGTTTTCGTTTGGAACAAAGAAAACAAAACCTTACCACTTTGGGCTAGACCGAAAGATATTGCAGAACGTTTCTCAGCAAATACTGTTGCAGAAGTGTTGAGTTCATTATTACCTAGTGAATTGAATACGGTTGTTTCTGTCAATGTTCGTCATTTGAACAAGAAACGCAAGATGTATGACTTCACTGTTAAAGGTAATGAAAACTTATTTATCGAAACAGGTAAAGACGGCAAATATCAAAGAACAATGTTGGTTCATAATAGTGC
>ERZ772920.1874-NODE-1874-length-10197-cov-3.130250_pt1 | contig 10197 bp, 9 predicted proteins | sample MGYA00511469_ERZ772920 | MGnify/ENA primary metagenome ERZ772920 (study PRJEB29015, sample SAMEA2738069) | human oral metagenome | biome: human oral; feature: human-associated habitat; material: saliva | place: China | collected 2216 ... | reverse complement strand
GTAATGTGAAATATTCAGTAGAGCCTTATCGTGTTGAACAGAAGACCGATTACGATAAGTTAGTTATTGAAGTTTCTACGGATGGTTCCATTCATCCGAAAGATGCGCTTAAAGAGGCAGCGAAGATTCTTATTTATCACTTCATGTTATTCTCTGATGAGAAGATTACTCTTGAATCTCCTGATCAAGATGGTAACCAAGAATTTGATGAAGAAGTGCTTCATATGCGCCAGTTGCTCAAGACCAGATTAGTTGATATGAACCTCAGTGTTCGTGCACTTAACTGCTTGAAGGCTGCTGATGTTGAGACACTTGGTGATCTCGTTCAGTACAATAAGACTGACCTTTTGAAGTTCCGCAACTTTGGTAAGAAATCGCTTTCAGAGCTTGATGATTTGCTCGAAAGTCTGAATCTGTCGTTTGGAACCGATATTTCAAAGTATAAATTAGATAGAGAGTAAAACAAACTCTCTACCTCTTAAACGTTAAGAATAAAATGAGACATAATAAAAAATTCAACCATCTGGGTCGTACTGCATCTCATCGTGACGCTATGCTTGCAAATATGGCAGTGTCATTGATCATGCACAAAAGAATCACTACGACCCTTGCAAAGGCAAAAGCCTTGAAGAAGTATGTAGAACCATTGATCACTCGCTCTAAAGAAGACACAACAAACTCACGCCGTGTAGTTTTCCGTTATCTTCAAAAGAAAGAGGCTATCAAGGAACTCTTCAGTACGGTTGCTGCTAAGGTGGCTGATCGTCCAGGTGGTTACACACGTGTAATCAAGTTGGGTACCCGTCAGGGGGATGCTGCTGAAATTGCTTTCATCGAGCTCGTTGACTTCAATGAGAACATGGCTAAGACTCCGAGGGCTGCTAAGAAGACTCGCCGTAGCCGTAAGTCTACCAAGGCTGAAGCTGCTACAGAGGCTCCTGTTACAGAAGCTCCAGCAGCTGAAGAGGCTAAAGCAGAGTAATCTCACGATTAATATTCAAACCTATAATGAAAGCGTAGTGAAGTTTTTCACTACGCTTTTTATTTGCCCTTACTTTGTTTTTGTGCTGCTATGTATGTCCGAAGCAATTCCTTTTTGCCATTACTCTGTCATTCAGTACTTAGTAGAAGTTCCGTTTGATGTGCATGAAAAGAAAACAAAGCATATTTTTGTGAAAGATTAATTCTATTATGTGAAACTATATTCTCATATGGATTTCGTATCTTTGTAATTGTAACAACAAAATTAAGGATATGGAAAATATTAAATTAGTGAATGGTGTTGAGATGCCATTATTGGGATATGGTGTGTTCAGGGTTAATCCAGAAGAGTGTGAACGCTGTGTGAGTGATGCACTTAATGTAGGTTATCGCTTGATAGATACCGCACAAGCTTATGGCAATGAAGAAGGAGTTGGACGTGCATGGCGTAAGAGTGGTATTGCGCGTAAAGACCTTTTCCTTGTTACAAAGATATGGATTAGTAATTCAGGAGAAGGGAAAGCTGCAACAAGTATAGATGAAAGTCTTCGTAAACTTGATACTGATTATGTCGATCTTTTACTCATTCATCAGGCTTATGGAGATGTGTTTGGAACATGGCGTGCTATGGAAAAGGCTTATAAAGAGGGCAAAGTTCGAGCTATCGGAGTATCAAACTTCCAGGCAGGACGCTTCTTTGACTTCGCACATTTTGTCGATGTAAAGCCTATGGTCAATCAATTGCAGTGCAATGTAATGGCACAACAGAACGACATACAGCCTATTTTACAAGAAACAAACACAAGAACAATGTCCTGGGGGCCACTTGGTGGACAGGGTGTTGATGGTATTGTGAAGAGCGAACTGCTTGCAAGCATCGGACAAAAATATGGTAAGTCGGCAGCACAAGTAGCGCTTCGATGGCTTACGCAGCGTGGTATCGTAGCCATACCAAAGAGTAGTCACATAGAACGTATGCAGCAAAACTTCGATATTTTCGACTTCTCTCTTACGAAAGAAGATATGGATAAGATTGCAACGATGAATCAGTCGGATGCTGGTTTTATAGACTTTACTTCGCCAGACTTTGTAAAGTATCTTATTGAAAACTATGGATAAATGTGAAATATGGCTTTATTATTTTCATCCATAAGCTGAAAAAGAATATGGATAAAGTTGATAACAGGTTGGAATATGTTATAAAATAAATAGTATTTTGAGTTGTTCCATCCGAAGTGATGTTTAATTTCTTCGTGCTAAGTATTAGGCAACATGTTAAAACTTGTTTGCTTTTTTAGGGAATTCCCCCTTGATATATAGGGAAAACATCCTTTAACATTGTTGCTTTATACTTATCTTTGTCTCCATATAAGACTGAATCGAAGATGAAAAAAGTGTTGATTTATGCTGCATGTGCAACGCTATTGTTTAGCAGTTGCGATAGTTATACGGGGTCAGGTGCTTATGCCGGCGTCTCCTTAGGTTCCATTTTGGGCAGTGCTATCGGTGGAATTGCCGATGGTCCACGTGGGTCTGACATCGGAACCATCATTGGAATGGCAGGCGGAGCCGCTGTGGGTGCGATGATAGGTCAGGCTGCTGACCAGAGACGTGCAGCCGATCAAGAGCAATATCAGTATGAACGTGCAAAGCGAAACTATGACCGTAAGATGAAAGAACGCAAGCAACAAGCAGGTGAAAGCAGTTATCAAGAGGCGCCTTCTACGGATAGTGGCTTCGACGAAACTAACTCAGGAGACGATCGTATCTATGATTTCACGGGCAAAGATTACCAGAGTGATGTGACTACTCGCACGGCAACCACAAGACTTCCTGACTCATGTAATGCCGACAATCGTATTGAAAGATTGAAGTATTCGCCTAATATTGAGGTTCGAAATGCGCGTTTTCTTGATGCAAATGAAGACGGAACGATAGAACGCGGAGAGCTTTCTAAGGTGATATTTGAAGTTATGAATCGTGGTAATCAACCCGTATATGATGTCCTTCCCGTGGTTATTGAGGCCAATAAAAACCGCCATTTGCAAATCTCTCCAAGCATTCATATCGAGAAAATAGAGCCGGGTAAGGGCATACGTTATACTGCTCTTGTCAAAGCAGACAATCGGTTGAAGGATGGAAATGCAAAGATTTGCGTCTCTGTTCTCCAAGGAAATAAGGCCATTTCAAAGGTAACGGAGTTTAATATCCCTACAAAGAAGTAGAAGAAAGCAGTCATTACTCGCAGCAATCCTCGCGAAAGAAGGGAGAGAAGGCATGCTGTTTATGTGCTAAAACGACTGACAGCGTACTTGATTTTGCAATGATTTCAATCGTCTGTTGGGTGCCAATAGGCATATATAACAGCAAATAAAGTGCTTTTTCTCATTTATTTCATGACATAATCCCTATTTCTCAATGGGTAATGACATTATCTTCAGTCCTTCAATCTTATATTGCTCGGCCCATGACTCCCTCCTTTTGAGAGGGAAGGGGTGGGTGTTTTATCTTTTAAAACATTCCTTTTATTTTCTCAAATACGCTGTTCCAGCGATTCTCTTTGTCTTTTTTCGTTGTAGCATTCTTTTCGTCTTTCGTGGCGTCTTCTTTCGGTTTGTTTGCCGTCTTGGTTTGAAGAGGTTTCTGTTGACTGGCAATTTTCTTCGCATCGCGATTGATAGTCTTGTTCACAATGCCTTGTCTGTTCTTCCAATCATCCACAATACTATATCTAACGGATGATGCTTCAAAATCTATTCTGGGTAGTTCTTCGGCCTCGTCATCCAAATAAGGCACGCCTTTTCCTATCTTTTCAACCATCACAGTGGCTACTCCATTCGACAAAATGCCAAGTTGTTTGGCCGCGCCATACGACAAATCAATGATTCGTCCATGGCCAAACGGACCGCGATCTGTTACTTTCACGATCACGCTATTACCGTTATTAGGGTTCGTTACTTTTAATAACGTGCCGAAAGGATAGGTGCGATGCGCACACGTTAAACTGTCATGGTGCAGTCGTTCGCCGCTGGCGGTTCTGGCTCCAGTAGCTTTTTTTGAATAATAAGAGGCTTTTCCTCTCTGTTGTTGAGCACATAGTGACAGCGATAAGAGCAGATTTATCAGTATAAATAGAAATCTTTTATTGTCCACAAATCCGTTTTTTCGTTCGTAACTCGCCATATTGGATTAAATAAATCCCAATATGATTTACACACTCAATACGTTTGTAATCAATTGATTGCAATTCAACGATGCTGCAAATATACAAAAACTTTACGTAAGTTCCAAATCTATTGTTTTGTGAACGCTATGACTTTACGCGATAAAATGACGCAGTTGATGTCGCAACCTCCCTCATTTTACAGCGTAATTTGCCACAAATCATTTTCTGTTTTCAGCCCTTATGTTTTCTTTATCAAGCGCATGTTTCGCCATAACCAATTAGGAATACATTGCCATAAAAGCGTGACGATGCGCCAACGCCAGTCAACAACATAGCAATGTCTTTGCTTTTCAATCGCGCGGAGAATAGATTTTGCCACATCTTTTGTCTTCATGAGCATCGGAAAATGTGTTGTTTCACCTAATAAAGGCGTGTCAACAAAGCCTGGACGAATATCAGTGAAGCGGATATTCAACTTCCGATTGGCGGCAAGTTGCTCCAAAGCTTGAAGATATTTGCTTTGCATTGCTTTCGAAGCACTATAAGCTGGTGCAGGACCCAGCCCCATTGTGCCGGCTATCGACGTGATACAGGCAATGTGACCTCCGCCTTTCGACGAAAAGAAATGAAAGGCGGCATCTACCATTCTGGTAAATCCAATGACGTTAGTTTGCATGGTTTGTAGTTCTCTTTCGCTATCCAATGCGGGGTTTTGCCACCCAATTCCCGACACATGAAGATAGAGATCCATTCCTTTCATGCGTTCAATGAGCTTGTGCAATGCGTCTACAGCCTGTTCTTCTTGAATGTCTATGCGAGCCACATAGACACGCTCTGGTGCCAAACTCCGTAGCTTTTCCAACCTGTCTTCACGTCGTGCGGCCACGCCAACTGCCCAGTTTTGTGCAATCAATAGCCTTGCAAGCTCATAGCCAATGCCACTACTGGCTCCCATGATAATGGCTTTCTTCATCTTCGTTCGATAATTACGCCGTCACCATAGACAACAGTCTGGTCTGCAGAAGCACTGATTCGCAGGTTTACAAAGGCATTACAGCCAGCATCATAAGCCTTTTGTATCACGTTTCTTAAGCAGCGTTCAGGATTGATTCTCCTACTATAATCAACGAAAAGCCCACGTTGTTCCTTAATCTCATAACCCATAATATGAGGTAATGTGCTTACAAATTGTTGACCAATCACAAATTTTGATTCATCAACTTCATTGCTAAATAAACTCATTTTTATATGTTTTATTTGCGACAAAGATATAAAAATCGAACTAAAAAAGCAAGGAGTAGTTCGAAGGTTCTTTGTTTTTTTGGAATTATTTGGTCTATAATGTTTTATAAAGTTCCGAAAACAAAGTGTTATATGGTGTGATATTGGGTTTGTTTTCGAATGGACACGTTTTGTGAAGGCTATCGCAACGTAAGTTCAGAAGGGTGGAGGCGCTTGGAGGATACACACATTTTCTGTCAATTTCTGATAGATTCTTCGATAAAAGTTCTACCTTTGTGACGTCCAATAAAGGGTAAAAAGAAATGGAAGCAATAAGATATTTTGTTGAGGAAATCATCATTCGATGTGGTGTTCATGGTGCAGGTGTTCCCATTTTGCGCCATGTTTTGCTGATTGTTGCCGTTGTATTTCTGGCTTGGTTGAGCTATTTTGTGGCACGACGGATGATTCTTTTGATTACGAAAGTAGTCTCTCGCAAGGGTCTTAAATGGAATCATGCATTGTTAGTATCGGTATGTCGTGTTGTTCCGGCTATCGTTGTATGGAAACTTTTGCCGCTCGTGTTCTATCAATATCATACGGTGCGTGAGCTTGTGGCACGTGTTACAGCCATTTATATCACGGTGATGGTGACGCGAGCTTTCATTGCTTTGCTTGATAGTTTCGATGAAATTACGGCCTCAGAGCGGTCGGCCAAGCAGCAATATCTCAAGTCTTTGCGAGGAGTTTTGAAGATTGTGGCTATCTTTATGGCTGCTATTTTCATCATTGCGATAGGCATAGGACGCAGCCCAATGACGCTGTTTGCCGGACTGGGTGCCACTTCTGCTGTCTTGATGTTGGTGTTTCAAGACACGATTTCAGGCCTTGTTGCCGGCATACGACTAACGAGTAATGACATGCTTCATAAGGGAGACTGGATTACAGTGCCTAAATCTAACGTGGATGGTATCGTGGAAGAGATCTCACTTACGACTGTAAAGGTGAGGAACTTTGATAATACTATTGTCACGGTTACACCGCAAACACTCGTTGAAGACTCGTTCCAAAACTGGTTGGGGATGCAGCAAAGTGCAGGTAGAAGAGTGAAAAGAATGGTCTATTATGACTTTAGAAGTGTGAAGGTTATAGATGATTCACTGCGTAAGAAGTTAGTGGATAAGGGCTATTTCAAGGCAGAAGAGCTCACCGGGAATATTGTAAATATGGCTTTATATCGTCGTTTCATCGAACAATATCTTAGTCATAATGCCTATGTTAACACCGATATGGCTTATATTGTATGTCAAAAAGAAGCAACAAACACAGGACTTCCGCTTGAGTTCTATTTCTTTTTGAGAGATAAGGAATGGGAAAAGTATGAGCATCAATTAGCCGAAATCATGGAGTATGTCTATGCCGTTACGCCAGACTTTGGGCTTACTATTTACGAAGCTACACCTGTTCAGTGATTTGACTAAATAGTATTAAATCGTAAGGAAAAGGCACTTATTGCTGTCTTTTAATAAGCGTTTTGGTGCTTGTTTAACGTTATTTATATTAAAAGTGATGCGTTTTAGGGTGCAAACTATTGACACGTATTTGATAATTTCATATATTTGCATCGATAAATCAAATGTTATTCAACTTTAATAGAAAGACTATTATGAGCACAAAAAAGACTGTTCTTCCTCAGATTCCGCGGGACTTACGCAGAGAAGACGACAATGAAACAACCAAGGTGCACATTATTGAATCTGATGTTTGGTACACCTAAGGCCTGTAAAAGGCTTAGATTTGCTGATGACTTAATTCTAAAAATAGGATGGCTGGCCTGAAAATGGTCGGCCATTTTTTTGTTTTAAGCTGGTGTTCTAAGCATAAGATGGGAAGGTTTTCTTGTATAATAAGTTGCAAAGAGTTGTGTTTGAAAGGGAGAAGAGCCTAAGATTGAAATTGTTATTGTTGTGATTTGAGGGGCAAGGGAGAGGGAGTTAGGCCGTAAAATGTGATAGATTTTGTGCAGTATAGGCTGGAACGAATATGTTATTATATGATAAAAGAAGGTCTGAAAGTGGCAGTTAAGGTTCACTTTCAGACCTTCTTGTTAGTAAAAATGTATGAATTATTCAGCTGTTGGCTTTGAATAGGTGTCGCGAATCTTCTTTGTTTTCAGCATCAAATTCTTGTAATGAAGTGCGTTAATGCCGTCTGCATTGCTCTTTTTCAACTGCTGTTGGCAGAAATTATCAATCATATCAAGATGTTTCAGCGCATAAAGTGTCGCATCAGAAGGCTCTGTTTTGGTGTTGTCTTTAGCCGTTTTTTCAGGATTAATGACTAAACCAATACAGTCAACATAGTTTTGTTCCAACTTACGGCGATAGTTATTGTCGCGTTGATTCGTTTGACTCATAGGCTTCCAGATTGCTTGAAACAAGTCGTTTAGATAGTCGTTGACAGGGTAGGGCTTGCTTGCTGTGAAACTGTTTGTAGCACAACGATAGAGTGTTTTAGCCGAAAGGAAGTAGTTTAACCATAAAGTTGAAGTGCGAGTCAAGTCATCGTTGGCATTGACACCAAGCTTATTGACAATACTATCGGGGTAAAGCCAATGAGGAAGTGTGAATAAGTGGCGGCTAAGCCAGGCGATAGCATCTTTCTGAAGCGCTGCCGGAACGATGTCGTTATTGCGTGTTGATGGCCAGTTGTCGCTGTAAACGCCATTGATATAGCGTCCAACGTGCCCGCAGTAACGCTGAAATTGTGAGCGCACAGCACTGTACATCGTTTCCAAGTCGTCTGTTTGTCCATCAGGTTGTGCCGTCCATTGCACAATGTTTTGCATCACACACTTGAGGTTTTTGATGCCATATTCGTTGGCAACAATGTCATTATCGCTGAGATCTTCTATCTGAGAACGAGGGTCTTGGCCTCGTCCTTCGTCGCCTTTATAGCGTAGTCGGTGATTCGCTGTAAGTGCTTTGGTCACCTCACTGCGTAAAACCTTCTTCTCTTCAAACTCATCTTTGAACTCCGGACGATACTGATAGCCCCACTTTATAGCCCATTTGTCGTAGTCATTAATACGGGGGAAGAGGCCGGCTTCACCTATATTATCCTCTGGTTGAGCAACAAAATTGAAGCGAGCATAGTCCATTATACTTGCTGTATGGCCGTGTTTCTCGACCCAATTCTTATCGCGTAGCTTCTCAACGGGCGTCGCATGACTGGCTACCATGTTGTGACGTAAGCCCAAGGTATGGCCCACTTCATGACTTGAAACGAAGCGAATGAGCTTGCCCATCAAGTCTTTGTCGAAGGTCATCTTTTGCGCTCTCTTGTCTAATGGGCCACATTGTGTCATGTACCATTTGGTTAATAAGTTCATAACATTATGGTACCAACAGATATGACTCTCTATAATCTCGCCACTTCTTGGGTCAACTATGCGCGGACCATAAGCGTTTTCTTTCTCTGAAGGCAGGTAACGTAGGAAGGAATAACGGGCATCATCGGGGCTGATGTCACTGCCTTCGGGGACTTCTTTGCCTACAATGGCATTCTTAAAGCCTGCTTCTTCGAACGCTTTATTCCAGTCGTTGATACCTTGAATGAGGTAAGGCACCCATTCTTTTGGCGTTGCTGGGTCTATATAATAAACGATTTGGTGCTCAGGTTCAGAGAGTTTACCTTTCGCATAAGCTTTTTTGTCTTTAGGAACTAAGCGATAACGTGAGATGATTGCATCGTGCTTGCTGGTTTCTCTGTCGCTGAATGTGACCAAAGGTTTATTGAAATAGCCCACACGTTCATCGCCTAAACGAGGTCGCATAGGCTTTTCGGGCAGCTCAACAATGCTGGTGTTGAGGCTCAATGTCATGAAACCATCACGTGAAGCCATTGATTTTCCAGGCGTTGCAGCATAAGTTCGCAATGTCGATACCTCTATATTAATGGGATAAGCCTTAATCGTGTCGATGAAAGTGCGGTCATCTTGCAGTCCACCTAACTTCGTTTCAGTTCGGTCTGAGGCTGTAAACCCGCCAATCTTATTGTCACCTTTGAAGAGTTTTGTTACGTTAATGAGCATATTTCCCGTTTTATTGTCTTTACCGATAATATCGAATTTATAGACAATAGGGTCGATAGTAGACTTCTTTACGAGTGCAGCGATGTTGCTTTTTGGGTCAGCTGATTGTGTATGGGCCCATGAACGGAGGAACAAAGTCTTGTCATCATAGCGTTCGAAATAAACCGTATTGTTGTTTACTTCCTCTCCACTCAGCAGGCCAAAGTCCTGTGGTACCGATACAAAACGAGTCACAGCGAGGAACAATCTGCCAAGCGCTGCCTCTGGAATCTCAAAGAACCAGTCTTTCTCTATATGCCTTACACCAAACAATCCCTGTTGAAAAGAACCGCCTTTCTTCATGAGTTTCTCGTAATCCGTTTCCTTTTTCTCAGGTTGTTTCTTGTTTTTCTCGTCATTCTTCTTTACTTCTGTAGAGTCTTTTGTCAATGAATCACAGTGTCGTGGCATTGACCATGCTGGCGTTGTAGATAGTAACGACAGCGTGAGTGCTACTAATAAATGTTTCATTTTGTTTGGTAATGTGTTTTATTCTTTTTGTTTTTATATGTATTTCAGTAGTATATCCCACACCGCAATGATGTGACAAACGCTACCAGCAAGCACAAAGAAGTGGAAGACGGTATGCATATACTTACGTTTGTTGACGCTATAGAAGACGGCACCTGTTATGTAACAAGCTCCTTCTCCGATAATCCACATGAGCGCATTTGTAGTGAGTGAGCTCGCAAGTGGT
>ERZ772920.1866-NODE-1866-length-10248-cov-5.400765_pt1 | contig 10248 bp, 9 predicted proteins | sample MGYA00511469_ERZ772920 | MGnify/ENA primary metagenome ERZ772920 (study PRJEB29015, sample SAMEA2738069) | human oral metagenome | biome: human oral; feature: human-associated habitat; material: saliva | place: China | collected 2216 ... | reverse complement strand
ATAATTTTAAGGCATGATAATTTAATTGAAGATGCCCTAACTCCCCTGCCATCCCCACTTGTCCTGAGTGAATTTTGCCATTAATCACAAAGCCACCGCCAAAACCAGTGCCTAAAATCAGCCCTAAAACGGAAGGATATTGGGTATTCTCTTCATCCCAAGCTTCAGAAAGCGCAAAGCAATTTGCATCATTTTCAGCTCGCACTTCACGCCCGAGTATTTTCTCAAGATCAGTTAAAATGGGCTTATTATCTGCGACACGAATATTCGTCACCTCAGCAAGCCCTGTTGTTAAATTAACAAATCCTGGCAACCCAAGGCCTACCGTGCCTTTTTCACCAAAGTGGGCATCTGCAAGTTCGACTAAAACTTTGATCGTCTGCAACCAATCTTGATAATCGGTTTGTGGCGTTGGCACACGCTCGGTATAAAGTTTTTCTAATTTTTCATTAAAAGCGGCTAATTCAATCTTCGTGCCACCAATATCAATACCGTAATACATATTGTCTCCTTAAAAGAGCGGTCAAATTTGTTGGAATATATAGGCTGTATTTTCCTTGAAATCAAAATGAAAATCCATGACAAAAATCATATTTTGTACAAGCATAAAAAAAGACCGGCTTTATCACTAAAACCGGTCTTTGATGCTATTTATTGTTAAACAAGTCTTTCTTCTGTAAGAAACCAAAAATAATTAAATGGACAATCCATGCTGAAATTATCGCCACAAATAAATCGATTGGATAATGCATCCCAAGGCGTACGCGGCTAATCAACATTAATACGCCCCAAATGGTCATGGCACCAATCAGTAATTCCGCTTTAAAAGAACGATTACCTAATAATTGGCTAAATCCAACGGCTAACATTAGCCAAGTGGCTGCGAAAATAGAATGTCCTGATGGGAAAGAATAACCTGTTTCATCTTCATAATGCGCTTTTAACCAGGCTGGTGTATCGGCTTGTGTAGAATAAAATTTATCCACTAATTTTGCACGCTCTGAACGATCTTGATGATAAAAAGCATCCGTAGTGCTTTCTGTTTTTTCTGCTAAATAGACAGTAAAAGGACGTGGTTCAGCAAAAACTGTTTTTAAACCTGTTTTAATTACTTGTGTAGATAATACCGACAGGCCCATTACAATCACGCCCATAATCCACTGTTTACGGTTTTCAAAAAGAAAACGGAAAAGTAAAGCAAACACACCACAGGTAATTAAAGCATAAGGTACACTACCGGTTTCGGTTAAAAGATAAAGCCAATAATCCCATTCCATTAATTGGTTGTTTCCATGCCAATGATAAGCAAAACCCCAAACAAAAAATGGTACAAGACAAAGGAATAACGTATATAATGACAGCCTTTTAAACATTGTTGCCTCTTGATAATAAAAATAAAGTGCATATTTTAGCAGAATAAAGTTGAAAAAGGATAAGTTATGTCAAAAATCCAACTGGTTGCTCAAGCCAATTTGCCTACCGAATATGGCATATTTAAAATGGTCGGATTTGAATTTCCCGATACAAAAAAAGAACATGTCGCTTTAGTAATGGGTGATATTTCAAACCAAGATGAGCCTGTACTCGCCCGTATTCATTCAGAATGCTTAACGGGTGATGCATTACACAGTTTAAAATGTGATTGCGGTTTCCAGCTTGCAGCCGCATTACGTCAAATTAGCGAAGCGGGTCGAGGTGTGTTGATCTATCATCGTGAAGAAGGACGAGGTATTGGTCTAATTAATAAAATTCGTGCTTATTCATTACAAGATCAAGGCATGGATACTATTGAAGCCAACCTTGCATTAGGCTTTAAAGCTGATGAACGTAACTTTAATGTGTGTGCCGATATGTTTGAATTATTAGGTGTGAAGCAAGTTCGCTTGATGACAAACAACCCGCAAAAAGTAGAAACCATGAAAAAAGCGGGAATTAATATCGTAGAACGTGTGCCATTGAATGTAGGTGAAAACCGTTACAATACGAAATATCTTGATACTAAAGCGAAAAAAATGGGCCATTATATTGTGCATAATAATGAAGAACATTTAATGACTTGCCCACATTGCCAAGAAGAAGTGATTTAAATAAAAAAGCCATACAACTGTATGGCTTTTCTTTTATCAAAACAATTATTGATTAACGCCCCAATGACGAGTGTCTTTATCAAATTTCATACCTGAATGCGATCCTTCTGAACCATTAAAATAAACGTCCTTATTTGCGCAAGCTGAAATCACTAATGCACCGATAACAATAAGAATTAATTTTTTCATTGTGTTTACCTTTTTAAAACTAACTTGTCCAAATTGTATCACAACTTTTGTTGGCCTTACCTGCTTAAATTAGTCCTTTTCTTGCAAAATTTATCTTTGACTTCTACAATACCGCCTCATTTTTAACTTGTAGTTCGTAAACCTCCTACATAAAAAAACTAGGTATCCTATGAATATTTCAAATCCTAATCACAATCGTAAAGCCCTTGTGATCTTCTCTGGTGGACAAGATTCCACAACCTGTTTAATTCAAGCTATTGCCGAATATGGCGTAGAAAATGTCGAAACCGTCACCCTTCAATATGGCCAGCGCCATGCCATTGAATTAGAAAAAGCCCGTTGGATCGCCAAAGATCTCGGCGTAAAACAAACGTTGATTGATACGTCCGTCATCAAATCTATTACCCATAATGCCTTAATGGATGCCAATGCAGATATTGAGCAAAAAGACGGTGAATTACCTAATACCTTTGTGGATGGCCGCAATGCACTCTTCTTATTGTATGCGGCGATTTATGCAAAAGGACAAGGTATTAATGACATCATTACGGGTGTATGTGAAACAGATTTCAGTGGCTATCCCGATTGCCGTGATGTGTTTATCAAATCCATGAATGTCACCCTTAATTTAGCCATGGATTATCCGTTCAATTTAAAAACACCGTTAATGTATCTCACCAAAGCACAAACCTGGGCATTAGCTGATGAATTAGGTGCGTTAGATTATGTTCGTCAACACAGCCACACTTGCTATGAAGGTGTTGAAGGGGGCTGTGGTGAATGTCCAAGCTGTCAATTACGTCATAAAGGTTTACAAGAATACCTGTCAATCAAAGCTGAGAATAAAAATGTTTAAAGTATCCAAAGAATTTAGTTTTGATATGGCCCACTTATTAGATGGTCATGATGGAAAATGTCAAAATCTACATGGTCATACCTATAAACTTCAAGTAGAAATAACGGGTCATTTAATTACTCATGGCGCAAAAAAATCAATGGTGATGGACTTTTCAGATTTAAAATCTATTGTGAAAAAATCCATTTTAGATCCCATGGATCATGCATTTATTTACGATCAAACCAGTAAACGTGAAAGTAAAATTGCCATACTTCTAGAAGAATTACAATCAAAAACCTTTGGCGTGAATTTTCGTAGTACCGCTGAAGAAATGGCTCGTTTTATTTTTCATCGTCTAAAATATGATGAAAAATTACCTATTTCTGCTATCCGATTATGGGAAACGCCAACATCATTTTGTGAATATCAGGAATAAGTGCGGTGGAAAAACGACCTATTTCAGAACCGTATTATAATATTGTTGAGATTTTTGAAAGCCTTCAAGGAGAAGGTTTTAATACCGGTATGCCCGCCATTTTTATTCGTTTTGGTAAATGCAATCTTGCCTGTCCTTGGTGTGATACTAATTATCATCAATTTAAACATTGGTCATTGTCACAAATTCTCAATAAAGTGCGGTCATTTTCTGCAAAGAATATTATTATCACGGGTGGTGAGCCGACCATTGTGCCTAAATTAGAAATTGTACTTAATCAATTAAAAAGTTTAGGTTATTTTTTAGCAATTGAAACTAATGGTCTTCGTAGTGTTCCTAGTCAAATCGATTTTATTGCCACTAGTCCAAAACGTCTATATGCGCATAAATACGAAAAGCGTTGTATTTCATTTGCACACGAAGTTCGTATTGTTGCTGATGACAATATTATTCCTTTTTGTGAAATGATTGAAAATAAAATTCAAGCAAAATATTACTATCTTTCTCCTTGTGAAGTTCATGGTAATATGAATCTATTAGAAACGATTACACAATTAGGAAAATTAAATCAAAGAACGAATAAACCCAGATGGCTATTAAGTTTACAAACACATAAATTAATTGGAATGGAATAGCTATCATTTCTCTGTTCTAGGTGCGGTTATCATGCATGTCAAACTTTAACTGCACTTTACTTCCATGTTATATCTCCTTTCTCTTCATATCTTTAATTTTATAAACGCATCATTTTTTGATAAAATCACGCTAATTTTTTATAAATAAGTATTTAATTTTAAAAATGACTACAAATTATTCAGCTCAAGAAATTACGGTTCTGAAGGACCTCGAACCGGTGCAAATTCGTCCTGGCATGTACACGGACACCACCCGTCCAAATCACCTTGCTCAAGAAGTTATTGATAACAGTGTGGATGAAGCTCTTGCGGGTTTTGCCACCAAAGTTGAAGTAATTTTACATGCTGATCAATCGCTTGAAGTCATTGATAATGGACGCGGGATGCCAGTGGACATTCATCCAACGGAAGGCGTTTCTGGTGTGGAAGTGATCTTAACTAAACTTCATGCTGGCGGTAAGTTCTCGAATAAAAACTATGAATTTGCCGGTGGTTTACACGGGGTGGGGATTTCTGTTGTCAACGCCCTTTCTGAACGCGTAGATATTCAAGTTAAACGTAACGGCGAAGTGTATAAAATTGCCTTTGAAAATGGCGCAAAAGTAGAAGAATTAGAAGTCATTGGGACTTGTGGCAGACGTACGACCGGCACCACCGTTCACTTCAAACCAAACCCAAAATATTTTGATAGCAAGAATTTTTCTGTTAGTCGTTTACGCCACTTATTACGTGCCAAAGCCGTACTTTGTTCAGGCTTAGAAATTAAATTTATCGATAAAGTGAATAACACCGAAGATGTGTGGTGCTATCAAGATGGTTTATCCGATTACTTAACCGAAGCGGTAAATGGTTTTGAAACCTTGCCTGAAAAACCTTTTGTTGGTGAATTTAAAGGTTCAACTGAAGCGGTAAGCTGGGCATTATTATGGTTACCTGAAGGTGGCGAGCTTATTGCTGAAAGCTATGTAAACTTGATTCCAACAGTACAAGGCGGAACACACGTAAATGGTCTTCGCCAAGGCTTGCTTAATGCCATGACTGAATATTGCGAATTCCGCAATAAATTACCACGCGGCGTGAAATTAACCGCAGACGACATTTGGGATCGCTGTGCTTACATTCTTTCACTGAAAATGCAGGATGCCCAATTTGCCGGCCAAACCAAAGAACGCTTATCTTCCCGTCAAAGTGCGGTCTTTGTTGCAGGTGTTTTAAAAGATGCCTTCAGTTTATGGTTGAATCAAAACGTACAAGATGCGGATCGCTTAGCTGAAATGGCGATCAGTTCTGCACAACGTCGTTTAAATGCCGCTAAAAAAGTCGTACGTAAAAAATTAGTGAGTGGTCCTGCTCTACCGGGCAAATTAGCCGATTGTGCATCACAAAATTTAGAAAAAACCGAATTATTCTTAGTAGAAGGTGACTCTGCGGGCGGCTCAGCCAAACAGGCGCGTGATCGTGAATATCAAGCAATCCTACCATTGCGCGGAAAAATCTTAAATACTTGGGAAGTAGCCAGCGATCAAGTGCTTGGTTCAACGGAAATTCATGATATTGCAGTGGCGCTTGGTATCGATCCTGATAATGAAGACTTATCTCAACTTCGTTACGGTAAAGTCTGTATTTTAGCCGATGCGGACTCTGATGGTTTGCACATTGCCACCCTACTTTGTGCACTCTTTTTACGTCACTTCCCGAAACTAGTACAAGATGGACACGTTTATGTGGCAATGCCACCACTCTATCGTATCGACTTAGGCAAAGAAGTCTTTTATGCCTTAGATGAAAACGAAAAAGAAGCGATTTTAGAACGCTTAAAAGGTAAAAAAGGCACTTTAAACGTACAACGATTCAAAGGTTTGGGTGAAATGGATCCATCACAATTACGTGAAACCACCATGGATCCGAATACACGTCGTTTAGTTCAATTAACCTATGAGCTAGGCGAAGATCAAGGGGCAGAAACATTAGAATTAATGGATATGTTACTCGCCAAAAAACGAGCAGAAGATCGCAAAAATTGGTTACAAACCAATGGCGACCAAGTGGATTTAGCCGTTTAATTATTTGAGGTCAATCATGAACGAACAACGTCGAGATTTTTTTAGAAACAGCGCATTAGGCTTAGCAACGATTACATTAGGTGCAGGTTTTAGTCTCATTCCTTCTGCTCAAGCGGAAGAAAAAGCCTCAAATGTGGCAGCTACTGCAGTTGAAAATTTACCTGAGATTGAAGCAGAATTGACGCTCGCGCCCAATGTGCCAAAACCGATTGAACGTAACTATCCTGCAAAAGTCGTGGTAAAACTGACCGCACTTGAACAAATTATGGATTTAATGGATGGCGTGCAATTTAAATTTTGGACATTAAACGGTAGCGTGCCTGCACCATTTATTCGTGTGCGCGAAGGCGACATGGTAGAAGTGCAACTTTCCAATTCAGCAAGTTCCATGATGCCACATAGTCTTGATTTCCATGCAGCACCTGTACCAATGGGGGGGGCAATGGCAAGTGAAACCCTACCAACTCGGACATCAACCTTCCAATTTAGAGCGTTACGTTCGGGGATTTATCTATACCACTGTGGCAGTCAGCCTGTGGATATTCACCTTGCCAAGGGGATGTATGGTTTAGTTTTAGTTGAGCCCAAAGAAGGCCTGCCAAAAGTGGATCGCGAATTTTACATTATGCAAAGTGAATTCTATACCAAAGGCGAGTTTGGTGATCCTGGCTTGCAACCATTCAGTATGCAAAAAGCCATTGATGAACGTCCTGAATATGTTCTCTTCAACGGTAAAGTCGGCGCAACCATGGATGGAAATGCTTTAAAAGCGAAAACCGGTGAAACCATTCGTCTATTCGTAGGAAATGCTGGGCCAAATTTATGTTCTTCTTTCCACTTGATTGGTGCGGTATTTGACAATGTATATGTGGAAGGCGGTACGCTTGTTAATCACAATGTTCAAACTACCTTGATTCCATCCGGCAGTGCCACCATGGTGGAAACTCGAATTGATGTACCGGGTACTTATGTCTTTATGGATCACTCCATTTTCCGCGCAGTAAATAAAGGCACAATGGGACATATTGTGGTTGAAGGTGAAAAAAATCCGAATATTTATTCTGGAAAACTAAAAGACGAAGCCTTTAAAGAAGCTAACCCACAAAAACCACAACCCGTTCCTTACGAAATTGACAGTCATAAAGGAATGGATATGGGGCATTCTCATCACGAACATTCTGATGCGAGTTCCGGTGCAACCAGAAAATAGATTAGAAGAATATGAGCAATATTAACTACGAAGGCATCGAGCAGATGCCACTTCGCACCTTTACAGAAAAGGCTTACCTTAATTATTCAATGTACGTCATTATGGATCGTGCATTGCCTTTTATTGGAGATGGCTTAAAGCCTGTTCAACGTCGTATTGTCTATGCGATGTCTGAACTGGGTTTAAATGCCGCGGCAAAATTTAAAAAATCAGCGCGTACCGTCGGTGATGTGTTAGGTAAATTCCACCCACACGGTGACTATGCCTGTTATGAAGCCATGGTATTAATGGCTCAGCCCTTTTCTTACCGTTATCCTTTAGTGGATGGCCAAGGAAACTGGGGGGCGCCAGATGATCCTAAATCATTCGCGGCAATGCGTTATACAGAATCTCGCTTGTCCAAAATTTCTGAAATTCTATTAACTGAATTGGGTCAAGGCACTGTTGATTTCCAACCAAACTTTGATGGCACCTTAGAAGAACCACAATATTTGCCTGCACGTTTGCCTCATATTCTGTTAAATGGTACCACGGGGATTGCTGTCGGGATGGCAACCGATATTCCACCACACAATATTAATGAAGTGGCGGATGCTGCTGTCCTGCTATTAGATAATCCAAAAGCAGGATTAGATGATGTACTCAATATCATTCAAGGCCCTGATTTCCCAACTGAAGCGGAAATTATTTCGCCTAAAGATGATATTCACAAAATGTACGAAACTGGTCGTGGCTCCATCAAGATGCGTGCAACATGGCATAAAGAAGACGGTGAAATCATCATTAGTGCACTTCCTCATCAATCTTCTCCATCAAAAATCATTGCACAAATAGCTGAGCAAATGACGGCGAAAAAATTGCCAATGGTGGAAGATATTCGTGATGAAGCAGATTACGAAAATCCTGTGCGTATCGTGCTTGTGCCACGTTCAAATCGTGTTGATACTGATGCCTTGATGGCGCATTTATTTGCGACGACGGATCTTGAAAAAAGCTATCGTGTGAATATGAATATGATCGGGCTTGATCATAAACCGGCCGTGAAAGGCTTACTTCAAGTCCTCACTGAATGGCTGACATTCCGTCGCACAACAGTAACGCGTCGTTTACAACATCGTTTAGATAAAGTACTCGCTCGTTTGCATATCTTAGATGGTTTGATGATCGCCTTCCTCAATATTGATGAAGTGATTGAGATTATTCGTACTGAAGACGAACCTAAACAAGTTTTAATGGCTCGCTTTAACTTAAGTGATGAACAGGCTGAAGCCATTTTAAACTTACGTTTACGCCATTTAGCCAAATTAGAAGAACATCAATTACAAGCTGAAAAAGATAAACTCGAAGAAGAGCGGTCAAATTTAGAGTTAATTTTAGGATCTGAGCGTCGCCTAAATACTTTGATCAAAAAAGAAATTCAAGAAGATGCGAAAAAATACGCCAGCCCTAGAATGTCTCAATTAGTTGAACGTGAAGAAGCGAAAGCGATTTCTGAAAGTGAAATGACGCCAGCTGAACCTGTTACTGTCATCTTATCTGAAATGGGCTGGGTTCGCTGTGCGAAAGGTCATGATATTGATCCGGAAGGATTAAGCTATAAAGCAGGCGATAAATATCTGGCGCACGCTAATGGTAAAAGTAATCAACCGGTGATTTTTATTGATAGTACCGGTCGTAGCTATGCTTTAGATCCATTAAGCTTGCCTTCTGCGCGTTCACAAGGTGAACCGCTCACCGGTAAACTTACATTACCGGCAGGTGCGACCATTGAACAGGTTATTATGGAACCTGAAAAACAAGAATTATTGATGGCATCAGATGCAGGATACGGTTTTATTTGCAAATTTGAAGATTTAATTGCACGTAATAAAGCAGGAAAAGCCTTGATTTCTTTGCCAGAAAATGCGAAAGTCTTGAAACCTGAGACACTTTCCGAGTCGGCCTCACTTCTTGTGTCCCTCACTTCAGCGGGTCGAATGCTGATTTTTCCGGTACGGGATTTACCGGCATTATCAAAAGGGAAAGGCAACAAAATCATCAGTATTCCAGCAGCGAATGCAAAAGCGCGGTCAGAATTATTGGTGAAATTGTTCTTAATTTCAGAGCAAGCCAGCCTTGAGTTCCATTCCGGTAAACGAAAAATCACATTAAAACCGGAAGATCTGCAAAAATTCCGAGCGGAACGCGGCAGAAAAGGCTCCCAATTACCACGTGGATTACATAGTAATGTTGATATTGTGGTAGTTGAACCCGAACACAACTCATAAGAATTCTCGAAACCAAACTAAATAGGAGGATATTTCGTGAATATTGTTTTTGACACTTATCAAACACTTGCTTTAGCAAGCTTTGTATTATTACTCGGTTATTTTCTAGTAAAGCGTATTCGCGTTTTACAAACATTCAATATCCCTGAGCCTGTCGTTGGCGGCTTTATTGTGGCTATTGCACTAACCATTTTATACAAAGTAAATGGCACTTCATTCACTTTTGAGAAAAGCTTACAAACCTCTATGATGTTGGTATTCTTCTCCTCTATCGGTTTAAGTGCAAACTTTGCCCGCTTAATTAAAGGCGGAAAACCATTAGTTATCTTCCTCTTTGCAGCGGCAATACTCATTGTTTGCCAAAATGTCATCGGTATTGTAGGCACTAAATTATTAGGTATTGATCCTGCTTACGGTTTACTTGCTGGTTCAGTCACCCTAACCGGTGGTCATGGTACTGGTGCGGCATGGGCAGAAACATTTACTAAAGAATTTAATCTACCGGCTGCGACAGAAATCGCCA
>ERZ772920.1863-NODE-1863-length-10258-cov-6.723905_pt1 | contig 10258 bp, 8 predicted proteins | sample MGYA00511469_ERZ772920 | MGnify/ENA primary metagenome ERZ772920 (study PRJEB29015, sample SAMEA2738069) | human oral metagenome | biome: human oral; feature: human-associated habitat; material: saliva | place: China | collected 2216 ... | reverse complement strand
ATTTTACCAAATAGTTAGTAGGCTGCTCATACTTTGTTATACTTCCTATAGGTAGCCACTCTACTTTTTCCCCTTGTAATAATTCGTCTATATATTTCATCCTTCCAACTCCTTTATAATCCCATCAATGTCTTTTCGCAATGTATCAATGTGCTTTACGGTCTGTTCCACCTGTGCATTGAGCTTTTTGATATCAATAACCTCACGTTTATCTTCTGCTTCAACATAGGAGCTGACGGAGAGATTGTAATCGTTTTCAGCAATCTTACGGTTGTCAACCGATGTGGCAACATACTTCTCCTCCTCTTTCTTCTCGAAGATCTGCAGGATATGATCAATGTGTTCATCCAGCAGAATGTTGTTATTTGTTTCCTTCTTGTAGAACTTTTCCCCACTGGCATCAATGAACTGCGTGCTTGCATCGCTCTTTCCTTTTGAGAGAACGAGGATGTTTACGGCAATCGATGTTCCATAGAAGAGGTTGGGAGGTAAGGCTATCACCGTCTCAACGAAGTTGTTATCAACGAGATATTTCCTTATTTTCTGCTCTGCACCACCCCGATAGAAGATGCCAGGGAAGCAGACTATGGCTGCACGACCGCGTGCTGACAGATAGCTAAGGGCGTGTAATACGAAAGCAAAGTCAGCCTTCGACTTCGGAGCTAACACCCCAGCAGGTGCGAAACGGTCATCATTGATCAGTGTTGGGTTGTCACTTCCGACCCAGTTTACGGAGTAAGGAGGGTTAGAGACGATGGCATCGAAAGGCTTCTCGTCACCGTATTGCGGATTCAGGAGCGTATCTCCCAGCGCAATATCAAACTTATCATAGTTGATATTGTGCAGGAACATGTTCATACGTGCCAGGTTATAGGTGGTATGATTTATCTCTTGTCCGAAGTAACCATCCTTTATCCGATGGTCATCAAAAAGCTTTCTCGCCTGCAGCAACAACGATCCCGACCCACATGCAGGGTCATAGATCTTGTTTACGGTCTTCTGGTTCAATGTTGCAAGGCGTGCAATCAGTTTTGAAACATTCTGTGGTGTGAAGAATTCACCACCCGATTTCCCCGCATTGGCAGCATAATTAGATATCAGAAATTCGTAAGCATCACCAAAGAGGTCAATCTTATGGTCTTCAAACTTACCAAAGTCTAACTTCTCTATGCCTTTGATGACGGCTGCCAGGCGCCTGTTCTTTTCCTCAACAGTATTACCTAATCGGTTGCTCGTCGTGTCAAAGTCGGCAAAGAGTCCTTTGATATCATGTTCTGATGCATATCCGTTGGCAGAGTTTTCTATTGCTGTAAAGATTGCTGCTAAGTCTGTATTGAGGTTCACATTCGTATTAGCCGTCTTTGCAACGTTCACAAACAGCTGACTCGGATAGATGAAATAGCCCTTTGTTTTGGTGAAATCATCTTTCAGTTCGGGCGTGATGACACTGTCTGCCATGCCTGCATAGTCAACGCTTTCGTCATCCCCTTCAATGAAACGGGTGAAGTTCTCACTGATAAAACGGTAGAAGAGTGTTCCCAGAACGAACTGTTTGAAGTCCCATCCGTCCACTGCTCCACGCACTTCATTAGCTATTTTCCAGATTGTATTTTGCAGCTGTTCTTGCTGTTCTTTGGTAGTCATTATCACAGTTGGTTTTTATTTCTGTATGCAAATATACATATTTATAATGTGTATGACAAGAAAAAGGGAGGTTAAGATGGGCAGTACGGAATCTTTTGGGGGACAAAAGGAAAAACATTTATTCCTATAAACATGGGAATATATATATATATAAATGGCGACAAAAAAGTGTAAAGTTTCGTTATTTTCAGCAAACTCCATATTTGTCGCATATAGATGGAATGCCATAAGGAAACAATACTACTAATTTGTCGCAGTGGTTTATAACCCATTATGGTATAGATAGTTATAAGATACACAAAAGATTGTAATACAGAAAACAAAGATTGGGAAGTGAGAGAAAGACAAAGCGAAAATGAATGTTTTGTAAAATAAAACGAACAAAACACGAGTTTACCTCCCTATTTGTCGCCCTCTACCTCCCAATCTGTCGCAATGGGTGGGAAAGACCCTCCCTTTTTGTCGCACACACCTTACTTGATTGTCGGAAGAATGTTCCTTAGAAGTCGGCTGAAACCTACTCATTTGTCGTGCGATAGCTTTGCAATCAGTTGATAATCAACGCTCTATGGCAGTCTAATTAATCTTTAATAAGAGATTACTAACGACTGTCTAACTCCAAGACGGGTTTTGTTTTAGAGTTTTTTTTATCACGATTGCCGTGTCATCTGCGTACTCATGAGCCACAGTGTACTATCCTTCGGAGCGTTAAGTGCGGTGTGCGAGCCGATGGGGGGAGCGCCTTTCCCTTCGTGTCTACCTACAAGAAGTGACACCCAGAGAGGTTGCGATGGCAGTGATAACCGTCACAGCGATCTGCAGAATGAGTTTCCAAGTTGATTGTTTCATAATTTAAAGCATGATTAATGTCTGTCCCATCCGCCCCAAAGGCGAGTGGTGTGTTTGTGTGAAAGTCCTCATTTTCAATGAGATGCGCCCACCATTAAGGGGCAGATGACGACAGACGGTTAGACATTAAAGAACTGATTAAGGGTTGTGCGTCTCACTTCCGCCAGCACCGGGAGTACCTTCTGCGCCCCCTTCAGCCGCCTTCTTCTTCCCTTTCTTCGGTGCACCGACGTATTTCTCCGCCTCCTGCAGCTTCAGATTGCTGAGTAACGTTGCCACACGCTTGTTCGTTCCGACCTTCATTGACGCTGGAAGGAAGAGCACATGAGGACTGAAGATATCCTTCTGAACATTGAAGTCATCGGCTTTCTCCACCCCATGCGAATGGATTCCCACACGGAAAGTTCCCAATCCGTCGACTTTTACCTTGCTGCCCTGCGTCAGCGCATAGTTCATTTCGGTCACAAGTGCCGAGATAACAGCCAGGATGTCAGGCTCCGTCACCGTACAGCTGTTGCTGATGCGGGCTGCAAGTGCCTTGATATCAACGCAGTTAGTCACTACAGTACGGGCGTACCAATGCCCCTTTTTCTTACTGTTCTTACGATTGTCTTGGTACAAACGATAATTGATTGACATAAAATTAAAGATTTAAAAATGTAAATAAATAAAGAAATGAATACATATATATATAACACAATGATTATATATCGCCGATAATCTGGTGTCTATTCTCCCCGTTTCGTCGATGGCTGATGTGTATCCATCGTTTCAAATGACTGTCGAGAGGTTCGAGAATCATCTGGTCGAAGTCGGTATGTTGAAGAATATTGACGTACTTCTGGCACATCTGTCGCCCCGAAACGTAGATGTCAGCAGCCTCTCCCGAGAGGTGTTGCGACTGCTCCGAGCCTTCAAGAGCACGGTTCAGCGCCGTACAACGATAGCCACTCGTCACAATAACCTTCCCAATTTGTCGTCGCAAAGGCTCCAAAACCTTTGTACAAAGGGCTTGCAAGTTGCTGATAATGGTCTGTTCCGACAGTCCCGGCTGACAGGGATCACACCCCGGAAGGTTCTTTATCCGTAGTCTTATGGCAGTCCCCGACCGTAGCATCTCACCCACTGTGAAGTGTTCAGAGAGCTGTTCTTCGTAGTTTATGTGTTGCATAATGATGATGAAGTTTAGTTTACAAATCAATCAAAGGGCAGGGGCTGATTGCCATTGGCGCATCCGTCAGTTTCCCCTTTCCTCCCTATTGACATTGCAAAGGTACTATCTTGCGAAGGCGAAGTCAAGAAAACGTAGGATAGTCAATACAATAGTCTTGGCAATAGACGCTGAAATGCGCCTGAAAAGGCTATATATAATAAGGTATAAGGCACTGCTCCCGTTGCCTTTCTCCGTAGGATCCGATGTAGAGTGGGAGCAAAGTGGCTGTAGAGCGGGAGCAGAGTGAGTGTGAAGCGAGCACAAAGTAACTTTGAAGTGATCACATACTGACAACGATTCGTCCCCTTCCGCAGTTGCTGAATGCCCCTGCTGACCATCCCCCACGGGCATAACAAACACCATGAAACATCCTTACATTTTGTAAACCCTATTTTCTTCCTTTCCCAACTATAATCAATAAAAACCGCCTTTGTAACCATCAAGGAATCAATAGGTTACAAAGAGGCTCGTAAAAGGTGCCCTTTTGCATTGCAAAACATGCCCTTTTACACATCAAAAGATGCCCTTTTACATTGCAAAAGGGCGTCTTTTACATTGCAATAGGGCGTAGATTGAAAAGTAAGAAGGAAAGAAATTGACAAAAAGAGCGGCCTCCCCAAGCCCCTCCGGAGGAGGGGATGTGAGAGGAAACGGGGGATAGAAGACGGTTGACCACAGCTCTTCCGAAGGAGGGGATGTGCCTGGCGGGATATGGGATGCTGGGTGTTGGGGATATAGAAGGATGAAGAAATTGGGCTTAAAGTTCTGTGTTTAATTCTTGTAAGTCTACGGTTTGTAGTTCATATGAATGCCTTGAAGCATATAGAAATTGGAAGGGTGAACAGAGGAAAGTACAGAGAATTAGGGCTTAAAGTTCTGTGTTTAATTCTCAAAGCGTTAAGGTTTGGAGTTCAAAAATATGCTTTATCGCATTTGAAAGCATTGTTAATATTTATCAAACTACGGGAGTTTCGTTAATTAAACCTTTTTTTATAAGAAAAATATTCATAACTTTGCACCGCCACTTATACGTAAGATGCATAGCCATAGAGGCTTAACCACTCCGTAAGAGAGGAACAAGGAAACGAAATTAAACCCGATAGCAAAGACTATATAACCAATAAAAAAGAATGCAAAAGCATAAATTATCAAATGGAATCCTGCTGGATGAGTTGCATACAGCACGCCATCGCTATGTCACACCGTCATGTTCGGTGATGGCTTTAGATGCCGAATGGTCATTGATGGCTGGCTCAACGGAATTCGGAGCAGGGCATAACAACGCCTATGATCAGAACAATTCTGATGCAGAAGAGGGCGAGGATATTAACTAACACGACCCTGATTGTACTGAGATAGACTACGATACGGTCACTAAAAAACGATTTTACGACACGATGAAAAGACTTATAGGCAGAGTATTCCTTCTGTTTCTGACTGTTGTTGGACTTGCTGCTTGCTCGTCAGAGGATGCAGAGACAACAGGTAAAGTGCAGCAGTCACCAGCTAATATGACAGAATTCTCCGTTGGAGATGCCCCAACACGCACGGCAGGAGAATATGTGAACGGTTCGGGAACCGACCCCAATCACGTTAAGTTCTATTGGACGGGAGACGACCATATATGGGTGAACAAAAGCACAACGGGCGGCACCGACCTTGTGAAGAACGACCGTAGCGACCTCACAGCAGCAGACAAGGTGGAACGAACGAAGTTCTTTTTCAATGAGAACCTGTCTGCAAACACTTATAATGTGCGCTATACAGGTTCGAAATCAACCAAGGCTGATGAGGTGGTCTTTGCCAAAGAGCAGATTCAGGATGCACCGAATGACGCCAGAAAGATAGGCGAATATGGCGACTGTGGTGTGGCTGTAGCAACGAAGATGGCTGACCGTAAATACACTTTCAACCTCACCCACAAAGCCTCTTACCTCGTTCTGAACCCCTACAGTTCAGTACATCAGTTCTCAACTGACGTTGGTGTAGTGGCAGTTTTCGTACAAGCTGACCAGCTTATCAACGGTACTTTCAAGTTTGATGACAACGGATTGAAGTACAATGCACCTGACCGTCCCGTGTCAACCGTCACAAATGACAAGCGAAAGACAACCATATGGTACTATAAGCAACGCTTTGAGAGAAATCAGTTGGTCCGCAGAACACCCAGCGAAAGCTTACCCATTCCAGCATCAGCAGACGTGACAAAGAACGGAATCATCATCGTTCTGCCACCGGGGGAATACACAAATGTCAAGATAGACTACGCACTTGTTGACCAAGCTACCAATGGTTGCGGATATTATCGGAAGATATATAAGAAGCTAAAGTTGGAAGAAGGCAAGACATGTCACCTTGAACACGACATCAAACTGGCTGATTTCTCGAAGGATGATTACTACACTTGGGATGCACCTGTGGGTGAATACTTCTGGAAAGGACATGAAGACAAGCAGCTTCTGCTCCCTGTTAAAGACCCAGTGACGCAGACTGAAGGCTTCCCCGATGCTGATTCAGATGCCAGATGGTACAATGCCACACCTGGAGCAAACACAAATGTTTATCAAAATGTCGCTACACGCAGCGCAAAGGATGCCATGACGGCAAACGGAGCCATGTGGCTTGCATGGCAGGGGACACCTACCATAGACATGGGAAAGATGTATGTCATCCATCATCATCTGTATAATGGTGGCGTATGGTTCGATACTTTGGAAGCATTAAAGCAGAAAACGGGTAGACCAGCATCACATTTCACAGACATCGGACCGACAAAAGCCTATGGAGGAGCAATGATTGATTACCGCAAAAAGACCGAGACAACCGACTTGGCAACCGTCCCTCTGAACAGATCTTACGCTGATAATGAACGTACACCAGGGATCAATAGCAATACAAAAAGGATGTTCCTCCCTGCAAGAGGCTATTATGACTTCCTTTATAGGAGTGGAACCACACAGCTCGAGACACCCCATCAGGTTGTAAGTCCTTTCTTTAACACACAGGGAATGTACTGGACTTCAACGGCTTTTGCCGGTGCTGACGGTAAGACAACAGCCCTTGCACTGATCATTGACTTGGAGAATCACAAGCTAATCCTGCGCCGTATGGACAAGAGAGTTGGTGCACCACTACTGAAATGATGACATGATAAGAGAGAGAAGAGCATGCTTCGGGCGTGTTTTCCTCTCTCTTTATCGTTTAAACCCTGTTTGTCAGCCTCCTGTCTCCAGCCCTTTCAGCATCGCCATCACGCCCCAGTTGATGAGGACAGAGCGAGGAAACAGAGGCAACAGCATACAAACCGAGTAGCATATAAGCCTATATAGGCGGATGGAAGCATCCCTTATGCCCCTCAATCTATGTACAAATCAAAACGAATATTAACTAAATAAACTATTTTATGATGAGGAAAATAAACCTATTTTTCATTTTGCCAGTAATGATTCTATTACTATGCTCAACGCGTTCTATGGCACAAGGACAGGATGCCAACTACAAATGGGTGGGTAATGAACTGTCAACAGTGATTGGAAACAGCAATGCTGACATGAATGCAGTGTACTTGTACAATGTCGGAACAGGCAAATACCTGAACGTTGGATCTATCTGGGGAACCAGTATCTCAGCCTATAACGTTGGTATGAGACTAAATTTAACGAAGATTTCAGCCGATACATATCACATAGAAGGCGTCCTCGAAACGGACGATGGACACATGTTGGGATTCCCATATGTACGCGCTGGAGATGAAGTACCTGATAAACAATCAAGCTGGGATAGGGTGTTCTGCGACCGATTAAGCACCAATGCCTATATTGATTGGACCATTAAAGAAACAAGTTCGGGCAGTAAGACCTATACTTTATACTGCAAAAACGATGCAACACCAGCCATTGTGCATGGCAATCGTTATCTTGTTGTTGATCCAACAGCGTCAGGTTCCAACCGATTGAGCTTCATTTATCCTACAGACCCAACCTCTTACGGTGCCAATGCACAATGGAAATTCATCACACTGCAGGACCTTAAAGACGCTTTCAAGGCTCAATTTGCTTCGTCAGAGGCTCCTGCCGATGCTACTTTCCTACTGACTGACCCTGATTTCATGCGCAGTCACAAAGGAATTGGCAAGTGGGTAGTGTCTGGTTTGCGGCAAGATTACCTCCCAACGAAGTATGCTTTCAATCAAGCACAGCCTAATACGTATTACGTTGGTATGGGTCAGATGAACACTAAGGCTGATAAATACACCCGACAGTACGGAAGTTACTGGATAGCATCTATCCGAAACCTGGGTAATAACGCCCATGCAAATGGCTCCGTAACGCAGAAAGTGAACGTATTGAAGAAGGGTTGGTATCGTGTTTCATGCGATGGTTTCTACAGTCCAGGTGCTGGAAGCAATCTGAAAGCAAGTATTTTCGCTAATGTAACAGGCTCTTCCGATGGTCGTTCAGTGGTTTCTAATGATTTGAATGTCTTTGGAAAGGAGTTCAATTACACCAAAGAAGAGCTGACAAAAACGTATAAAGCTGTTGATGTAGGGACCGAAAGCCCTTACATCAAGGCTGCTAAACGCTTTGAAACGGGTATATATAACAACGCAATCCTCGTCTATGTCCCTGCTGATGGTGACGAATTGAATATCGGAATCAAGGTTTCAGGCTCTGATAAGGAACTCGATTGGACAGCTTTTGATAACTTCCAGCTGAAGTATTGTGGTGATAATGATATGCTCTTGGACGAGGATCAGACCTCACTCGACTATCTTACCAAGCAGGCTCTTGTACCAACAAATGCCTATACTCTTATCTTAAAGCGCACACTCAAGACGGGTTTGTGGAGCTCTATCACACTCCCTGTGTCGCTTACTGCCGCTCAGTTCAAGACAGCCTTTGGTGAACAGGCAAAGCTGGCACGACTGAAAGGACAGGATACAGCCATCCCTTCACGTATTGATTTTGAGAAAGTCGACCTCTCAAATAACGATGCTACGGTAATAGAACCCTGCAAACTCTATATCATGCAGACTACTCGTAAGGCGAATGTTGAGGCGGGTAGCTATTCGAAAAGGCTGAATGACGGGTCGCAAGTGACGGTTCAGGCACCTTATTACACCATTAATAATGTTGTCCTTCCTACTGTTCCTTCCCCCATCTTCCGAGAGAATGCACACCAGACGACAACCGTTTCAGGCGATATTCAGTTCTGTGGAACACAGATTAATCAGACAACCACCATCATTCCTGCCCACTCTTACGTGCTGGGAGCTAAGGATGGAAAGTGGTATCACACCGCAAATGCACTCCCAGTGAAGGGCTTTAGATGCTGGATAGCAACGAATGTGAATGCGGCAAGTCCTGCCAAACCACTCACTTTCACCATTGATGGTGAGCTGCAGGGCAGTACGACAGCCATCGAAGGCTTACACATCGAGGGCACAGAGGCTTCTGCTCATGGTGCTGTCTATAACCTGCAGGGACAGAAAGTGGCTGATGATGCATCACAGATGGGCATCTTACCACGAGGAATCTATGTTGTTAACCACAAGAAAATAATGATCAAATAAGGAGGAACAGTCATGAAAAAGATATATGTAACACCCATAACAGAGGAGATGGAGATAGGTGTAGAACGCTCACTTCTCATACAGTTCTCACAGGTAGACAATGACGGTGACGGTACAACCGACCAACGTCCTATTCACGAAGGAGACCCAGAAGACGGCGTAGGAGCCAAACCGGGCTGGTTCGACCTTGCTGATGAAGGCTATAATCCTTGGGAACATTAAGTCTTAAAGGGCGTATCCGATGACGCCATCGGTACATAAAAACTAAGCAAAAAGCAGATCAGTCCCTATCCTTAGGGCACCGTCTGACGAACCATAAGGCATCTTTTGCATTGCAGAAGATGCCTTTCTCCATTGTTGGGAGGAAGAGAATAAGAAGCAGGAAATAACCTTACAAAATCTGAAGGCATATAGATAGCAAAACAAAGGATAATGATAAAAAATCGCATTTGTAACCATCAAGGAATCAATAGGTTACAAAGAGGATTGTAAAAGGTGCCCTTTTGCATTGTAAAAGGGCATGTTTTGATGTGTAAAAGGGCATCTTTTGAAGTGCAAAAGGGCGTCTTTTACAACGCAAAAGGGCGTAGATTGAAAAGTAAGAAGGAAAGAAATTGACAAAAAAGAGCGGAACTCAGAAGGAAGGCGACCGCCAAAATACGGCCTCCCCAAGCCCCTCCAGGGGGAGGGGATGTACCTGGCGGGATACGGAATGCAGGGTGTTGGGGAAATAGAAGAACTAAGATTTAGGGCTTAAAGTTCTGTGTTTAATTCTCAAAACGTTGAGGTTTGGAGTTGAAATGAATGGCTTATAACGCACAAGGCATTTATTTATCAATCCTTAAAATCAAACTTAATGGGTTATCAACAATGGTGTAATGTCCCTTAAATCCAAGGGGAATCCCGCTTATTACCCCCCTCTCCTTTCGGCTTCCTAAGGTAAAATCCAAAGATTTTCCAAGAAAAGTTTATATTCCACT
>ERZ772920.1859-NODE-1859-length-10266-cov-11.441093_pt1 | contig 10266 bp, 10 predicted proteins | sample MGYA00511469_ERZ772920 | MGnify/ENA primary metagenome ERZ772920 (study PRJEB29015, sample SAMEA2738069) | human oral metagenome | biome: human oral; feature: human-associated habitat; material: saliva | place: China | collected 2216 ... | reverse complement strand
GAGCTGGCGCAGTTCGGTGCGCGCGAGGTGATCGCGCAGGCTGAGAAGCGCCTGGATGATGACACGATCTTCGGTTTCGAGTATTCGCCCGAGATTTTCGTGGATACCGAGCTGGACTTCGCCCTTGAGGTGTGCGAGTCCGTCATGGACGTGTGGGAGCCTGGCGAGGGACGCGAGATTGTCCTGAACCTGCCCTCCACGGTGGAGCGTGCGACCCCGAACGTGTTCGCCGATCAGATCGAGTGGATGAGCCGCAACCTGAGCCGCCGCGAGTACGTGGCGCTGTCCGTGCACCCGCACAATGACCGCGGTACGGGCGTGGCGACGGCCGAGCTGGCGCTGCTGGCCGGCGCGGATCGTATCGAGGGTTGTCTGCTGGGTCAGGGCGAGCGCACCGGCAACGTCGACCTGGTGACGCTGGGCCTGAACCTGTTCAGCCAGGGCATCGATCCGGGCATCGACTTCTCCGACGTGGACGCTATCCGTCGCACGGTGGAGCACTGCACGCAGATGGAGACCTCCCCGCGCGCCCCCTACGTCGGCGACCTCGTCTACACGAGCTTCTCCGGTTCGCACCAGGACGCGATCAAGAAGGGCTTCACCGCCCGCAAGGCCAAGGTCGACGCGGCCGGCGGCGACGAGGAAGCGGTCGTGTGGGAGCTGCCCTACCTGCCGATCGACCCGCACGACGTGGGCCGCTCGTACGAGGCCGTGGTGCGCGTGAACTCGCAGTCCGGCAAGGGCGGCGTCGCCTACCTCATGTCGACGGCGCACGCGCTCGAGCTGCCGCGTCGCCTGCAGGTCGAGTTCTCCCGCATCGTCCAGCGCCACACCGACACCTACGGTGGTGAGATCAACGCGGCCACGCTGTGGCAGATCTTCGCGGACGAGTACCTGCCCACGAGCGCCGCTCCCGGCCTGGAGCCGTGGGGCCGCTTCGAGATGCGCTCCTCGCAGGTTTCTTCGATCGACGATGAGCATGTCGAGCTCAACGCGGTGCTTACGGACGGCGGCGAGACCGCGAAGGTGCAGGCCACGGGTACCGGCCCGATCGACGCCTTCGTCTCGGCGCTGCACGAGTTCGATCTGGATGTGCGCATCCTCGACTACTCCGAGCACGCGATGAGCCAGGGCCGCGACGCCCGCGCCGCCGCCTACGTGGAGGCGGCCGTGGATGGCCAGATCGTGTGGGGCGTCGGTATTGACTCCTCGATCACGCGCGCGTCCTACAAGGCCGTCATCTCGGCGGTGAATCGCGCCCTGCGCTAAGCGCTCGCAGGCAGATACGGCGAACCCCGGCCTCGTTCATGGAGAAACGGGGGCGGGGTTCACCTGTGTCTTCAGGCGCGCTGCGCGGATGGGATCGGGCTCGCCGCGAGGGCCTCAAGGGATCGGCGCACCTGGCCGTCGAGCACGCGGGCGATGCGCTCGGTGAGGATGTAGGGGTCGGTGCTCATGCCGGTTGCGAGCCATTGGGAGACATGGCCGAGGATGGCGAGGGTGAAGTGGTCGGTGACGAACGCGCGGTCGTCTTCGGTGACGGGCAGGTCGGCACTGTGCTGATCGACGATGGGTTCCATGACGGCGCGTAGCTGCTTGTGGAGGAAGATCTGCAGATCCTCCATGCCGAGGGAGGAGACCACGCAGCGGGTCTCGTCGGGGTGTTTTTGCATCCACACGAACATGGCGAGCAGGCCATCGGACCAGTCCTCGTAGGTGGTGTGAGCGATGATCTGGTCGGCGACCTCGCGCTTGAAGACCCACACGGTCAGGTCGCGGATGTCAGAGAAGTGGTAGTAGAAGGCTTGGCGTGTCACGCCGGCAGTGCGCGTGATTCCGGAAACCGTCACCTTCGACAGGGGGACGGTCGTGAGGGCGTCGCGCAGGGCGCGTGCGAGCCGCTCTTTCGCATCGGGGTGGGGCATCAGTGATCCTCGGCGACAAGAAACAATGAGGTTACGTGCGAACTATACATGTAAATTCGCGGAGCTGCCTAATGCCTGTCTAGACAGAACTGACCAATCGTACAGCGATGACCTGGTCACGCGTCTAGGGATTGGTTGTCACGATTGTGTTGCGGATATGCGCCAGGCCCCGGTTTCGTTGGTGGAACGAGGCCGGGGCCTGGCGTGAGCTGTGTCTGCCCTCGTGCGGTTGGTGGGAATTACCGCATTACTTGGCGAGACGGCCCAGAGCCGGGGTGGTCTGGTCGGTCATGAGCACTCGCATGCGAGCAATCGCGAGCGAGGGGTTGACCTCCAGGCCGGAGAGCATCCACTGAGCCATGTGCGCGGTGGTCGCCAGCGCGAAGTGCTGGGCGACGACGTCGCGCGCCGTGGCCGAGGCGGAGCCGGGGAGGCGGGACTCGATGAGTTCCTGAATGTGGGAGGCCAGGAATGCCCACAGGTCGTTCGCCTCGATGGTCTTCATGGCGGCGGCGGTCTCGTCGCGATGGGCGTGCATCCACGTCATGGTCGCTTCGATGGCGTCGAGCCATTCTCCCGAACTGGTGGTCAGGTGCGCTGTGACTTCCTCGCGGAAAACCCAGGCGTTGAGGTCGTTGAGGGAGTTGAAGTGGTAGTAGAACGCTTGACGGGTGACCCCGGCGGAGCGTGTCAGTGCGCTGACAGAGATCTTTGACAGCGGGGTCTGCGTCAGGGCCTGGCGCAGTGCGGTGCCAAGCTTTTCGCGGGCATCAATCGGCGGAGCCATTTGTTTCCTTCCTTCGACGGTTATGGGTAAACCATATCCAGTTACGAAGAAACTATCTACTCGAAAACCGTTTGCCGGCTGTGTAACCGACCACGCTGTCAGTTTCTCATATATTGTTGACAGTGCACGCGGGGGCGCTTGTCGATCGATGTGACAGCGCACTTCACAACAGATTTCGCGCCGTGCGATGCGGGGCGGGCCTTCTCTCCCAAGTCGCGCGGTCGTGACACAATGTCCGTGTGATGAAGTCCTATCGAGACGAGGCGATCGTCCTGCGCACCCACAAGCTGGGCGAAGCGGATCGCATCATCACGCTGCTGACTGCCGAGCATGGGCAGGTGCGCGCTGTGGCCAAGGGAGTGCGCAAGACGACCTCGAAGTTCGGCGCACGCGTTGAGCCCTTCTCCGTCATCGACGCTCAGCTCCACCACGGCCGCACCCTCGACACGCTCACCCAGGTCGCCTCGATCGCCCAATACGGCGACGCTATCGCCGCCAACTACGACCTCTACCTCGCGGCCACCGTCGTCGTCGAAACCGCCGAGCGCCTTACCGCGGATGCGCACGACGGCACTCACTCTCAATACCTGCTTCTTCTGGGGGCTCTCAACGCCCTGGCTCGAGGCCGTCACGATCCGACCCTCATTCGCACGTCCTACACGCTGCGTGCCCTCGCCCTGGCCGGATGGGCACCCTCCTGCTTCGACTGTGCCGTGTGTGGCACGCAGGGGCCCCACTCCTCGTTCTCCATCCCCGACGGTGGCACCGTCTGCGATACCTGCCGCCCGCCCGGCGCCTCCTCGCCCGCGCCCGACACGGTCGCCCTCCTCGGCCAGCTGCTCAGTGGCGACTGGGAGCGGGCTGACCGATGCGAACCCTACGCGCGCACCGAGGCCTCGGGCCTCATCTCCTCGTACACTCAATGGCATCTGGAACGTCGCCTGCGCTCGCTGAGCGTCATCGATAGGAGTCACCCATGACGGACCTGCGACCCACCCCCATGGACCGCGCACCGAACGACCCCACCGCGCCGCTGCTCGGGCCCGGCCAGTGGCACTGCGAGGCACCCGTCTTTCGAAAGGGTGAGGTGCCCGCGCACGTCGCCCTCATCATGGACGGCAACGGACGCTGGGCCAACAGCCGCGGCCTGGCCCGCACCGAGGGGCATCGGGCGGGGGAGTATGCCCTCATGGATACGATCGCCGGCGCGATCGACGCGGGCGTGCGCTACCTGAGCGTCTACACCTTCTCCACCGAGAATTGGAAGCGCTCGCCCGCTGAGGTCTCCTTCATCATGAACTACGCCTCCGACGTACTCGCGCGGCGCACCGACCAGCTCGCCGAGTGGGGCGTGCACGTGCGGTGGAGCGGGCGCCGGCCCAAGCTGTGGAAGAGCGTTATTCATGCCCTGGAGAAGGCAGATCGGGCGACCTCGCATTGCAAGACCCTCGACCTGATCATGTGCGTCAACTACGGTGGTCGGGCCGAGCTGGCGGATGCTGCCCGGTCCATCGCCGAGGACGTTGCAGCCGGGCGCCTGAGTCCGCGTGGTGTCACCGAAAAGATGCTGTCGCGCCACCTGTATCTGCCCGACGTGCCCGACGTCGACCTCATGATCCGCACCTCGGGGGAGCAGCGCCTGTCCAACTACCTGCTGTGGCAGATGGCGTATGCGGAAATGATGTTCATCGACACGCCCTGGCCCGCGTTCGACCGCGAGGAGCTGTGGGGGTGCCTGGAGGAGTTCGCGGGGCGCGACCGCCGTTTCGGCGGCGCGATCGACCGCGTCGCTCAGTCCTAGGCGTTGTCCGCAGTCAGTGCTGCGTCGACCGCGCGGCGCTTGCGACGGCCCCACGCGATCTTCGCGGCGATCAACGCGATGATGAGGGCGAGGCCCGCCCATCCCCAGGGAGACCCGGCGACCGCTCGGATAGCCGCGGCGAAGACTGCGAGCGTGCCGAGGCCGTAGAGTAGCGCCCACAGGACGCACCCCGGGATCATCGCGATCGTGTAGGTGCTCCAGCGCATGCGTACCAGGCCGGCACCCGCGTTGACGGCGGTCTGGATGCCCACGGTGAGAAAGCACAGGGGAATGACGATAATGCCCCACTTGTCCAGCATGGCTGCGCCCTTGCGAGGGATCGGGCCGTCGAACCAGCGGGCCATGGTGCCCAGGAACCCCTGTCGTCCCGTCGCCAGAACGGCACCCGAGGCTGCGCCGCGGGCCAGCCAGTAGGTCGCCTGCGCACGGAAGAGTACGACGAAGAAGAGGAAAACGAAGAGCCAGATGCCCTCGCGTGCAAAGGCGGGGACCATGGAATCGATTCCGGCGGCGAACATGACACTCCCAGAGTGAGGCTAATTAAACAAAGCCTATCCTAACCTACACAAGAGGCCTGGGAAAGCGTCGTCCGCCTCCCAGGCCTCGTCTCGGCCGATGCGGCCTCACCAGGTCATTTCTTCGACTGGCACGATGCGCACACCCCGAAGAGCTCCAGGGAATGCTCGACATCTCCAAATCCGTGTGCCGCCGCGACCGAATCCACCCACGACTCGATCTGGGATTGCTCGATCTCCTCGGTGAAGCCGCACTCGCGGCACACCAGGTGATGATGGTGGTGGTGCGTTGTGCACGAGCGGTACAGGGCCTCGCCGTCGGAGGAACGCAGTGTGTCGACGCGGCCGTCGTCCGCGAGGCTCTGGAGCGAGCGGTACACGGTTGCCAGGCCCACGCGCTGCCCCTGGACATGGAGATCTTCGAAGATCTGCTGGGCGCTGCGGAAGTCGGTGACGCGGGTCAGCTCATCGAGGACCGCCTGACGCTGTTTCGTCATGCGCTGCATGGTGTTCCCTTCGTCATGATGCGTCTGCGTGAGCGAGGTGTTCGCGCTCCGGATGCTGGTTGTGCCCGCGGGCCGCGCGAAGCCTGCGCACCCTGCGGATACGGTCCACAATAGCCCGGATCGTAAATCCGATCGCGTACAGGCCGATCGCGCCCACAACGATGGTCGCACCGGGGGACAGATCGACAAAGTACGTCAGGGATAGTCCACACGTGCAGATAATGACGCCGAGAGCCATCGCGATGGCCATCGTGGAGCGGAATGAACGTGCCCCGAGCTGCGCGATCGCCACGGGGATCACCATGAGCGCGCTGACCAGCAGCGAGCCGACGACTCGCATCGCGACGGCCACGGTCAATGCCGACAGGATCGCGATGAGCAGGGACAGCGTGCGCACCGGCAGACCCGTCGAGCGCGCGAAGTCCTCGTCGTTGGTCACCGAGAAGAGCGCGGGAGCCAGACCCACGCCGAGCGCCACGATCGCGATCCCGAGGCCCGTGATGAGCGTAATGTCGCTCCATCGCACGGTCGAGATCGAACCGAAGAGGTAGGAGTTCAACTGAGCGGAGGTGCCGCCCGCCAGGCCGATCAGCAGGACACCGCCGGCGATGCCGCCGTAGAACAGCATGGCCAGAGCCGTATCGCCGGACGTGCGACCGCTCTGGCGCACCAGCTCGATCGTGATGGCGCCCAGCAGGGAGATCATGACCGCTCCGGGGATCGCCCACGAGTCGGCGGGGCTCACGTTCGCGAACGTGCCCGCCAGCCAGCCCAGCGCGACGCCGGTCAGAGAGATGTGGCCGATACCGTCGCCGAGCATCGCCAGGCGCCGATGGACCAGGTAGGTGCCGATGATCGGGGCGGTGAGGCCCACAATCAGGGCGGCGAGCAGCGAACGCTGCATCATTGGCGAGGACAGGAGGGTGGTCAGTGCGTCAATCATGCGTCGCTCCCGTCTAGATTCCGCTCACGAGGCCGTGGTCGCTCGTCGCGGACCTCGCCTCGGTTGTGGGGTGGCAGTGATCGCCGCCGCCGTGATGCTGTTCGTGGTCGTCCTCGATGTGGGGAGGGCCGTCGTAGGAGACGTGACCCGCGCTGATGTGCAGCTCGCGGTCCAGGAGCGGGCCGAGTTCGCCCAGTTCGTGCAGGACGATGAGGATCGTCGTCCCCTCCGCCTTGGCTTCGGCGACGATCTGCGCGAGGCGCGCTCGTGATGTCGCGTCGATTCCGGCCATCGGCTCATCCATGATGAGCAGCTCGGGGCAACGCACGAGAGCGCGAGCGATCAGAACGCGCTGAGCCTGCCCGCCCGAGAGAATGTTCAGGGGAGAGTGGGCGCGGTGTGACATGCCGACGCGTTCGAGGGCGGCCATGGCCTTCGCCGTGTCGCCCGGCAGTGCCCACAGGCGGCGAGGCCCGAGCAGGCCGGATCGTACGACCTCGATCGCGCTGGCGCTGATCGCGCCGCCCGAGGAGATACGCTGGGGCACATAGCCGATCTTGTTCCACGGCACGCGGCGGCGAGTGGAAATCGAGCGACCGAAGAGCTGGGCGTCACCGCTCGTGATGGGGGCGGTGCCCAGCAGGGCCTTCAGGGTCGTGGACTTGCCCGATCCGTTCGAGCCCGTGATCGCCACGGTCTGGCCGGCGGGGATGTCGAGTGAGATCCCGTGGAGGATCAGGTCCGTATCCCAGGCCACATGCAGGTTGTCGAGACGCACGACGGCGGTCGCCTCCGCGTGAGAGGCTCCCGCCGTCGTGGGGTTGTCAGTCGTTGTCACTGGCAGTCGAGGGCTTTCGTCAGGGCGTCAATGTTGGAGTTCATCGTCGCGGCGTAGTCCTTGGACGCGTCGGTCTGGGACTCGATCGGGTCCAGGACGGCCGTCGTGATGCCGAGGTCGTCGGCCAGGGTCTGAGCGACCTTGGGGTCGATGAGGGCCTCGGTGAAGATCGTCGTCACGCCCTGCTCCTTGGCGATCTGGGCGATTTCAGCCAGACGCGCGGGGGAGGGGGAGGACTCGGGGTCGAGGCCGGAGATGCCGACCTGGGTCAGGCCCGTGCGGTCCGCCAGGTAACCGAAGGCGGTGTGGGCGGTGACGAAGGTCTTGACCTTGCAGTTCGAGGTCTTGGTGACCAGGGTGTCGCTCAGGGTGTTGAGCTCCTCGGCCAGGGCCTTTGCGTTCGCCTTGTAGACGTCAGCGTGGGCGGAGTCAGCCTCGGCGAGCTTGTCGCCCACCAGGGTGGCGGCCTTCGCCATGCGGGTGGGATCCAGCCAGAAGTGCGGGTCCGCGCTCATGTCGTGGTGGTGATCGTGGTCGGCGTGGTCATGGCCCTCGTGGTCGTGGCCCTCATGATCGTGGTCGTGGGCCTCGGTCTCGCCGGACTGGGCCTCATCGGTGGCCTCTTCCTCGTCCTCGGAGGGGTGGTTCGCGTCGGTGCCGGCCTCAATCAGCTCGGCCGCGGAGGAGACGTCGATGACGGTCTTGGGGGCCTGCTGCTCGATGGCCTCGTCAACGGCGCTCTGGAAGCCCGCGAGATAGACGACCGCGTCAGCGGAGGACAGTGAGTCGACCATCTTGGGAGAGAGCTCGAGGTCGTGCGGCTCGGCGCCCTCCGGGGTCAGCGAGGTAACGGAGACGTGCTCGCCGCCGATCTTCTCAGCCAGGTACTGCAGGGGGTAGAACGAGGCCATGACGGTCAGTTTGCCGTCCTTGGAGGAGCTATCTCCGGACGTGGCCGTGGAGGTGCAGGCGGACAGGGCGAGCGCTGTGGCAGCCGCGCATGCGGCAGCAAGGATTCTCTTCGACATGAAAATCATTCTCTTTGGAATTGAGAATCTTTGTCAAGTCAATCCCGGTGCCCGGACGGCCTGGATCTGGTGAATTATCTGATTATCTGACGTGTCCTGTCGAGTTTCGCACGATGAGATCGGGCGAAAAGACGTAATCGGCGTGCGTAGGAACGTAGTCGGCTGTGTTCAATGCCTCGAAGAGGGCACGCACGGCGGAGGTGACTATCGACTGCACGGGCTGGTGAATCGTCGTGAGTGCCGGATCCAGGTGGCTCATGAGGAACGTGTCATCGAACCCGATGACCGATATGTCGTCCGGGACCGACAGGCCGAGCGAGGAAATCGTGCGGATGGCGCCGAGGGCCTGCAGGTCAGAGCCAGTGATGATTGCCGTCGCGCCGCGCTCCAGGAGGGCGTGCGTGTAGGCTGCCGCGGCCTCGTACGTGTAGAAGGTCTCCTCGATGATGGGGGAGTGGTCTCCGATGAGCTCGCCCATCACCTGCGTGAATGCCTCGGCCTTGCGCAGGGCCGGGACGATGTGCGTGCGCCCCGTCAGCAGAGCGATGTGCGTGTGGCCCAACTCGTGCAGGTGCGTGACCGCGGCGCGGATGCCGAGCGCGTCTCCCGTGGAGAAGTCGGAGGCCGGGACCTCCGGGCGAGCACCGTTGATCGTGACGAAGGGGATTCCACGCGCAGCGACGTCGTGATAGGGGGAGAGATCGGACAGGAGGTCGGCGTGCCTGCCGGAGACGAAGATGAGGCCGCTGACGCGGTGTTCGATGAGCGATGACAGGTGGTCGAACTCGGACGTCGCACCCGGCGTCTGCGTGCGGATGAGGGCGATGCCGCCCGCGCGAGAGATCTCCTCTTGAAGGTGGTGGGCAAAGGAGGCAAAAATCGGGTTCGTCAGCTCCGGCACGATAACGCCGATCGTCGGGGTGCTGGGCATGTGTTCACTGGGTGGACGGTCGTAGCCGAGCTCGTCGATCGCTGTGAGAACCCTGCGGCGCGTGTCTTCGGAGACCTGGCCAACACCGTTGAAAACGCGTGAAACAGTTGCAGTCGATACGCCGGCATGGGCTGCAATGTCTGCCATGCTTGTGCGATTTTTGGTCATCGGCTCAACGCTCCTTTGGGCGTCCGAGTGCAGCTGTTTCCCTACAAATGTAACAGCTACCTCACAATTCGGAAACTTGTTGCAGAAACAAAAACGGAGGTATTACAGTGGCACCAGCGGGTCGCTGCTGGAGGCGACCAGCTCGACCAACACAGGAGAAATAATGCGACGTGGCATCGCAGCACTCGGCGTGTTCGCGGCGGTTACCGCCCTGGCCGCCTGCAGTGGCAAGACTGCGGCAACCCTTACCATCTGGGCGGACGATACCCGTTTTGTTCAGGTTCGTTCCCTCGCTGACGATTTCACTGCCTCGACGGGCGTGGCCGTGAACGTCGTCCAGAAGTCCGAATCCGACATGGACACCGAGTTCACCACCCAGGTGCCCACCGGCAACGGCCCCGACCTGATCGTCATGGCGCACGACAAGCTCGGCGCGCTCGTCGCCAACGGCGTCGTTGCCCCCGTCGACCTGGGCGAGGATAGCTCTACCTTCTCCGATGTGGCCGTCAAGGCCGTCACCTACAACGACCAGACCTACGGCGTGCCCTACTCCGTCGAGTCCGTCGCCCTGGTGCGCAACAATGCGCTCACCCAGGACGCCCCCACCACCTACGACGACATGATCGCCTCGGGTAAGGTCTCTGGTGCGGAGTACCCCTTCATCATTCAGATGGGCGACAAGGGTGACCCCTATCACTTCTACGCCTTCCAGACCTCCTTCGGTGCCCCCGTCTTCCAGACCAACGCCGACGGCGAGTACACCTCCGAGCTGGCCATGGGCGGCTCCGGCGGCACCGACTTCG
>ERZ772920.1858-NODE-1858-length-10269-cov-2.663599_pt1 | contig 10269 bp, 10 predicted proteins | sample MGYA00511469_ERZ772920 | MGnify/ENA primary metagenome ERZ772920 (study PRJEB29015, sample SAMEA2738069) | human oral metagenome | biome: human oral; feature: human-associated habitat; material: saliva | place: China | collected 2216 ... | reverse complement strand
ATTTTTAGATTCATGCTCTACTGAAGCTTCACTTCCTTTTTTAAGCTTTACTACCTTAAAATCTTTATCAACACCTGACACGCTTGTTTTAAGTCCTACAGGAGTTTTAATATATTCTATTTTTTTGCATTTTTCGAACATTTTAGCACTTTTTGTAACCTTACCAACATCCCATGTGCAAATATTTGCTTTTTTAATTTCGCTATCTTTAAACATTTGTTGCATATCGGTTACTTTTGAAGTGTTAAATTTATCAATGTCCGTTAAATCCCCTTTAAAATAATGAAATGTTTTCGAACTGTCCGCTGGCAAATATACTTCACCGCCAATTTTTATATTTCCCTTAAAAGTCGAATTTCCCCAACTTAAATACATGCCTCCTAGTGCTCTTATCATATCAAACCACATCTGGCGTTCTATGCTTCTATCACCTGTTATATCTGCAATGCTAATAGTCATGTTGCCGTCGTTACCCACTTTAGCCCTCACATTCTCTTGGATATTTAACGGAAAATCACTCCACATTGCATGCACAGTAATATCATTATCTACAGCACTATTTTCATCAAAGTCGGGTACAACGGATGCTAGATTCTTTGCCCAACCAAGAAATACACTTCCTTCTTTCTTAGGATTTATTGCGGGTAATTCATCTCCTGAATCCTTTATGCTTTTGCCTTTTTCTACAATCGCATGATCTCTAAACGCCGGCTTATCGCCTAAGTTATGATTAAAAATGATACCTGCATACTTATCCTTACGATATATGTCATATGTTGCTTCTTTATCACGGCCGGCATTAATTTTAAACTCTGTATTGAAATATCTGGTCTCATACTCTACTTCAGCCATTGATCCTTTTTTAAGCCTTACAACCTTATACTCCTTGCTAACCCCTAACACGTGTGTCTCAAGACCTTTAGGTGTTTTTATATATTCTAACTTATCGCATTCATTAAACATCCAGCCGCTACTTTTAACCTTACTAACATCCCACTTACTAAGATCGACTTTTTCAATCTTGGAGCTTTTGAACATCATCTCCATATTGGTTACATTTGACGTGTTAAAGTTATCGGCTGCTTCTAAAGCCCCCGTATAACAATAGAATATATGCGAACTATCCTCTGGCAAATATACTTCATCAGCAATTATCATTTTTCCTGCAAATTTAGTTTTTGCCCAATTTAAACCTTTACCGCCCAATGCCTTTACCATATCTATCCACTTTTGGCGTTCAATATTTCTATCACCATCAAAATTCTTCACTCTAACAACCAAATTACCGTCGCTCCCCATCATAGCTCTTACATTGTTAGATGAATTTAAATTATATACTTTAGTGTCCTTTAAATGTTTTTTAGTACTTTTAGAAAGTCTGGTCTTCGTGGACCATTTTGTTTGCTTTAGTGAAACTATCGATTTACTTTTTAAAGAAGCATTCGTAGCTTTACTGTTTGCTGCAAAACTCGGCGTCATAACTGCTGCTACCATCATAATGCAAAGTATACATGCAGTTACCTTATAGACTACATCCTTTAGAGCTTTTTTATTCGCTATCAGTTTAAAGTTCCTCATCATTTTTCTCCTCATAACTTTACACACGATATGTTTTTTGTCAATCCTTATTATTGTACCATATGAAGCTTTTAAGAAACAATTTTACAAGCTCTAATCTGCTAAAAGTTTTCTAGTATAATCAAACATATGTGACCGAAACTCATGAAAAACCGTTTTGCAGCGATAAATCTAAACCGAAAACTTGAGTTTAGACCTGCTATTTATCATCTCCTGCGCACATCTTGCACGGCGCTTTGCTTTGTTTTCTGTGATGCTTGTATGCAAGTATTGAAAACACTATGCAGCCGCCCCAAAGGCCTCCGCCGCCTATTACAAGCATTACGATTGCTCCGGTACTCATATTTCCTCCTTATTAATACATTACTATATCTTCTAATTATGTTGCTTATGTAGCGAATGAAATATCGCTTTCACATTCGGGCTTATTATTTAGCCACTATACCTCTTCATCTGCAAGCTGAACACCTTCGTCCGGCTGATCCTTATAGCCGCTCTTGCCCTTAAGCCCTGTAAGAAGTGCCGCAGCCAAGAATACTAGCGCAAGCGCTCCCCAACCGAACACCTTTATGTCAAACATCTCATACTTGCCGTAGCCTTCGGTAACGAGCGTCTTTGTGTTTAATATAAGCATTACGCCTAGCACTAGCACCGTAACTATTTTAAGACAAAGCGCCCACCATTTACCTACACTGAAATTCGAATACTCATTTGCATAGCTTCGGATCTTTTCTATATTAAAGAACCAACCTATCAATATTACCTCGATAAATCCGCCAAGAGCAACGCCTATCTGATTTATAAACGCATCCACGATGTCGAGTATGCTAAGCCCTGCGCCCGTTATAAACAAGAAACTTAGTAAGAAGGACGGAACTAAGATAAGCGTAGTCGCCTTCTTATGCTCTATATCGAACTTATCCTGAATACCCGCTATAACGGCCTGGAATATTGATATTAAAGATGTAACTCCTGCCGTAAACAACGTACCGAAGAATATCACTCCGAATACCGTATTTAGCGCAGGAAGCTCACTTATAGCTGTAGGGAATGTCATGAATGCAAGCCCTATACCGCCGCTACCGGCAACTTCATTCACAGGAACACCCTGCTGAACGGACATATATCCCATTATGCCGAACACACCTATCGCTATGAACAACTCATAACCGTGATTCGCTGTAGCCGTGAGGAAGGCGCTGTTTACAACGTCTGTCTTTTTCGGCAGATAACTTGCGTAGGATATCATTATCGCAAACGCTATCGACAAGCTATAGAACACCTGTGAATAGGCGGCTATCCAAACATCCGACTTCTTAAGTGCATCCCAGTTTGGCGAGAACAGATAATCAAGCCCTTGAGCTGCTCCAGGAAGGGTGATTCCCCTTATTACAAGCAATATGGTAAACACTAAAAGTATAGGCATACATATCTTGCATGCAAGCTCTATACCCTTGCTGACACCTCTGTAGAGGATTATAGCAACAAGCACCCAAACAAGTGCAAACGGCAACAGCAGATGCGTCTGTATACCTCCGAAATTATGAGCTGAGTCTGTCATGTTTAAGAATTTTCCGGTAAAGAAGGATGTAGGATCATTGCCCCACTGCTGTCCGAAAGAAAATCCGATATAACTCGTTACCCATACAACTATTGCAAAATAATACACAGCTATTACGAATGATACCATTACTTGGATCCAGCCAAGCCATTCAAATTTACTGTTGATCCTCGCAAGCGCTACCGGCGCTCCTCCCCTATAAGTCTTACCTATAGTGTATTCCAAGATCAGAATAGGGATACCTGCCGTAATGATTGCAAATAAATATGGCAGAATGAATGCTCCCCCTCCGTTTGATGCGGCAGTATACGGAAACCTCCATATATTGCCAAGGCCTACGGCAGAACCTATAGCTGCCAATATAAAGCCCAATTTACTTCCCCATTGTTCTCTCACCTTTTACCTCCTTAAATACTGCGAAAAAATAGAACGAGAACAATATATCACAGCAAAAGGATGGGGGTCAAGGAATTTCTTGTAGTCTTTCTACAAATTAGTGTATATTTTTTGTCCAAAACAAACCATTGTTATGGAAGCCAGTTTTTCAAAAAGATTGAATCCAGAAATTTATATTCCTGAAACAAGAATTGATTTCTTAATAAAAGCAATAAACACCTGCTTATTTTTCGTTTGTTTCTACTGCTCCCTGTCGATATATTCGACTAACGCATCATCCTTTGAGAGAACCCACCTGCCTATTACGGCAAACAGCACTCCTAAAATTGCACCTAATACAAACACCCAAAGCTGATACCTTACATTCATATCTGCAAAAAACGCAGCGCTTATAGCAATTGAAGGATTTGCAAATGTACCTGTGAAAGGAGCTCCAAAAAGCGTTACAAGCATCATGGCAAGCCCCGTGGAAAAACCCGATATCCTCTTAAACTCACGCTTCTTGTTGGTTCCTAAAAATGATAATACGAGGATGAACACCAATATCGCTTCAAGGCATATAGTCTTAACGGCGCCTATCGAATAATCGCCGAACACGGCGTAGGTAGCCGCCCCGACATTCTTCGCATTCATAACGAGCCTTGAAACGAAACTTATGCCTGCGGCGGCGCCTATGATCTCTGCAATTATATATGAAAGAAGCTCTATCCCTGAAATCTTTTTGGTCACGGCCATGGCGAGCGTGATGGCGGGGTTAAAAAAGCACCCCGAAATTCCGGATACGGCATAGTAGAGAATTATATAGGTAATACCGTATGTCAAAGCTACTATAATGCTGTAGTGCGTAATATCAAGCCCCAAAGATGCATTCGAAACACTTAGAAGCGCCCCCATTCCGCAGCCGAATACCGCAAGAAAAAACGTGCCTATCGCAAAGCACAAAAAAAGAAAAAGTACGATAGACTTCCTCGTAAGCGTAATTCCGTTCATATCATCCTCCTGCATTACTTCTTTTTTAAAAGCACCTTAAAACTTTCGTCCCACCTGCTATTCACCTTCCTTAGAATAACAGGTTTTCCCGATTTTAAAAAGCAGTTTTCCGTACTTCCCGTACACGCGAGCGTGCCGTTTTCATTATACACCTTGTAGTCAAACACGGATCTTACGGAATTATAACTCTTAAGACTGCATACTATTGTAACGATCTCATCAAAGCGCACCGAATGGCGATACTTGAGCTTTACCTCGGTCACGGGCGTGATAATATCCTGCTCTTCAAACTCGGCATAGGGTATACCGGCACCATCCATCCACCTTACTCTCACGGTCTCAAACCAGCGGATGTAATTGCTGTGATGAACCACTCCCATCTTGTCCGTTTCATAATAATTCACCCTGTATTTGATTACAGCTTCGCCTTGCTCGTTCAATTTTATCTTATTTTCATCAGTCATAATATCTCCTTAATGCACATAATTAAATTAGCCCTTGCATACGATCTATAACCATTTTAACAAAAAAAATGCAAAAATCACCCCTTTAAGTGAAATTTATCAACCCTAAATATATTTATGACCCTCCGTTCCATGTTTTTTTTGTTTAGTGTGTGCTATACATTTTTTTACTCAAGATTAACTCAGTGCCCGGTAAATTTTTACCAATTTAAATAAATTTTCTATAAAACCTAACCGCCTAATATTTCATAAAGCCGAAACGCATCAAAAATCTAAATATATGGAACCTAACGCCCGATATTGCATAGAATGCAAAAATACTGTACTGAAAAGGCTAAGATTTCAAGTTTTCAAGCTCATGTTTTAAAGCTTCAAGCGCCCTTCTTCTATGGCTTATAGCATTCTTTTGAGAAGGCTCGAGCTCTGCAAATGTTTTATCAAAGCCATCAGGTATAAACAAGGGATCATACCCGAAACCGTTATCCCCGACTTCACTATATCCTATAGTGCCGTGACACTTGCCACTTACGACTACCTCCCTTCCTTCATCCGTAATGAGCGTAAGCACGCATTCGTACTGAGCCTTTCTGGATGCGCCTTCCTTTTTTGAAAGCTCAGCCAAAAGCTTTTCATTATTTCTATCATCGTCCTTATCTACGCCTGCATATCTTGCAGAAAACACTCCGGGAGCGCCATCCAGCGCATCTACACAGAGCCCTGAATCATCAGCCAACGCCGCCTTTCCCAAAAGGTCATGCACCGCCTCCGCCTTTATCTTGGAATTTTCGGAAAATGTACTCCCCGTCTCCTCAATATCGAGATCCGGATAACCGTTTTCAGAAAGCGTAGTGATTACGATACCAAGTGGTGATAGGATTTCCTTAATCTCCTTTATTTTATGAGCATTGCCACTTGCTAAAACTACTTCCATATCATCCTCTTTCTTTCAATGTTCATACTAGAGCACAGCCTTTAAAAACTGCTGCGTCCTTTCATTTTTAGGATTTGAAAAAATATCTTGCGGCCTTCTTCAAGTATTATGCCGCCATCCATGAACAGCACCCTGTCTGCAACTTCCCTTGCAAACCCCATTTCGTGGGTAACTATAATCATGCTCATGCCGTCTTCTGCGAGCCTTTTCATAACCTCAAGCACCTCTCCTACCATCTCGGGATCGAGAGCCGATGTCGGCTCGTCAAACAGCATGTATTCAGGCTCCATGGCGAGTGCCCTTGCAATTGCCGCCCTCTGCTTCTGTCCGCCCGAAAGAGATGCGGGATATACATCGAGTTTATCGGAAAGCCCCACTCTATCAAGGATCTTAATGCTGAGCTCTCTCGCCTCATCCTTAGGCATCTTTTTAACCTTCATGGGTGCGAGCATGACGTTATTTAGCGTAGTCATATGACCGAAGAGGTTGAAATTTTGAAACACCATCCCCATTTTTTGCCTTACCCTGTTGATGTTGTCCTTGTTCACAACTTCGCCATCCACTATAACTTCTCCGGTATCAGGCTGCTCGAGCATATTTATACACCTTAAAAACGTGGATTTACCGCTGCCTGATGCCCCTATTACGCACACCACTTCTTTCTCGTCTATCGTATCGCTGATTCCCTTTAAAACTTCAAGGTCACCAAATTTCTTGTGTAAATTTTTTACTTCTATCACAACTCTCTCCTTTACTGCTTAGGCTTTTCTCTCGTTTCGCTTCATCCTCTTTTCGATCAACTTTACGATCCTTGAAAGCGGTATCGTAAGGCACATATATGCGAGCGCAACACCTGTATATGCTTCGAACGTATTGAAATTGGAAGATGCCCACAGCTCTCCCTGCCTAAGTATTTCGGGAACGCCGCAAAATGCAAGTACGGAGGTCTCCTTTATCAATGTGATGAATTCGTTTCCGAGGCTCGGCATTATGATTTTAAACGCCTGCGGTATTATTATGAGGCGAAGCGCCATAAACTTGCTCATTCCGAGCGAACTTGCAGCTTCCATCTGACCGTGATCCACAGACTGAAGACCTCCCCTTATCACCTCGGCTACATATGCGGCGCTGTTTAACGCACACACGCACACCGCAGGGATTATTAAATTCGCCCACTTAAATTCACTTCCGTACGCCTGCAATATGGTGGGAATACCATATGCCATTATCAGAGCCTGCACGATAAGAGGCGTGCCCCTCACTATCTCTACATACACTCCCGCTATCCCTCGCAGCAAGATATTTTTAGACATCTTCATAAGGGCAATAAAAAAACCTAAAAAAATACCAAAAATAACTGCCATCACCGTTACTTGGAGCGTCATGGGAACGCCCTTAAGCGCTACCAGAAAACCTTCCTTAAAAACTTCCATTCCTCACATCCTTTATAACCGCTTGAGGTAATGCCGGGTACAAGACCTGGCACTACCTCTTTCACACAATTCATATACTCTGCGTATTTTTAGAACCACTTCTTCTTAAGCTTATCAAACTCTCCGCTCTTCTTGATAGCTTCAAGTCCTTTGTTAAGCTTTTCCAAAAGATCTTTATTACCCTTCTTTACGGCGAAGGCATAGGCTTCTGCGTTCATGGTCTTTCCTACTATCTTTGTCTTGCCCGGTTTCTTTGCAAGATATGCTTCACCTACAGGCTTATCGATTATAACGGCCTCCACATCTCCGTTTATGAGCTGAAGCACGCAAGCATCAAATTTCTTCATGCTTACAGCATCCGCTATCTTACCCTGCTTTTTTAGCTTTTCTATGAGTTTACCGCCTGACGTACCCGTTTGGCTCGCAACCTTCATATTGCTCTTAAAATCCTTGATGCTCTTGATCTTACTGTCTTTTTTAACCATTACAACAAGTCCGGCATCGCAGTATGTCTTAGAAAAGTCTACCTGCTTCTTTCTTTCGCCGTCGTTCGAATTCATACCTGCAGCTACGATGTCCGCATTACCCGCCTTAAGAGCCGGAATCAATGCATCGAATTCAAACGATTTGAATTCGATATCAAGGTTTTGATCCTTAGCTATCGCCTTCATAAGATCCATGTCAAATCCGTCGAGCTCTCCATCCTTGTTCGTGGTATCAAATGGAGGGAACGTAGGCTCCGTAGCTACTACAAGCTTCTTTGCAGATTTTTCGGAAGAACTGTCATCCTTCTTACCGCAGCCTGTGAAGCTGAGTGCCGTTACTATAGCGAGCGTAAAAATTAAAACCTTCTTTGTAATACTTTTCATAATTTACCTCCTAAAAATTATTACAACAAAATCGAATGCATTATCATTATACATAAAAATACATTCGAGTGCAATAATATTCATTATTTTTTTGTAAATTTTATGAATTTCTATCCATTTCCATCATAATTGCGCATTCTATGCGCTTTTTATGTATCCTACAACCGATCTCGTACTGCCCTGTGATATCTCCGGCATAATTTAGGGAATTCGCTGCACATCCGCCGCTACAAAATAATTTTGCAAAGCAGGTCTTGCATTCCTTTCTACTATATAGAGTGAGCTCCGTAAAAAGTTTCAACCTCTCATCTTCAGTAATGCCGTCATTCACATTCCCGAGTATATATTCATCCTTCCCTACGAACTGGTGACACGGGTACAGATCACCTTCAGGCGTAACCGCAAGGTATTCGCTTCCGACGCCACATCCTGAGAGCCTCTTTGAAATGCATGCGCCGTTGTTGAAATCTATCTTAAAGTGATAGAAATTAAAGCCCTTAGAAGCCCTTTCTCTCTTCAGCATCTCAAGGCTCAGCCTTTCATATTCACTGAGCACGTTGTCTATATTTGATTCATTTATAGAGTATTCCGCTTCATCGCAGGCTACCACGGGCTCTAAGGAAATTTCATCAAACCCGAGGTCTGCAATGTGAAGCACATCCTTTGAAAAATCCGTATTATATCCCGTATACGTACCTCTTATATAGTAGTCCTTCTGCTTCCTTGCCTTTGCAAATTTAATGAACTTGTCCTTTATAAGCTCGTAGCTTCCGAGCCCCGCATGCTTTCTCATCCTGTCGTGCTTTTCTTTCCTGCCGTCGAGCGACATCACCACATTGCTCATTTGTTCATTGCTGAATTCTATCACCTCATCATCTATTAGTATGCCGTTTGTAGTGAGGGTGAACCTGAAATTCTTATTTGCCGATTTTTCTATGCTTCGTGCGTATTTTACCGTATTTTTTATAACATCGAAATTTAAAAGCGGTTCACCTCCGAAAAAATCCACTTCTAGATTCCGTCTGTTCTTAGATTCTCTTATAAGAAAATCTATGGCAGCCTTCGCAGTGACATCATCCATCAGCGCCTTGCTGCCGTTATATTCCCCATCACCCGCAAAGCAGTATCCGCACCTCATATTACATCCGTGGGCAACGTGAAGACATATTGCTTTGAGTGTCGATTGGCTCTTCTTAAGACCTGCCGCAATGCCTTCATACACATCCTCTGTAAACAATTCATCGCACAGCGTGAGCTCCCTGATATCAAGCAAAACCTCAATAACATCCGAAAGCTTAACATCGGATCCACATCCGCTATTTAAAACGCCATCTATAACACCCGCCTCTGCAGTCAGATAATCAAAAAGCTGCCGGTTTTCCGATTTTAAATTCAAAGCGCTGTTTCCTGCACTCAAAACATCATCTTTTTTCCCGGTATATATGCGATATGCATGCTCTAGGGCGGCAAAAGCCTCATCAGCCGAAATCTTCGATAATTCAGCCATGTGATTTTTAAAACCTACGGGAAAGGTCTTTACAACGAGCTCATCGTATAGTTTAATGCACATAAAAGCAACGGGGTCGACTCCGTGAATCGCCCCGCTATTTCCATCTATGATGATATTATATCCATTTAAACTATATGCATGCGTTATCGGCATCTATTTGTTCTGTTCGCACTCCTGGTTTACAACGCTGCAAGATGTCTTGCTTGCAGACTGACAAGATGTCTGGCACTCACCGCAGCCACCCTTTACAACCTGCTTTGCAAAGTTTTTACTCTTTAGTGTATTTATCCTTTTCATAACCTTCCTCCACTCTTATAGTTTTGCAAAATTGGAGGCGACACCCAGATTCGAACTGGGGATAGAGGTTTTGCAGACCTCGGCCTTACCACTTGGCTATGTCGCCATGGCTAGGGTAGCAGGATTCGAACCTGCGAATGACGGAATCAGAATCCGCTGCCTTACCGCTTGGCTATACCCCATTAAATGGGGTGGGTAGTGGGATTCGAACCCACGCATACAGGAGCCACAACCCTGGGT
>ERZ772920.1854-NODE-1854-length-10285-cov-3.436168_pt1 | contig 10285 bp, 9 predicted proteins | sample MGYA00511469_ERZ772920 | MGnify/ENA primary metagenome ERZ772920 (study PRJEB29015, sample SAMEA2738069) | human oral metagenome | biome: human oral; feature: human-associated habitat; material: saliva | place: China | collected 2216 ... | reverse complement strand
TCTCTAAGGTGCTGAAGCACCAAGTGAATCGGTTCCGTACTATTTGTAATGTCTGCGGCTTCGTCGCCTTGTCCTGATTTTTGTTAATCCACTATACTTTCTTTCCGATACACAATTTACCGGTTGTCGTCATTCCTGTGCAGGCGGCAATCCATTTTTGAAATTCAGAAACTGTTTTTCAAACCAAGGTTTCTCAAGTTTTACGATAGACTACCGCCGTAGCCTGTCCTCGCGTAGGCAGGGGCTGGAATGACGGAATTAAAGTTAAGTATGTTTGCTAGATTCGGACGACGTTTCGAATAGGATGTCGCATCATGAGCTTTGCCAGCGAAAACTTTCCTTCCCGCCGTTCGTTCGACTGCTGCAATCTGGAGACACAGCCTGAACCACGACAACTTTTTAAACGTTCCATCAAACCCACCCCTAAAGTGAACGATTGCGCCCCACATTCGCCCGCGAAAACCGTTACCCAAAAATCCAAAAGGTCGTCTGAATCTTTCAGACGACCTTTCTTCCTATACATCATTCCTTACCTGCACTCAAACCCAGAAATCGCGCGGCGCGTCCAAGACAGGTTTGACGATGCCGGTGCGGATGGCGAAGTCGCCGAAGCCCTCGTCGTCGAGGCGGTTTTGCGCCCAGTTTCCGACCCAGCCGTCGACGATTTCGAGGATTTCTGGTTCGGTGATGTTTTCTTTAAAGAGACGCGGAATACGGGTGCCTTCGCGGTTGCCGCCTGCGTAGAGGTTGTAGCGGCCGACGGCTTTGCCGACCAAGCCGATTTCGGCGAGCATGGCGCGGCCGCAGCCGTTGGGGCAGCCGGTGACGCGCAGGACGATGTATTCGTCTTCCAAGCCGTATTTGGCGAACATTTCGTCAATTTTGTCGGAGAACGACGGCAGGAAGCGTTCGGCTTCCGCCATCGCCAGCGGACAGGTCGGCAGGGCGACGCACGCCATCGAGTTTTCGCGCTGGATGGTGATGGATTTGCTGATTAGACCATGTTCTTTGGCGATTTTGTCTATGGTGTCTTTCAGCTCGGGCGGAACGTTGGCGACGACGAGGTTTTGGTTGGCGGTTAGTCGGAAGTCGCCGGGATGGATTTTGGCGATTTCGCGCACGCCGGTTTTCAATGGTCTGCCGGGGTAGTCGAGCAGGCGACCGTTTTCGATAAACAGGGTCAGGTGCCAGTTGCCTTCGAGACCTTTAACCCAGCCGATGTGGTCGCCGCGATGGGTGAAGGCGTAGGGGCGGATGGGTTCAAACTTGATGCCCATACGCCGTTCGACTTCTTCTTTGAACACTTCGACGCCGACACGCTGGAGGGTGTAGCGGGTGCGCGCGGCTTTGCGGTCGCTGCGGTTACCCCAGTCGCGCTGGGTGCTGACGACGGCTTCGGCGGCGTTGAGGGTGTATTCGAGGGGCACAAAGCCAAATTCGTAGGAGATGTTGGGGTAGGTTTTGGTGTTGCCGTGTTCACTGGACAGCCCGCCGCCGACAAGGACGTTGAAGCCGACAAGTTTGCCGTTTTCTTCGATAGCGACGAAGCCTAAATCATTGGAATGGATGTCCACATCGTTGTCGGGCGGGATGACGACGGCGGTTTTGAATTTGCGCGGCAGATAGGTTTTGCCCAAAATCGGTTCGACGTCGTCGGCGATTTCTTTGTTGCGCGGCTCGGTCGGTTCGGTGGTGAACACTTTTTCGCCGTCCAGCCAGACATCGGCGTAAGCCATGGTGCGCGGCAGAAGGTGCATACTGATGCGTTTTGCCCATTCGTAGGCTTCTTGGTGCAGCGGGCTTTGAACGGGATTGCTGGTGCAGAGGACGTTGCGGTTGACGTCGCTGGCGGTGGCGATGGAATCGAGGCCGAGCTTGTGCAGGGACTGGTGCGCCAGCTTCAAATCGGTTTTTAAAATGCCGTGGTATTGGAAGGTTTGGCGGTTGGTCAGGCGGATGGAACCGTAAATGGTGTGATCGCCGGCAAATTCGTCTATGCCCAGCCACTGCGCCGGTGTGATGATGCCACCGGGCAAACGGCAGCGCAACATCATGTTTTTTAAGGGTTCGAGTTTTTGGTCGGTACGCTCGGCGCGGATGTCGCGGTTATCCTGTTCATACATGCCGTGGAAACGGATGAGCTGGAAATTGTCGGTGGTAAAGCCGCCGGTAAAGTCGTCGGTCAAATCGTCTTTGATGGTACCGTGCAGATAGTCGCTGCGGTCTTTCAGGGCTTCGTTGCCGGAAAGCGGGGTATCGGGCAGCTTGGCGCGCGGGTCGGCGGTGGTGGTCATAGGGGGCTCCTTATTCTCAGTTTGGAGCTACTTTAATCAGGTCGTCTGAAAATGGGAAAGAATGGTTTGTTCGATTTAAAGATGATTTCGTTATATCCAAAAGATTGCCTGTAATGTAGGGGCACACTGCACCAAATAGAAAAAAGGTCGTCTGAAGACATTTTCAGACGACCTTTAGCAGAATATTTGATGTTTAGCGCACGCTGCAGGAAGTTTCTACACGGTTGCCATACGGATCGGTAAAGCTGAAGGATGCTTCGCCGTTTTTCTCATGCCATTCCGCACCTTTGCCGAACAGGCCGCGGTTGGAAGTGTAGCGCGAGCCGGAACCGGAAACATCGGATGACAATACAACGCGTTTGTCGTCAAGACGCAATTCCAACTGATCGTTATTCAAGTTGCGGACATCAACAGACAATCCATTCTCACAAGAGAATGTGCGCAAACGGCGGGACTCTGATGTGCGACGGTTTTCTTCATAACGACGCTCTTCACGGCGCATCTCGTTACGGTCGTAATTATTATCACGATTGTCGTAACGGTGTTCATGGCGATGCTCGTGGCGGGAACCACGTTCGAAATCATAATCCATGTCCGGTGCGACACAGGCACCAAGGGATAATGCGGCGGCAACAGCCAGTAATACTTTTGATTTCATAAATATCTCCCAAATAGGAATTTGTCTGCTAAATGCGCTGCCATGTTATAAACATCTCTACCTCCAAACAAGCGGGATTACGCTAATTTACCCGATATTCCTAAAACTGGTTGTTTGCAGGCAAAAAAGATATTTTTAATGATATTAACCAACATGAGTTTACATGATTGCCAAAAAAATCCGCACCATTTTCAGGTGCGGACAGTCGATCCAACCGGTATTTAACGCTGACGTGCCTTAAAGCGCGGGTTACTCTTACAAATAACGTAAACCTTACCCTTCCTTCGGACGATTTGACAGTCGCGGTGGCGTTTTTTCGCTGTTTTCAGTGAAGATAAAACTTGCATTATTTGTCCTTTCTAGATGAAGACATCATCGATTGGAAACGCTGATTGAACTTGCTCGCACGCCCTTCCGTGTTAACGTTGCGCTGTCTGCCGGTATAAACAGGATGAGATGCAGACGACGTATCTAGCGCGAAAAGCGGGTATTCTTTTCCATCTTTCCAAACCATTGTCTTACCATGCGTCTCCGCACAAGAGCGGATAAGCCAGCCTTCATTTGCACCGCTGTCGAAAAACAAAACGGTACGGTAATTATCAGGATGAATATTCGGTTTCATCAATCAATACTCCATAAGCTATATGTTATAATATAACATTATACGCTATTTTAAAAATATCGCAAGTTTCCCTCCAAATACCTTTTCATAAAAAAGAAGGATAAGGTATTAAACCTTATCCGTACTTCCTTTTCATATATTTTAACAGTTATTCAACAACATAACCTTCTTTATCCCAATGCGTTTTTTTCACCAGCTGATCGTTGGAATAAACCGATTCTGACTTTTTGGCACCATCTTCATACCATTCCAAAACAATACCATTGCGACGACCATTAGAAATGCTGATTTCCGATAAAATACGACCATTTTCGTCCCAACTCAAAATCTCAGTCGGTTTATCGTTGACCATATTCATTTCCATCTTCGGACTACCGTCCGGATACCATTGCTTCCAATACCCGTTGGCTTTGTCGTGTTTGAACTGGATCTCGCTTTCCTTCACCCCATTACGGTAATATCGCGAACCGATTCCTTCGCTCAAACCGTTTTGATAAGGCATCACAGCAGATCTCTTACCGTTCGGATACCAGTTTGTCCATTCACCGTTCGGCTTGCTGTTTTTATAAGTCCCTACCATTTTTTTCTGTCCGTTGAAATGCCAAAGCGTCAACGTCCCATTGTCTAACACGGGAACAAATACTTTAATTTGCCCCGCAGGAACTTCATACGGATCAGAATATTTCTTCATGGACGGGTAATAAAAATCCTGCGCCTTGGCAATACCTGATTGAACCGTATATTGTCGGACATAAGCAACCGATGACATCGTTGCCGTAATTTTGCCATGTTGATTAAAATAAACAGAATGGGATTGCGCCCATGTTTGAGAAAATACGCCTAAAAGCAGTACGGCAGCCAAACTTTTTTGCCAATATTGAATCATCGTCAGATTATCCGGAAACTGGAGCAATAATATCGCTCCTTGATTAATGGGCAGATTGAAGTATTCCGACAACACATTATTGTGTCTGTATCATTATAACTTTCATAGCATGGATTGTTAAACACAATATCCGTGCAGATTATTGATATAAAAGACAATAACTTCGAAAAATGGTTCAATTCAATACAAGCAGCATCAATACATCATTTAAAAACAGGTACCTATCATATTTATTAAGGATGCTTATAAACTAAGTAAATATTTTCTAATACAGAGCAAGCCCCAAAATCCATAAAACAAACAGCCGCTTCCCTTAAATAAAGAAGCGGCTGTTTATCTAATAAACTAAGCAAGTGCTTTTTGCAAATCTGCCAATATAGAATTTAACCCTGCTTTAACTTCTTCCGCCTTTGCAGCGGGATTACCATTTGCATCCAAAGAATCACGGCTGAAGCGGTCGACATAAGGCGCAAAGGTATCTTTCAGCTTCAACAGTTTCACCACATCGGAACGGGTGTAACGATCGCCACCGTAACCGACAACGATACCGTTCTCATGTTGCCACTGGGCAAATTGTGACGGGCTGATTTGCACCAGTTCGCACATTTCATCCAGTGAAAAATAACGTTTTGCGGGAATAACGGGATTAGCGTTGTTTGTCATAGTAATGCTCCACCATGCCTTTAAGTTTTTGGCTGGCATGGAAAGTTACTACGCGGCGAGCGGTAATCGGTACTTCTTCGCCGGTTTTCGGATTACGGCCGGGACGTTGCGGTTTGTCGCGCAACTGAAAATTACCGAAACCGGAAATTTTGATTTCTTCGCCGCGTGCCAAAGTGCTGCGGATTTCTTCAAAAAAGAGCTCGACGATTTCTTTGGCATCGTTTTTGGTTACATTGCTGACTTTATCTACCAAAATATCGGCCAATTCGGCTTTAGTTAATGTCATATTATTACCTTCTGTTGTAACAGGTGCAGATTATTACCAATTTCTATTTAAAATTCAAGCAAATATTTATTTTTTAGCTGCGAAGTTGCGCTCCCGCAGCAGTTGCCGCGTCAATCAGTTTTCCGATAACCGGCTCGACTGTTTCATCCGTCAGCGTGTTTTCCATATCCTGCAAAATCACTTTGACCGCCATGCTCTTCATCCCTTCGGGCAGACCCGTACCGCGATACACGTCAAACACGCTGATTTCCTGTACCAACTTGTTTGCCGCGCCTTTCAACGCTACCAATAAATCATCATGGGTCATGGCTTCAGGCATGACAAACGCCAAATCCCTACGCACCGGCTGGAATTTCGATACTGCCTGATAGCGTGTTTTTTCGCGCTCCAACACCGCTGCCATATCGATTTCAAATACCAACGGTGCTTGCGGCAAGTCGTATTTTTGCAGCCATTTCGGATGCAATTCGCCGACAAATCCGATGATTTGACCGTCTGAAACGATATTGGTGGCGCGGCCAGGATGTAAAGCGGGATGTTCGGTTTTGACGAACTCAACTGCTTTGTTTTTCAACAGATTTTCCACATCCGCCTTAATATCGTAAAAATCCGCGTTGCGCGTTTTCTCGCCCCACTGTTCGGGCATTGCCGCGCCGTACCACAAGCCGCCGATGCGTTCGTTTTGTACAAACCGGCCGTCTGAACCTTTGCTGAACACGCGGGCGATTTCAAACACGCGCACGCGGTTTTGCTTGCGGTTCAGATTGTTTTGCAGAATTTCCACCAAGCCACCGATGAGCGTGGAACGCATCACGGCATACTGCGCCGCCAGCGGGTTTTGCAGGCGGATGGGGTTGGCGTTGGCGGCAAAATCGAGTTCCCACTGCTCATCAACAAAGGCATAGCTGACCACTTCGCGGTAGCCGCGCGCCGCCATTTCGTTATAAACGGCAAAACGCGGACGGCGGGTTTCGGGCAGCGCCAGCATTTTCAGACGACCTGACGTGTAATCGTCGGGGATATTTTCATAGCCGTAAACGCGGCCGATTTCTTCAATCAAATCGGCTTCGATTTCGATGTCGAAACGGAAGCTAGGCCCGGTAACGCGGAAGCCTTCCGCCGTTTTTTCAGGCTGCAAGCCCAAGTGCTGCAAAATGGTTTCCACCTGTTCGGTAGGAATGTCCACGCCCAACACGGTTTTCAGACGACCCAAACGCAATTCAACCTGCTTCGCTTCAGGCAATTCGCCCAACGCTTCCACCATTTCGCCCGCCGCACCGCCGCAGATTTGCAAAACCAATTCGGTAGCGCGTTCGATGGCATCAGCCTGCAAACGGTAATCCACACCGCGCTCAAAGCGGAACGACGAATCCGAGCCAAAACCGTATTGGCGTGATTTCCCTGCGATGATTTCAGGCGCAAACCAAGCCGCTTCCAGCACGATATTTTGTGTGTCGTCTGAAACCGCGCTTGCCGCGCCGCCCATCAGTCCCGCCAAACTCAACGCGCCTTTTTCATCGGCTACCACCAGCGTATTTTCAGACAAAGAGACGGTTTTCTCATTCAGGCATTCCAGCGTTTCACCTTCACGCGCGCGGCGGATGTGCAGGCTGCCTGAAAGTTTGTCTGCATCGAAAACATGCATCGGCTGACCAATTTCCAGCATCACATAATTGCCAATGTCCACCAGAGCGGAAAGGCTGCGGATACCGCTGCGCTCCAAACGCTGCTTCATCCAATCCGGCGTGGCGGCGCGCGCATTCACGTCTTCAATCACGCGGCTGATAAAACGGCCGCAATCGGCAGGCTCATCAATCTGCACAGGCTGTTTGCGGCTGCCCGTGATTGACGCGGCATGGATTGCAGGCTGCTTAAACTCGCAACCCGTCAATGCGGACACTTCACGCGCAATACCTTTGATGCTCAAGCAGTCGGCACGGTTCGGTGTGATTTTCAGCGTGAATACCGTATCGTCCAAATCCAAATATTCACGGATGTTTGCGCCGACGGGAGCGTCTTGCGGCAGAATGTGCAGGCCGTTCACGCCGTCGTCAGGCAGACCGAGTTCGTCGGTGGAACACAACATCCCATTCGACACCACGCCCCGCATCTTGGTCGGCTTGATTTTGAAATTGCCCGGCAACACCGCACCCGGCAGCGAACACGGCACTTTGATGCCCGCTTTCACATTCGGCGCACCGCACACAATCTGCACCAACTCGCCCGTACCCGCATCGACTTGGGTAACGTTCAAACGGTCGGCATCAGGATGTTTTTCAACGGATTTCACTTCGGCAATCACCACGCCTGTAAAAGCCGGCGCGGCAGTCTCGGCTTCTTCCACTTCCAAGCCGGACATGGTTAACAGATGTTCCAGCTTATCGGCGGAAAGTTCGGTATCGGCTTGGGTTTTCAGCCATGAGTAGGAGAATTGCATGTTATGTTCTCAATCAACTAATTAACTTTTGTTTTAGTGGTTTTTTAGACGGCGTTTAAGGCTACCTGAAGATGTGCAGGCTGCTTTTACTATGTTGAAGTCAATGCTCTCAGGTAGCCTTTGCTTTGGGATTGCAGCCGTTTATTTCAAAGTAGCCTGCAACATGGTATCCAAATATTTTGGCAGCTTGTCCACCGTCAAAATCTCATCGAACTCACTGCTAAATCGCGCAGGATATTGTGGCTCAAAATCGGTAACAGTCTTTAGAAATTGTGCGAAATTGGGATTTTTATCCGCCAATTCGTACACCACCGAATAATCCATTTTCTCTTTAAATCTCGCAGGCGACAAAATTGCACTTTTCTCAATATTATCAATATTCAAATGGATAATTCCAATACCAAAACTCTGGCTTAGCTTTTGCAGTGCCTCAATAAACTGACTGTCCTGTTTAATGTGTAAAGCCACCAAATAGCCTTCGTTCGCCCAACTGGAATTACTCACCGCCTGAAAGAAATATTCCTTGTAATTGGAAGTATTTAATTCTTTTTTCAGCTCAAACGAAAAAATCTTGATTGGTGAAATATCAAATTTCTTAATAAACGGCAACACATTGTTTTTCTGATAATTAGCGTATTCAAAATTCACCGCCACCATATCAGGATACAGCCATTTATCTTCGCCTTTCTGCCCTTTGGAACTTTCTTCGTGAAAAATCGTTTTAGGATAGGCTTGGAAATAATCACTGTGTTTTAAAAAATGTGCCAAAACTGGGTGCAAATAGCGTTCGTGGAACGTGGATTTCTTGGTATGAGTACGGGAGACAGGCTGCTTTGAGGCGTGGTTAAACTGGTGTTTTAAAATGTATTGCTTAGGCTTGGTATTTGGGATCTCGACAAAATGCTCTTTATCGGTACGAATCCGTGCGTTAAATGTGGCAGACGGCGTTTTACCCGAGAATGTCTGCGTTTTCTCATCAAATGTTTTTAACTGAAAATGCAGTTTATTCTGTAAGACAAATTCCCACAATTCAGTTGGCGTTATCGGACGATTCACCATTTCCATTGCCAACACCGCTAATTCTACAAACCCTAGTTTTTCGTCATCCATGCTCTAACTCCATTCAAATGGCAAAGGCTAACCTGAAAACAAGTACAGGCTGCTTTTTTCATTTTCGGATAATCTGCACAATCATTTCGCAAACTGCTTTAAAAAGTTCAAATCGTTATCAAAAAACAGTCGCAGATCGTTCACGTTGTAACGTAACATGGCGAAACGGTCGAGGCCAATGCCGAAGGCGAAACCGGTGTATTTTTCGGGATCAATATTCACGTTTTTCAACACGTTGGGATGCACCATGCCGCAGCCGCCGACTTCCAGCCATTTGCCGTTTTCGCCCATGATGTCGATTTCGGCGGACGGTTCGGTGAACGGGAAGAAAGACGGACGGAAACGTACTTGCAAATCATCGCGTTCGAAAAAACGGCGGATGAAATCGGTAAACACGGCTTTCAAATCGGCGAAAGTTACGCCCTCTTCCACCCACAGACCTTCAGCTTGGTGGAACATAGGAGAGTGCGTAGCGTCGCTGTCCACGCGATAGACACGGCCGGGGGCAATAATGCGGATGGGCGGCTCTTTCTTATCGAGCATATAGCGGATTTGAATCGGAGAAGTATGTGTGCGTAAAACATCGCCATTTTCAACGTAGAACGTATCCTGCATGGCACGGGCGGGATGATTTGCGGGGATATTCAGGGCTTGGAAGTTGTGGAAATCATCTTCAATTTCCGGGCCGTCTGCCACTTCAAAACCCATGCCGTGAAAGAGTTCGACCACACGCTGCAAGGTCAGGGTTACGGGATGCAGACCGCCGTTTTCCTGCGCGCGTCCGGGCAGGGTAATATCAAGAGCTTCGGCTGCAAGTTGGGCTTGGAGTTTGGCTTCGTTGAGGGCATCACGTTTATTGTTAAAGGCCGTCTGAAACTGGTTTTTGCACTCATTAATATGCGCACCTATGGTTTTGCGCTCTTCAGGCGACATTTGACCTAAGGTTTTCAGAAGTCCGGTCAGTTCGCCAGTTTTACCAAGATAACGGGCTTTGATTTGTTCTAGAGCGTTGAAGTCTTGCGCGGCTTCTACTGCGGCAATGCCTTCTGCAACGATACGGTTTACATTTTCCATAGTGGTTTTATCGTCTGTCGGTTGATGATGGGTCGTCTGAAACAATGAGGTCGCCTGTATGGTTTGGTGTTGCCAAACTTTTCAGACGACCTTTTATCGTTTACGGCCAATCCGTTTGATAGAATCGGCGTATTTTAGCGCAAATCAATTCAAAAAAATAGACTTTAAAGAAAGAAAATCAATCACATAGACTTCTTTAGACAAAGAAAAAAGGAAGCCGTAGCTTCCTTTTCAAATTTTTTTGGATTAAGCAGC
>ERZ772920.1852-NODE-1852-length-10287-cov-2.537432_pt1 | contig 10287 bp, 9 predicted proteins | sample MGYA00511469_ERZ772920 | MGnify/ENA primary metagenome ERZ772920 (study PRJEB29015, sample SAMEA2738069) | human oral metagenome | biome: human oral; feature: human-associated habitat; material: saliva | place: China | collected 2216 ... | reverse complement strand
CTCATTGTCAAGAATTAACTGTGACTTTTATCCCTTTTTTTATCTTACATCCGGAAAACCCCGCGGTTGTCATGTTTTATTAAATACATTAATATTCAATTCTTGGTAAATTTAGTTTTCTTTGTTCTGAAATGATTCTGATGAGAACGATAAAGATGACAGAAATAAATAAAGCAAAGTTATGGCTGATTACCGATTGAAGGTATACATATAGAATTCCACCAATAATACATGGTAGGGCATAGATGTTTTCTCTAAAAATCATTGGAACTTGATTTGCAATCACATCGCGAATCATTCCACCACCGACACCTGTCAATACTCCTAAGAATACAATGAAGAAGATATTTTGTGAATAACCATGTGCTATTCCAGCATCAATCCCTAATACTGTAAAAATTCCTAAACCTATTGCGTCAGAAACCAGGAGAAGATTATTATAGAAACGTGCTGCTTTAAAAATACTCAATGCTTCTCTTCTTGATTTAATTATTAGTGCTACAAGCATAGCTACTATTGATGCAATAATCGAAATAACTATAAAAAATGGTGATTTTAATGCTGTAGGCGGTGTTGCTCCTAAGAGTAAATCTCGAAATATCCCACCACCAACTGCTGTTATTACTGACATCACAAGAATACCAAAAATATCTAGTTTATGATTGATCCCCACTACGGTCCCCGAAATAGCGAATGCTACGGTTCCTAAAATTTCCAAAAATAAATAAAAACTGCTAATCACTTCCATATTTCTTTATACTTCACCTTAATAATCTTTTTAATACAATTTATTATACCCTATAATTCTCCAATATAAATAAAAAAGAGACTGATTTTCAACAGTCTCTTTTTCTTTAATCAACGCGGCTAAAATTAGCAACATCTGCGCTGATATTTTCAATAAATTCTTCAAGCGGAATGACTTTTGTTTCTTTTGAGCCATAACGACGAATATTTACAGTTCCATCAGCTTGTTCTTGGTCTCCAATAACAATTTGATATGGAATTTTATGTGTTTGTGATTGACGAATCTTCCAGCCCATTTTTTCATTGGCTTCATCGACAACAACGCGGAATCCTTTATCTTGAAGTTCACGTTGAATTTTCCATGCATAATCGGCATGAATTTCATTATTTACTGGGATAATGGTTGCTTGAGTTGGAGCGAGCCATGTTGGGAAAGCACCTTTATAAACTTCGATAAGGTAGGCAATGAAACGTTCAAGGGTTGAGATTACACCACGGTGAATCATTACGGGGCGATGTTTTTCCCCGTCAGCACCGATATATGAAATATCAAAGTTTTCAGGATTAAGGAAGTCTAACTGAATAGTTGAAAGTGTTTCTTCATTACCAAGCGCAGTTTTAACTTGAATGTCAAGTTTAGGACCGTAAAATGCTGCTTCTCCTTCTGCTTCAACGTAGTCAAGATTCATGTCATCCATTGTTGCTTTAAGCATGGCTTGAGATTTTTCCCACATTTCATCATCTGGGAAATATTTCACTGTATCTTTAGGGTCACGGTAGCTAAGTCGGAAACTGTAATCATTGATTCCAAAGTCACGGTACATGTCCATAATCAATTGAAGGATTTTACTAAATTCTTCCTGAACTTGTTCTAACATGACAAAAGTATGACCATCATTCAAAGTCATTTCGCGGACACGTTGAAGTCCTGAGAGTGCTCCTGATTTTTCATAACGGTGCATCATCCCAAATTCGGCAATACGAATTGGGAGTTCACGATAAGAATGAACGTGATGTTTATAGATAGCAATATGGCTTGGACAGTTCATTGGACGAAGTTCCATTTCTTCGCCATCACCCATATCCATTGGTGGATACATATCTTCATGGTAATGTTGCCAGTGACCTGATTGTTTATAAGTATTAAGGTTCATCATGACTGGTGTGATAACGTGTTGATAACCGTTTTTCACTTCTTGGTCAACGACAAAACGTTCAATAATTCGACGAATTGTTGCTCCAGCTGGGAGCCAGTAAGCAGTTCCTGCACCAAGTTCTGCGTCATTAAAGAACAAGTCAAGTTCGCGACCGAGTTTACGGTGGTCACGTTCTTTTGCTTCTTCACGAAGTTTAAGATTTTCTTCTAATTCTTCTTTTGTAAACCAAGCTGTACCGTAAATACGTTGCATCATCTTGTTATCAGAATTACCGCGCCAGTAAGCACCTGCAACGTTGAGAAGGTGGAAAAATTTGATGACACCAGTTGATGGAACGTGTGGGCCACGGCAAAGATCAGTGTACTCACCTTGAGTATAGATAGTAAGTCCACCTTCATCTTCATTGTGTTCTTCAATGAGTTCGAGTTTGTATGGATCATTTGCAAAAATTTCTTTTGCTTCTTCTTTGCTTACTTCTTTACGTTCTGATTTGAAGTTTTCTTTGACGATTTTCTTCATTTCAGCTTCGATTGTAGCCAAATCATCATTTGAAATTTGACCGGCTTCGTTATCTGTATCATAATAGAAACCATCTTGAATAGCTGGTCCAACACCCAAGTGAATATCAGGGAAATGGCGTTTTGCTGCTTGAGCAAAGAGGTGAGCAGCTGAATGTCGTAAAATTCCAAGTGCATCTTCATGGTCTGGTGTTACAATTTCAAAGTTGCTATCTTCATTGATTGCTCGAGTGGCATCAATTAATTTTCCGTTTACCTTACCTGCAAGTGTTTTTTTGGCAAGACTAGGTGAGATTGATTTAGCGATTTCAAATGTTGTTACGCCCACCTCAAATTCTTTTACGTTACCGTCTGGAAATGTTATTTTAATCATTTTATGTGCCTTTCTTTAATCTTTTTTAGTTGGAAATTACTGACAGAAAAATCCGATTGCTTGGGAGCAATAAATTACTTGTTAAAAGTCTTGTCAATAATTTATGGAAATAAAAAAACGCAAATCTTATCCTATAAAGGACGCGATCTGCGTGTTACCACCTTTGTTCTATTTACTGACAAAATTCGTTAAGCTCTTTCTAGCAATTATTGCTTACAAAAGTGCTCAATTTTTAGCTATAAAATTGCTGTCAGTAAATTTCTCTTCTTTGACGTAACGTGTCAGAGACGCTTTTCTGTTGTCCAAAAAAGAATTTAACTTACAAAAAGTCTGTAAGTAGTGAGTGGTATTTTTAGCTGCCATTTTCAGGCTCGCATCAACCGCCTGATTTCTTAGAAATTTTCACTAAAAACATGTCTCTTCTTATATTGTAAAGCTTGACCTAAAATTTGTCAAGAAGGAAATTATACTAAATAAAATTACTGACAGGCCAAGATTAAAAGTTCTGTCAGTAATTTTTACTGACGAGTAAAAAAGAACTCAATGAGTTCTTTTTATATTAATGTCTTTGCTCAATATTTTGCTTTGTTTTGTAAGCAAGAAAATCGCGTGCCACATCTTTATCAAAATCATTGAGTTGTTTTATCACTTGGTTTTGAATCGTTTCAATCTCAATTTTTTCAAAAGAGAGCTCAGCAATTACTTTTTCAACGACTTTTGTTACATTATTAGCAATCATATTGGCGTGGAGCGGTTTATCTTTGTATTTACCATTGATTGCAGCTTTGAATACTGCCGTTTGAATGCGGAAGCTATCCCAGTCAACGACATGTCCATTACGTTTGATAACTACTTTATTAACTAATTTTGCTTGCATCAATTTCTCCTTATTTTTTAATCTTCTTACAATACTATTATACCAAATTTTTCGGAATTATTTAAAAGTTTCGACGATTAATACGATATTGAGTAAAGTTACAAAAACTCCTGTTGCTAATAAGAGCCACTTTGTAAACCAAACATTTTTATATTTACCCATTACTCTTTTAGAACTTGTCAAATAAATTTGCAAAAAGATAGTAATTGGTAATTGGATACTTAAGAAAACCTGTGAATAAATTAAAATATTAAAGGGCGAAGTCACAAAACTTAAAGCGCAAATGGCAATCGTTGCTCCAATTATTGTGATTAAAACACCTAATTTACTATGTGGGTCTTGTGCATCATAAGGTTCTGCAAAGATTCCTGCAAAAATTGACCCACCTGCCATTCCTGCTGTTACCGATGAGGCTACTCCTGCAAAAAGAAAGGCAATCGCAAAAATAATTGCAGCCACTGGACCAAGGAGAGGAACGAGCATTTCTTGTGCTTGATTAATCTCTGTTACAATTCGAGGGAAAAATAAAGCCGCAGCAATGATAATAATTGCAGAATTAATCACCCAGCCTAGAAACATTGAAAAAATTGTATCAAAGAACTCAAAACGCAATTGTCTTTCCATCACCGCTTCATCTTTTAAATTCCACTGACGACTTTGAATAACTTCCGAGTGTAAAAATAGATTATGTGGCATGACAACGGCCCCTAGGGCTGACATGATGATTGGCATTGATTTTGCATCAACAAAAGGAATAACCATTCCTTTTGTTGCTTGTCCCCAATTAATATGTGGAATAATAAAAATTTCTAGTAAAAGTGCAATCCCAATCAAACTTACAAAACCAATAATAACTTTTTCAATTTTAGGATATGAATTACTAAACAAAAACCAGATAACTAAACCAGCTGTTAAAATTGCTCCTACCACAATTGGTAATTTAAAGAGCATTTGCAAAGCTATGGCTCCACCCAAAATTTCAGCAACTGCTGTCGAAATAGAAGCTAAAACTCCCGTTCCCAAAACTGTTCTACTGAGCCAGGGTCTAAGGTATTGGGTCGCATTTTCTGACAAACACTTTCCTGTGACAATCCCTAAGTGGGCCACATTATGCTGGAGAAAAGCCAACATAATTGTTGATAGAGTAATTACCCAAAGTAATTTATAACCAAATTGAGAACCCGCAGCAAGATTGGCAGCCCAATTTCCTGGATCTATAAATCCCACTGCAACAATCAATCCTGGTCCAACATACTTCAAAAAATCAAGGGCTGGATATTTTTTATCTTGTAAAAATCGCCTCATTTTTATCCTTTTCATTTTCACTTCCTTTTGGACAATTATAGCATGCAGCATTTAAGAGTTCAACTTTACAAAATAAAAAAACCGTCAGTAAATGTTACTGACGGTCATTAAAAATAATTGATTATTTGGCAACGATGAAACGGTCTGCATCATCCATGAAAGTTTTTTCGCCAGCAGGTGCTTCGATTGAACCAAATACAAGTTGTCCACGAAGTTTCCAGCTTTCTGGAAGATTCCATTCTTTAGCAACGGCTTCGTCAATCAATGGATTGTAGTGTTGCAAGTTAGCGCCTAAACCAAGTTCAGCAAGAGCAGTCCATACATTTACAGAAATAATTCCTGAACCTTGTTCTGACCAAACTGGGAAGTTATCTGCATAAAGAGCAAATTGTTCTTGAAGATTTTTAACAACTGCTTGGTCTTCAAAGAAAAGAATTGTACCAAAAGCCGCTTTAAATCCATCAAGTTTTGCACGTGTGTTATCCCAAGCTGATTCAGGAACACCTTGTGCTTCCATGGCTGCTTTAAGTTCTGGGGCAACAATTTCATCCCAAAGTTTATCTTGGGCATCACCTGTGAGGATCAAAAGACGTCCAGTTTGTGAATTGAAAGCTGTTGGTGAAAAACGTACAGCTTCTTTAATTGTTTCAATCACTTTTTCTTCATCTTGAACGTTTCTTCCAAGAGCATAGATTGTGCGACGGTTTTCTAATGATTTAATGAATGACATAATAATTACTTCCTTTTTTATTTTTATTGTTTACATATGTAATCTTATCAAATAAATTTACACTTGTAAACTATTTTGATTCAAAAAATTACTTTTTTTATAAAATAAAAAAAATCCCTATTTGAAATAGGGATAAATTTATTATTTAGTACCGAACAAACGGTCTCCAGCATCACCAAGACCTGGGACAATATAACCATGTTCATTAAGTTTTTCATCCAAAGCTGCAGTATAAATTTCAATATCCGGATGTGCTTCTTGGAGAGCTTTCACTCCTTCTGGTGCAGCAACAAGACAAACAAATTTAATATTTTCTGCTTTAGCATTTCGTTTTTTAAGAGAATCAACTGCTAAAATTGCTGAACCACCAGTCGCAAGCATTGGGTCAACAAGGAAAATTTGACGGTCAGCAATATCGGCTGGAAGTTTAACTAAATATTCAACTGGTTTAAGTGTTTCTTCGTCACGATACATTCCGATATGCCCTACACGAGCAGCTGGAATCAATTTCAAAATTCCGTCTACCATCCCAATACCAGCACGCAAGATTGGTACAATCGCTAATTTTTTACCTGCGATTTGTTTAACCGTCGTTTTTTGAACGGGTGTTTCGATTTCGACATCTTCAAGGGGTAAATCTCTTGTGAATAAGCAAAGGCTCCCATACGTTCAAAACGTGTCTCGCGAACAAAATCAACAAGTTCACGGAATTCTTTTGTCGATGCCTCTTTACGACGCAAGATTGAGAGTTTGTGTTGAATCAATGGATGTTCTACGACTTGAAATTTTGACATTTTGATTTTCCTTTCGCTAGATCCCTTTGCTAAGCAAAGTTCAGATTTGTAAACTGCCTTTAAAAGGCAATTTTGCTAATTTTAGGCAAAATTTTTTAGAGCCTAGCAAGCTCGCTATTCTCTAAAAGCATTTTTTCTATTTTACCACTTTTTTGGCCTTTTTGGGAGGAATAAGATGAAATTTAAAAAAATTTAAATTTTTCGTCTTTTATTCTTTATTTTTTCTTAATTATCATATTTTTTCAAGACCATTTTAATTAAAAATGGTGCCAATACAGTTGCTAAAATAATCACGATAACCAGCTCCGAATAAACTTCATCTGTGATAATGGCACTCGTCAGACCAATTTGAGCTACAATCAGAGCCATTTCCCCTCGTGAAATCATTCCTGTTCCAATCAACATACTCTCACCAGTACTTAATTTACTTGATTTCCCAACAAAATAGGCGGGGATAAATTTCGTCAAAATTGCTAAAAGGGTAAAGAGTAAAATTATCCAAGGATGATGAATTAAACTATCGAATTGAACAGATATGGCGATAAGTACAAAGAATACTGGGATAAAAATAACGTAACCGATTGCTGAAGTATATTCTTCAATCTTATGACTTACTTCTGTTTGTGAAATAGCAAGTCCTGCAAAGAAACTACCTATTACCGCTGACATTCCTACGCTATCAGCAAGTAGACTTAATCCCAAACAAATAATCAAGGCAACAATCGTATTTTTGTTGGCAATGGGTAGTTTTTGGACGAATTTCCAAAATCTTGGAATAAGCTTATGCACAAGAAATAAAAAGGCAAAAAAGAGAAGTTCAAGCAAAAATTGGAAGAAAAGATGAGAACCAGAACCACCATTTTTAAAACTAGTAAAAATTGATAAAATCAATACAGCTAAAATATCATCAACAACTGCAGCTCCTAGAATAATCGAACCTGCACGTGTACTGAGCTTACCATATTCTTGCAAGACTTCAACCGTAATCGACACTGAGGTCGCAGCGAAAACAATTCCATAAAAGAAACTGGTCGATATTCCGTAACCAAAGCCAAAAGCAACAAGTCCAAAGGCAATTAATGGCACAATTACACCACCAACTGCAACGAGCATTGATGCTTTAAAATTTTTCTTTAGAACAGTTAAATCACTCTCAATTCCCGCTAAGAACATGAGTAAGATAACTCCAATCTCAGACATCACTTCTAGAACATGACCGCTATGAACCAAGCCTAAAACTGATGGAGCAATCAAAATCCCAACAAGCATTTGTCCAACGACAGCTGGAATTTTAAGGCGTCTTGAAACAAGAGTAGCAATTAAAGAGGCAATTAAAACAATTGTGAGTTGTAAAATATCATTCATAAGTTGATTTTAACATATTTTTCATTCTTAAAAATACTTTTTCGACTAAAATCCTTAAACTTTGAATGTTTCTACGAGTCGTTTGCTTGCTTCTTTAATCAATGAGAATGGTGCAGCAGCATTTAATCTGGCATGCGCTTGTCCGGCTTTTCCAAAACTTATTCCTTTATTTAAAATCACACCTGCCTCTTCTGCTAATTTTTCATCCAATACCTTATCTTCTAATTGATATTCAGAAAAATCAAGCCAAATTAAATAGGTTCCTTGAGGTTTCATTACTTTGATTTTTGTTTTTTGATGAAGTTCTGACTCAATATAAGTGATATTTTTTTCAAGCACATTTTTGAGTTCATTTAACCATTCACTTCCATTTTCATAAGCAACTTTGGTGGCTAGCATTCCTAAAGTGCTAATTTCTTGTTGATTATTTGCTAGTCTTCTTTGTAAGTATTTTTCACGTAAATCTTGGTTTTCAATAATTGCATAAGCGCATTTCACGCCAGCAATGTTAAAACTTTTAGTGGCAGAAGATAAAACAACTGAAAAATCTTTGAAGTCTTCTGAAAGAGTGTTAAAGGTCTGGTGCTGATGACCAAACAATGTTAAATCTTGATGAATTTCATCAGAAACGACAATCACATTATGCTTTTTACAAATTTGGCCAAGTTTTATCAGTTCTTCTTTCGTCCACACGCGCCCACCAGGATTGTGGGGGTTACAAAGAATATATAATTTCACAGAATTTTCAACAATTTCTTTTTCAAAAACTTCAAAATCAATTAGAAATTCCCCATTTTTTTCCATCAATTTATTTTCAATTAGCTTTCGATTATTTAACTTAACTGTTCTGGCAAATGGGGGATAAACAGGTGTGTTTATTAAAACGGCATCATTCTCTTTGGTCAATGCTTGAATGGCCAGACCAATTCCTGGAACAACTCCTTCAACCAAAATTAAAGCTTCTTTAGAAAAGTCATACTGATGTTGATTTTTTTCCCAATTTTGAATGCTTTTAATTAAATCTTCTTCAACATAGGCATATCCATAAACTCCATAGTCTGCGTAATCATGGATACTTTGTTTTATTTCTGGTAAGGCAAGAAAATCCATATCAGCCACCCATAATGGAAGTTTATGAGGATTCTCTTTTATTTCTTGCCATTTTACAGAATTGTGGTCAAGTCGATTTGGAATGGTTGTAAAATCATATTTTGTCATTTTTATACTCTCTTTTTTCTTTTCGTCATAGGATAGCTGTGACTGCTTTAGCAGTTTACAGATATGATAGTAGCTCCATCAGTAAAAAATTTACTGACAGAACATATTTTAGCACTTATGGATATGCTGGTAGTCTCATCATAGGATAGCCGTTGGCGCTTCGCTTTTTTGTCATTCGCTTTAGCGGATAGACAAAACGGACAGCGTAACACGCAGTGCGTAGATAGCCTTTACGGATATGCTAGTTTATTCATCAGTGATTTTTAATTTTCTAAAGCTTCTTTGAGATCTTCTATTAAATCGCGAACATCTTCTATCCCAATCGAAAGGCGAAGCAAATCATCTGTTAAACCATAACTTTCTCTAATCTCAAGTGGAATATCATGGTGAGTTTGCGCTGTTGGATAAGTGATTAAAGATTCAACACCTCCTAAGCTTTCAGCAAAGGTAAAAACGCTCAAGTGATTTAAAATAGCAGGAATTTTGTTTTTGTCAGTAACTTTTAGAGAAATCATGCCACCTAATCCTGGGTAAAGTACTTCTTTTACTGATGGAAGTTTTTTTAGGAAAGTCACAATTTTTTGGGCATTTTTAGTTGCCCTCTCCATTCTGAGACTTAAAGTTTTCAAGCCTCGCATGACAAGATAGCTATCAAACGGAGAAAGAACTGCTCCTGTAGTATTGAGCTGATATAATAATCTTTCATAAAGTTCTTCATCATAAACAATGACCGCTCCAGCCAAGACGTCATTATGCCCTGATAAATATTTTGTTGCCGAATGAATCACTAAATCCGCACCCAATTCTAATGGTTTTTGATAAATTGGGGTATAAAAAGTATTGTCAACAATCACTTTTGCATGATATGCCTGTGCTTTATTGGCGATTTTTTCAATATTATATTTAACCATCATTGGATTGGTCGGTGTTTCAATATAAACAATATCAGTATTTTCATCTATTAGCTCAAGCATTTCTTTTTCGCTTTTAGCATAGGAGAAGTAAAATCGCCCTTCTTTTTCTTGTTCATCAAACCAGCGAAATGAACCTCCATACAAATCTCGACTGGCAACAATTTTTGAACCGATTGGAAAAACCGAAAAGGCCAAGACAATTGCAGCCATTCCTGACGAAGTTGCTAGAGCAAATTGTCCTGATTCAATTGAAGCAAGGGCTTCTTCCAAGGTTGCTCTTGTTGGATTT
>ERZ772920.1851-NODE-1851-length-10287-cov-7.796032_pt1 | contig 10287 bp, 12 predicted proteins | sample MGYA00511469_ERZ772920 | MGnify/ENA primary metagenome ERZ772920 (study PRJEB29015, sample SAMEA2738069) | human oral metagenome | biome: human oral; feature: human-associated habitat; material: saliva | place: China | collected 2216 ... | reverse complement strand
AAAACCACATCCTCGCCACCATGTCCTGCCACGGCTCCGTCCGCGCCGGCCGCCAGCTTACCCTGCCTGAAATGAATGCGCTCCTGCGCGATATGGAAAACACGCCGCGCAGCAACCAGTGCAATCACGGCCGTCCGACTTGGGTCAAACTGACTTTAAAAGAATTGGATGCGTTGTTTTTACGCGGACAGTAACGCTAATAAAAAGGCCGTCTGAAAATGCTTTCAGACGGCCTTTTAACTTATTTGCCCTTAACGAATATCCATAGGCGCAAACGATTTCACGGTTTCATCGATTGCTTTAACACGGGTCAGGAAGTCTTCCAATTGGGCAAGCGGCAATGCGCTTGGGCCATCGCATTTGGCTTGGTCGGGATTGGCATGGGATTCGAGGAACAAACCGGCCAATCGGGTTGCCATACCGGCAAGCGCCAAGTCCAATACTTGGGCGCGACGTCCGCCTGATGCGGCGGCACCGGATTCGCGCGTTTGCAGGGAATGGGTGACGTCAAAAATAACGGGCAGGTTGTTACACGTTTTTTTCATCACGCCAAAGCCGAGCATATCGACCACCAAGTTGTCGTAGCCGAAGTTTGCGCCGCGTTCGCACAAAATGATTTGCTCGTTGCCTGCTTCTTGGAATTTCTCGACGATGTTTTTCATTTGAGACGGGCTGAGGAATTGCGGTTTTTTGATGTTGATGACATTGCCGGTTTTCGCCATTGCCACCACCAAATCGGTTTGGCGCGCCAAGAAGGCAGGCAGCTGGATGACATCGCAGACTTCGGCAACCGGCTGGCATTGGTAAGGCTCGTGAACGTCGGTAATCACGGGAACGTTAAACTCGCGCTTCACCGCTTGAAAAATCTTCATGCCTTCGTCCAAACCCACACCGCGGAAAGAGTGGATGGAAGAGCGGTTTGCCTTGTCGAAAGAGGCTTTGAACACGTAAGGGATGCCGAGTTTATCGGTTACTTTAACGTATTGCTCACAGGCTTTCAGCGTAGAGTCGAGGTCTTCAAGGACATTGATGCCGCCGAAAAGGGTAAAGGGCGCATCGTTGCTGACGGTGATGTTGTTGATTTGGATATTCACGGCAAAGCCTTTCAGATAAGTTGAATTTGGGAAACAGGCCGTCTGAAACGTTTCAGACGGCCTTTGTTTGAATATTACAACACGGTGTGCGGCGGCTCATAAGAAATCACGTCGCGGATTTTATTGTTCTCATCGACGAGGACGACTTTCGGCTCATGCGCTGCAATTTCGGGTTCGGACAACATGACGTAAGACATGATAATCACGATGTCGCCTTTTTGAACCAAACGCGCGGCCGCGCCATTGAGGCAAACGACGCCGCTGCCGCGTTCGCCGGGGATGGTGTAGGTTTCAAGGCGTTCGCCGTTGTTATTGTTGACGATGGCGACTTTTTCGTTAACGCAAATACCTGCCGCATCCAGCAGGTCTTGGTCAACGGTAATGCTGCCGACGTAGTTGAGGTCGGCTTCGGTAACGGTGGCACGGTGGATTTTGCCGCCGAGCATGGTACGGAACATGGGTTTCCTTTTTGATTGTGGGTTGATTTGCGGTTTTAACTCCTGGGAAGTTAAAACCGCTGTTTGTGTGATTGAGGATTAGTTATTGGGAAAGTCTGCTTCGTCAAACTCGGGTTCCGGGTCGCTTTGAAGGACTTTTCCGTTTAATTTCAACTCGCTGTTTTGCAGAGTCAGATGGGTTTTGACATTATCGTCTTCTAAGGTCAGATATTTCTCGCTTGCCATGCTTTTGATGGTGCTGTCCACCATCAGGCGCAAGGTCTCGTTAATATCGTTGATGCTGGCACGGCCTGCGGCTTCATCTTCGGCATTGACGCTAATCAGGCTGCTTGCTTGGTTGACGGCGAGCTGCTCCAACAATTTTTGCGGTACGCTCATGTTGAAGTCGGCTTCGGTTTTCTTCAGCATATCGCCCAGGCTGTTGAGGTCTTTAGCCGTCAAACCTTTAAAGGCAAGCTTGCCGCTGACATCGACATCACCATTAGGCATGGTAAATTTGAAAGTTTTGACGTTTAAAACCGGATTGTTGGTAAACAGACCCGAAGCCTCGTTTTTGGCCGTCTGAAGCAAAGAAGCCTGAATTTCCTCTTCGCTCATTTTCTTCACGGACACTTCGGCAATTTTGTTTTTCAATGCCAAAAGTGAAGCCGCATCCAAATGCTCGGCAGCGACATTGATGTCCAGAGGGCCGTATTTGTCTTCGCCATAGGTCAGGCTTTCAAATTGGAAGCGGCCTTCGCTGTTGATGAATTTATCGACTTCGCCGGTTTGGGTATCGAAACGCAGTTTGCTGACTTCGATTTTAGACGGAGCAATCGTGCCGGTCGGATTGATGAATGCACCGATTTGCAGGTTGGTTACAAGATTGACCAATTCGTTCAACTTAACGTTGTAATCGATGTTTTCTTTCCATTGCAGCAGGAATTTATCCAGCGTAATGCTGCTCTTGCCCAAAGAAAGCTTGGTCAGGCCGTCTTCCGTTTCGGATTGGAAGCGCAGGTTTTCCAAAGACACATCGCCTTTGTCGGCCAATTTGACTTGTAAAGACGGCGCAAGGTAATCGTGGCGATAGCTTTTGAAGCCTTGGCTGTAATCGGTATTGCCGCTAAAGCCTTTCCAGTTGAGCTTGATACCGGAAAGCTCTTCATAGTCGAAGGCGGGGATATTGAGGCTGAGTTTGCCGTCGCCGGAAAGGTAAACCGTATTGGTCATGGTCAACGGCGTTTGCTGGCCGAAGAAGCGGTCCAAAACTTTTTTGGTTTCCGGATGGTATTGGAACTCGGTTTCCACGTGGGCGCGCGTACCGAAGCCGCCGGCAAACGGGCCGTGTGTCACATGATTGATGACCGTAATCGGCTCTTGCAGGACGGTTTTCAAATTGTCCGGCAGGTATTTTTGCGTATTTTGAAGCAGGGTCGGCTTGAGGCGGATGACGGTCGTCTCGGTTGAACTGAACCAGCCGCGATCGTATTGGTGGGACTCAACGGTCAGGAAACCGGATTCCTGCAACAGCTTTTGTTGCTCGGTCAGGCTTTCTTCCGCTTTGACACCAAGATAATAAGGCGTGCCGAGCGCAGCGGCGACAACGACGGCGGCAGTCGGGATAAGATACTTTTTCATCACTTCAAACAGATTAGGTTCAAAGCGTAAAGCATAGCATTTTTTAGCTGTTTTGTCTTATCCGCCGTTTCAGACGGCCTTTAGGTAAAGATTGTGATATTATGCAAACATAAACGATTTTTACACTTTTGGCAGTCCAAATCCTGTCTGCCAAAATGTCATTAAAGGTTTGCAAATGCTTTTATTCATTGATAATTACGACAGCTTCACCTACAACATCGTCCAATACTTTGCCGAATTGGGGCAGGAAGTTTTGGTACGCTGCAACGATGAAATCACCATCGAAGAAATCGAAGCCCTGAAACCGCAATATCTGGTCATCGGCCCGGGTCCTTGCTCACCGAAAGAAGCAGGCATTTCTGTTGCGGCCATGCAGCACTTTGCCGGCAGGCTGCCCGTCATGGGCGTGTGCCTCGGCCATCAAACCATGGGCGAAGCGTTCGGCGGCAATGTCGTGCGCGCGCAAACGATGATGCACGGCAAAGTCTCCCCCGTTTTCCATCACGGCACAGGCATGTTTAAAGACCTGCCCAATCCGGTCAACTGCACGCGCTACCACAGCCTCGCCATCGACCGCGCCACCCTGCCCGACTGCCTCGAAATTACCGCATGGACGGAAGACGGCGAAATCATGGGCGTACGCCACAAAGAATATGCCGTCGAAGGCGTACAGTTCCACCCCGAAGCCCTGCTGACCGAACACGGCCACGATATGCTGAAAAACTTCTTGGAAGAATTCAAAGACTATCGCCCGCAAAAATCTTAATGAAAGGCCGTCTGAAATATGTTTGACAGTGTTCAAACCGCATTTTCAGACGGCCTGAATCACATCGGACACGAACAAAGGAACAATCATGATTACCCCTCAACAAGCGATTGAACGCCTCATCAGCAACAACGAACTTTTCTACGATGAAATGACCGACCTCATGCGCCAAATCATGAGCGGCCAAGTTCCGCCCGAGCAAATCGCCGCCATTCTGACCGGCCTGCGGATTAAAGTTGAAACCGTTTCCGAGATTACCGCCGCAGCCAGCGTAATGCGCGAATTTGCCACCAAAGTGACGCTGGAAAACGCCGATGACTTGGTCGATATTGTCGGCACAGGCGGCGACGGTGCCAAAACTTTCAATATTTCCACGACTTCCATGTTTGTCGCGGCTGCGGCAGGCGCGAAAGTCGCCAAACACGGCGGCCGCTCCGTTTCTTCATCCAGCGGCGCTGCCGATGTCATGGAACAAATGGGCGCCAACCTCAATCTCAACCCCGAACAGGTTGCCCAAAGCATTCAGCAAACCGGCATCGGCTTTATGTTCGCGCCCAACCATCACAGCGCCATGCGCTATGTTGCCCCTGTCCGCCGTTCGCTCGGCTTCCGCAGCATCTTCAATATCTTGGGCCCGCTGACCAATCCTGCCGGCGCGGCAAACCAACTCTTGGGCGTGTTCCACATCGACTTGTGCGGCATTCTTTCCCGCGTATTGCAACAGCTTGGTTCCAAACATGTTTTGGTTGTGTGCGGCGAAGGCGGTTTGGATGAAATCACGCTGACCGGCAAAACCCGCGTTGCCGAACTGAAAGACGGCAAAATCACCGAATACGACATCAGCCCAGCCGATTTTGGCATGGAAATTCGCCGCAATTTAGACGAAATCAAAGTCGAAAATGCGCAAGAATCCCTGCAAAAAATGAACGAAGTGCTGGACGGCAAAGCCGGTGCCGCACGCGATATCGTCGTCCTCAATGCCGCCGCCGCGCTCTATGCAGGAAATGTGGTTACTTCGCTGGCAGACGGTGTCAAAGCCGCTCAAGAAGCCATCGACTCCGGCAAAGCCAAAGCCAAAAAAGACGAGTTTATCGAATTTGGCAAACAGTTTGCCTAAACTTTAAAACCATAAACAAAGGCCGTCTGAAAATCTTTCAGACGGCCTTTTATTCTTTAAATATTAAAATTTGCTTTTAATATCATTAATCAGGCTTTCAGCTTTTTCTTTGGCTTCATCAACCAAATGCTCGGCTTCTTCTTTGCCTTTTTGCAAAACATCGCCGACTTTTTCTTCAATGTCGCCGACCACTTCTTTTACTTTGCCAACGCCTTGTTGAACCAAGCCCTCAGCTTCAAGTTTGGTATTGCCGGATACATCTCCAACCACTTCTTTTACTTTACCGCTGATTTTATCTAATTCGCCGCTCATGATCATACTCCTGGATTAAATGTTGATAGGATTAGTGCTGCATTACCTCATATCAGGGCTTCGCTTCAACTTTAAAGGCCGTCTGAAAGCCAAAACATGACAAAATGAGTTAAGTAGGGTTAGTCCATCTGTTTCAATATCGCTTCAGCCACTGCCTTGCCTATCATCTTACTGCCAAACTCATTGAAATGAAGCCCATCGCACAGCATCACATCAGTTAAGTCCTGCCCAAACATCAGACTGTATAAATCATTGACGGCAAAACCATATTGCCTTGCCAAATCCTCCGCCACACGGTTATAGGCCTTCAAATCAGCCAGATAGCGGCGCGAGGGTTTGACGATATTGTGTACGCTTTCCAAAAACGGCGTACTGCTCGCCCAAATAATTTTTGCACCTGTCTGTTTCAGATAATCGAAAATTTGGGTCAGGTTGTTGCGGTAGGTTTCTATATCGGCCACCGGCTCATTACAGCCTTGATTGTGGCGGATATCGTGCAAACCGCAGTTGATGTGGATAATGTCTCCCTCAGTCGCGCCCTCTGTCCATTGCCCGATATGCTCTAACACATCATGCGACGAACGGCAGTTTTCCGATGGAGAAACAATATCCGCCTCAGGCAAAGCGGCGCGCGTGTAAGGCTCCGAAGCAAGCCGAACGGAATCGCCGATTAAGTAAACAGTCATTTTTGTTCTCCTCCCTTTATTTGAACCAACAGCAAGGCCGTCTGAAATATCACTTATATTATTATAAGAGTGCTATTTCAGACGGCCTTAACCTCAGTCAAGTTCTATCGTTAAATCATAAATTAACGCTGACTGTTTTTATAAAAATCAATTAATTGCTTGGCCTGCAACATGGGCAGCCCAAAACGGTCGCTCACGGCTTTCAAATCCTTCCATTCCTGACCGGTCAGATTTTGCCCAACCCATTTGAGGTTTTCCGGATTGCTTTTGATTTTCTCAAAATACGCCTGCTTGCGTTTCCAGTTGCGCGACCACACCAGCAACATGGTAAAAATACATAAAACAATCAATACAATATTGGTAAACAACATCATGTCCATACGACATACTCCCGCTTGGGTCTCAAAATCAGAAAATATGGATTAAAGGCCGTCTGAAAAAACAATGTTTCAAACGGCCTCAGTGTGACACTCAACGTTGCATTTCCAGCATCAATGCCTGACAAGCAGCTTCGTTTTCCAAAGCACAAGATTCACTCAGTTGGTTTAAACGGCTGTCGCGGTCTGATGTATTGCCTTGCGCCATCTCTGCTTTAGTTTCTTCAAGATTGTTACAAGCATTTTCATAACCGCCTTTACAGGCCCGTTCGTAGAGCTTGACCGCTGCGGCATAATCCATGCCCAAACCGCTGGACGGATTAAGATATAGATTACCCAAAACATTGCAGCCGCGCATATTGCCGCCATCGCAGGCTTTTTTCAGAAACGGATAAGCATGAGCAGGCGCTTCAAGATAATCGCGCGTCCAAATGGCCGCAGTGACGCAACTTTCCAGATTGTTCCGATTGCATTCCCGTATCAGCTTATCGTGCTGCTTCTCGCTGTAATCCTCAGCCTGCACGCTAAACGCAGTGGCAACCAATGCCAAGCCAAACAATAAACGAAGTGTTTTCATCTGATTATTCCTTCAAAAATACTTGATGACAGGCCGTCTGAAAAAACAGTCTTCAGACGGCCTTTATATTATCACTCAATATTCACCCGTTTCAGGCGCAAGGCATTGCTCAACACGGAAACCGAGCTTGCCGCCATTGCCGCGCCTGCGATGACGGGATTTAAAAAGCCGAGTGCGGCGAGCGGAATGCCCAAGATATTGTAGAAGAAGGCGAAAAACAGGTTTTGCTTGATGTTTTTCAAAGTGGCTTGCGACACCAGCAGAGCATCGGCGAGTTGGTTGACCGAATGCTGCATCAGCGTGGCGGATGCGGTGTGTTCGGCAACGTCCGCGCCGCCTTTCATGGCGAAGCTGACGTTGGCGGCGGCGAGCGCAGGCGCGTCGTTGATGCCGTCGCCGACCATCGCCACGGTTTTGCCGGCGGCTTTGAGTTTCTGTACCTCGGCAGCTTTGTCGCGCGGACTCATGTTGCCGAAGGCGTGTGCGATGCCCAGTTGTTTGGCGACGTATTCGACCGTGCCTTGGTTGTCGCCGCTCATGATGTAAACGTCGATGCCGTGTTTTTTCAGACGACCTATGGCTTCGGCGGTATCGGCTTTCAACGCGTCGGCGAGTGCGAATGCGCCGATGGGTTTGCCGTTGGCGGAAACGGCGACGATACTTGCGATGCGCCAGACGTCGTCTGAAAGGTTTTCAGGTAACTTTAATTCGGTAAAATCAAGTTTGCCTGCTTTCACCAAACCTATGCCTTCGACTTCGGCGGCAATGCCTGCGCCGACAACGGTTTGAGCGTTTTGTGCGGTAGGAATATCCAAGCCGCGCGCTTGGGCGGCGGAAACGATGGCTCGGGCAAGCGGATGAGCGGCGTTTTGTTCGACGGCGGCGGCGATGCGGTACAAAGCGTCTTCGTCAAAGCCGCTGTCGGGAACGCAATAAACGGCGGCAACCTGCGGCCTGCCTTCAGTCAGCGTGCCGGTTTTGTCCAACACGACGGCATCGACGTGGGCGGCTTCTTCCATTGCCGCTGCGTCTTTAAACCAAATGCCGTGTTTCACCGCTTTGCCCATGCCGACCATAATCGCGGCGGGCGTTGCCAGACCGAGCGCGCACGGGCAGGCAATCACCAAAACGGCAACGGCGTGCATCAGCGCAACCGTCCAATCGCCTTTTACCAGCCAAGTGGCGATAAAAGTCAGAAGCGCGATGCCCACGACGGCAGGCACGAACACCGCCGCCGCCTTGTCCGCCACACGCGCAATCGGCGCCTTGCTGCCCTGCGCTTCAGATAGCGCGTTCATCATGTCGCCGAGCAGGGTTTGGCTGCCGAGCTGTGTGGCGCGGTAAACCACGCTGCCTTCGGTCATCAGCGCGCCCGCCAACACTTTGCCGCCCGCCTTTTTCTCTTCGGGATTGGATTCGCCGGTGAGGTGGCTCTCGTCCGCCCAGCCGCTGCCGCTTTCGATAATGCCGTCGGCGGCAATGCGTTCGCCGTGGTTGGCGCGGATAAGGTCGCCGATTTGCACTTGGTCGATGGGCAGTTGTTTCCATTCGCCATCGCGTTTCACGTTCACTTGGGTCGGCGTGAGTTTCAGCAGCAAGCCCAAGCTGTTGAGGCTGGATTTTTTGGTGCGGTGTTCCAAAAACTTGCCCAGCGACACAAAACCAATCACCATCACGCCCGCTTCAAAATACACATGCGCCATACCATGTGCTGCGTGCGGGCTGAAAAACAGCATATAGACGGAATACAGGTAAATCGAGACCGTGCCGATGGTAACGAGCACGTCCATATTCGCCAGCCCGCCTTTAATACTCGCCCACGCGCTTTTGTAAAACGGGATTGCCAGCCAAAGCTGCACCACACTCGCCAGCGCAAACTGCCATACCGGCGGAATCATCCAATCGTGCCGACCAATCATCATGCCTGCCATACCAATAAGGAACGGGATATTGATTGCCAGCAAAAGCCACAACCGCCAGCTTACATGCGCGGTTTCTTCGGGCTGAGGCAGCGCGTCTTCAGTCTTTTCTTTCGCGCCATAGCCGGTTTTCTCGATGATTTTGGCGATGTCGGCGGCGGAGGTTTGGCTGTCGTCAAACACCACCTGCGCCTCCTCGCTGGCGAAGTTCACACCCGCTTCAGCGACAAAGTCTTTTTTGTTCAATACTTTCTCAATGCGCGAAGCGCAAGCCTGACAGGTCATGCCCTCGATTTGGAAACGGACTTTTTGTTGCATGGTTTCTTCCTTCTGAATGTGGTTGGGCTACCTGAAAAAAGCGGAGCAGGGTTTTTAGGTAGCCTTTGGGGTGTTGCAGTCGATTTGTTGCGATTCGATTTACAAAGCCGCATCATACCCGCCGTCTTCCACCGCTTCTATCAGCGCGGCGGGGTTGGTTTGGGCGGGGTCGAATTCCACGACGGCATTCTTGTTTTCCAGGCTCACTTCGGCCTTGTCCACGCCGTTTACGCCTTCGAGGATGCTGGTAACGCTTTTCACGCAGCCGCCGCAGGTCATGCCTTCGATGTTTAATGTGATGGTTTGCATAGGGTTTCCTTTCTGTTGGAATGAGGCTGAGGTTTTAAAGCCCGTTGCAGCCAAAGCTTTCAGGTAGCCTGAAATGATGGGTCTGCTCTTGCTTTCCCGCTAAATGCCGCCACTATAAAGCTTCACCCGAAGTAAAGGTCAAGCATCATGATGAACATCAGCCAGGCCGCGGCCGAGAGCGGCCTTTCCGCCAAACAAATCCGCGACTACGAAAAGCACGGCCTAATCGCCCCGGCCGCGCGCAGCGAAGCGGGCTACCGCCGCTACGGACATGCCGACCTTGTCCGGCTGCGCTTTATCCGCCATGCGCGGGAAGTGGGCTTTTCGCTGCCGCAGATCGGGCAGCTTTTGAGCCTGCAACACAACCCGCAGCGTACCAGCCGCGAAGTGAAAACGCTCACCGCGCGGCACATCGCCGAGCTGGAAGCCAAAATCGAACGCTTGCAGGGCATGGTGGCCGAGCTGCAACGCTGGCACGATGCCTGCGCGGGAGACGACTGCCCGGATTGTGCGATTTTGGCCGGGCTGGAGGAGCGTTAGGCGGCTTGGGGCCAATACACATGAGTGCAACCACCTGTTGCCTTTGTTGGAAGGCATTGCCGAAGGTACGACCGTCTATGCCGATAAAGGCTATGACAGTAAGGAAAACCGGCAACATCTGGAAGAGCATCAGTTGTTAGACGGCATTATGCGCAAAGCCCACCGCAACCGTCCGCTGACGGAAGCGCAAACCA
>ERZ772920.1850-NODE-1850-length-10288-cov-21.435552_pt1 | contig 10288 bp, 8 predicted proteins | sample MGYA00511469_ERZ772920 | MGnify/ENA primary metagenome ERZ772920 (study PRJEB29015, sample SAMEA2738069) | human oral metagenome | biome: human oral; feature: human-associated habitat; material: saliva | place: China | collected 2216 ... | reverse complement strand
AACGCTTCCTGCGTGTGGATAACGTGGATCAGGTGTACTGGACACTGGCAGTGGAGCTGCAGTTCTACGTGATGGTCGCCCTGTACCTGATTATCCGGAAGGGAAAGATTTACCGTAGGGAGCTGACGACGATTCTGCTCACCTGGTCGGTCGTCGGCACGGTTCTGTGTCTACTCTTCCACCCGGAGGCTTCTCTTGGTGGGGCACCGAAGATGATTGTGTGGGCTGCGGTTGCGGAACATTCTTCGCTCTTTAGCCTGGGCATGGTGTTCTTCATGTACAGCCATGATCGAAAGTTCACCTGGCATATTCCGTACTTTGCCATTCTGGCTTCCCTCAACGCAGCACTGATGCACGATCTTGCTCATGGCATCGGTGTGGCGCTGATTAGCCTGGTGTTCTTCATCGTTGTGTATCTGAAGAACGTTCCGGTACTTTCGAAGGGTCCGCTGAATTTCTTGGGGCGTATTTCTTACCCCCTTTACTTGGGCCACGCTATGGTCGGTTATATGCTTGTTGATATGTTCTACCCAGTGGCTGGTCCCTGGGGAGCACGCATCATCGCATTGGTTTTGGTGATTTGCTTCGCCTACCTGGTGCATATTTCCATTGAAACTAAGGTTTCTGCATCCTTCCGTTCTTTCCTCACTCGAAAGTTGACTAAGGCATGACCTCTACACCAACGGCTCTATGGGTCGTTCCGGTTCCCGATTTTGGTGGAGTAGCTCGGCACGTTGTCGATATGGCGCGTGCCGGGCTCCCCGGCTTTAACCTGGTGGTTCTCGCACCCGAAGGTAAGCTCACGAGCCGTCTTGAGGAACTGGGCGTCACCGTTATCAAGGCTGAGTTTGGCCCCGACTACGGTTTCAAGACTTCCTTTGTGTCTTTGCAGAAGGCTGTTGAGCAGCTCCGCCCGGATATTGTGCACAGCCACCTGGCATATGCGGATGTTGTCGCAACCGCTGTGGTAAATGCTCTGCGCATCCGTAGCGTCATCAAGCGCGGCACCTGCGTGCCGAAGCTTCTGACCACTGAACACGGTATTGCCGGTAACGACTCGGTGTACCACGGTAGCTCCTGGCGTTCTAAGCTCATGGAGACCGTACACCGTGTGCGCCTGTGGGGTACCGACCAGGCGATTGCTGTTTCCCGTTCCACCGCTGATCAGATGCGTGCCAAGTGGGGCGCTCGCGGCGTTGAGCTGGTGTATAACGGCGTGGATATCCCCGAGGTGCACGCGGCTGTTGAGCAGCAGCGTGTTCCCGCAGAGGGAGGTCCGCGTATTCTCTCGCTGTCCCGTCTGTCCCCTGAGAAGGGCATTGACGTGTTGCTGGACGCTTTTGCGCAGCTTCGTGCTGATTACCCGCAGGCTCATCTTGAGATTGCGGGCTCTGGTGATTTGGCATCCGAGTTGCAGGCTCAGGCTCAGCGTCTGAACCTAGGTGATTCGGTGACCTTCAGCGGCTTTGTTAACCCGATTGAGGCGATGGGCCGTAGCGACATGATCGTTCAGCTGTCGGTGTGGGAGAACTGTTCCTACACTCTGCTGGATGCTAAGGCAGCCGGCCTGAAGACGGTCGCTACCGCTGTGGGCGGCAACCCGGAGATTCTGGGCGCCGACGAGCTGGTGGACCGTCAGAGTGCAACCCTGACTCAGGATGTTCTGCAGGCTATGCGCGCGCAGCTGCAGAAGGGCGAGTCTGAGCCTTTCACCTGGATTTCGAATGAGCAGATGGCTGCTCAGACGGTTGATATTTACACTCGCACATTGGAGAAGAAATGACCGTGTCTTTCTCGCAAAGTACAGAGACCGCAGCTTCTCAGCAGGATAAAAATCCTAATTCTCTCCAGACATATCGCATTGGGCGGGCGACTGCGGGTGAAGCAAAGTACCTTATCGGCAGCGTCTCAAGGCTGACGATGCTTGACTTTTGGGCTGGTTTTGGTCTGATTTTCATCGGCATCCCTACGCCGTTTGTGACCATGCCTGTGGGTACGGTTGTTGTGATGTTGTTTGTCTTGTACAAGCTGACAAAACCTGCCACCTTGGAGACAAGGTATAACTCCCTGTTCTTCTCAATCATCTTGTTGGCTGTTGGCTGGGCTTTGTTTGAAAGTCTAGCTTTTAACGGGATTTCCGTTGATGAAGCGATTCGTCGCGCAATCCGTATGGCAGTGGTCCTTCTTTTGGCATTGCAGATTGCGCAAAAGAGAGTTGACATTCGTTCCCTCATCTTTGGTGTGGCAGCGGGCCTTATTTTTAACCTCATTGGATTTTATGCAGGTGTCGCACCCAATAACTACGGCGGTACGCTGACTGGCTGGTTGAACGATAAGAATCAGTCTGGCCTGTATTACGCAATTTTCGGCTTCCTTTTCGTGGCTATGGTCCGCAAAACAAGTCACCGTATCGTTGCTCTTGTTGTTACCTCCGGCATGCTGTGGCTGACCGGTTCCCGTACCTCCCTGGCTGCATATGCTTTTGCTGTCCTGTGGTTGTACTTTTCTCATCGCCTGAATTTGTTTGGTAAAGCAGTTCTTGCGTGGTTGTTGTACCTGGCTGTCAACTACCTCGAAGATAATTTCGCGCGTGCTGGTTCCTTCGCGGATCGACTTGGTAGTGACCTTCTGCGTGAACGAATCGATGAGACCATGTACCGCATGATTGATGTGGTTCCTTGGTATGGTGGCGGTCTGGGTACCGCTCAGGTGTGGCTTCAGAATCGTTACTTCTACTTTCACAATTCATATATGACGTTGGTCCAGGAGGCCGGTTGGCTCTATATGATTGTGATTGTAGGCTTGATGATTTCTGCCGCGTTCATCTGGAAGCAGCCGCGTGCTCAGCGCATTGTTATTGCCGAAGCTGCAATGGTGATTATCATCATTACCTCCCAGCGTCTTGGCGAGGTGATTCTGACTGTGCCGTGGGCTATCGTGGTGGGTCTTGCACTGTTGTACCTGAACCCGGACAAGGATCTGGACGCTTCGGATAGCGGCCATCATGAACCAGGTGCTATGCAGAAGGCGCAGAGTAGCGATGAAAAACCTGAGCTACAGAACGGCCAGGTCATCGAGAAAGAAGCTCCTGCCTCTGTAACCGAGCAAGAAGCGCCTAAGAAGTCGACTACTTCTAAATCGTTTGACGTTAGTTCTATCCGCCAGCGGGCAAGGAAAATATAACGATGAAAGAGCTTTATATAGCTACCAATAATGGCGATATTGGCGGCGGCGAGGTCATGCTTCTGAACATCGCCCGTGCAGCCCGTAGCCTTGGCTATAAGGTCACCATCGTCGGTCCCTCCGAGCCCAATCAGCTCGTAGAAGCGGCCGCCGATGAGGGCTTCGCCCGCGTCGTGCTTCCGGCGAAAAACCGAGCCCAGTACATGCTGGCACTGCGCGCCTGGCACGCTCGCCACAAGGACGTTCTGCTCTGGTGCAACGGTCTGGTTCCTGCTGCGGCTACTGGCGGCCGTAAGAACCGCATTGTGCACCTGCACCAGCTACCGGCCGGATTGAACGCCAAACTGGTGCCTTTCGCCCGCCGCAAGGCTTCTGTGACTCTGGTTCCCAGCCGCTATGTGGAGCACTCCTGCCCCGGCAGCGAAGTCTTTGCAAACTGGGTGAGCGGCGTGTCCACCGCCCTGGACCACAGCGTGGGCGACCGCCGCCTGCGCGTGGGGTACCTGGGCCGTCTGACCCCCTCGAAGGGTATCGCGACCCTCTGCTCGGCCATGAGCGTCTTGAATGCTGACGAGGTCGCCTACGACCTGGTCATCGGCGGTGAACCCGTGTTCGCCTCGGATGAGGAGCGCACCGAGGTGGAGGAAGCGCTGAAGCAGGTGTCGTCTTTCAGCACCCGACTCGGCTGGACCACCCCGGACCAGCTTTTTGGTTCCATCGATATGCTGGTGGTTCCCTCCATCGCGCCCGAGTCCTTCGGCCTTGTGGTTGCTGAAGCGATGAGCGCCCGCATCCCCGTGATTGTGAGCGATGCCGGTGCCCTGGCCGAGGTCGTGGGTGGTGAATCCTACCCCTATATCGTCTCGGCCGGTCAGCCTCTGGATTTGGCCGCCGCCATCAAGAGCCTGGGGGAGGAGCTGCGCGAGAACTCCTCCGATCTGGCGGAACGTACCTCCGAACTGTTCTGGCGTTGGCAGGAGAACTACTCTCCCGAGGCGGGCAAGGTTCGCGTGGGCGAGGTTCTGGAACGCTTCGCTCGCTAATCCCTACGTCTGATCCCTCCCCACGGGATATTTCACTCAAACTCTCATCTCACCTCAACCCGAAGGAAAAGCATGACGACTCACCGTTACAAGGCTGCGGTTATTATCCCCTCTCGCGGTGGCGCGGAGATTCTGCACTACCCGCTGGATGCGCTTGCCGAGCAGACGGAGAAGGACTTCCAGGTCATCGTTGTCCTCGACGGCGATATAGATAACAGCGAGGCCGTAGTTGATCGCTACATCGCCGAGGGCAAGCTGAACCTGACCAAGATTGTCTTTGAGGAGAACCGCGGCCGAGTGGCGGCGCTGAACGCCGGCCACCGCGCGGCTGATGCCGATATCCTCATCCGTTGCGATGACGATCTGCAGCCGGCTCCCGATTACGTCGCTAACCAGATTCGTCTGCACCGCGACTACGACGGCGTGATTGGTACCCTCAAGAACGTGTACCCGGACACCCCGTACTCCCGTGTGTACGGTAACTTCCGCGATGCGCGCTTTAAGCAGGGTGCCCTGAGCATGGCCGAAGAGGGACGCTGGCTGTACTGGAACGGAAACTCGTCGATTTCCGCTGAGTTCTACGAGCGTACCGGAGGCTATGATCCGGCTTACCGCCTCTACGGTTGGGAAGACGTAGACATGGGCAAGATGGTGCACGATGCCGGTGGCCGCATCATTATTTCTGACGAGGTTGAGGTCAAGCACTATGCTGAGGCCACCACCACCGCGGTGCGTGCCCTGCGCGCCCTGCACTCGGGATCTGCCCGCACGATTTTCGTCCGTAAGCACGGAGATGCTGCACATCCGGCCCCGAACCCGAGCGGCCCGTGGGGTTTCCTCGTAAAGACCCTGGCCCGGTTCACGACCGAGAAGACCATCAAGACCCTGGGCGATGCGAGCGATAAGATTCTGCTCAAACTGCCGGCGAAGCTGGCCGAGAAGCTGGTGGCTCTGCAGGTTGAGGCTGCATCCTACGCAGGTATTCACTATCCCGAACGCGCACAGAAAGTTTTCTAGGAGGGAAAAGAAAATGTCACTCGCTCAGCTCTTGACCTCCGCTCCGTTTACCGGGCCGAAGAATCCCGACGCGGTGCTGGCAGATATTCCGAAGGGCTTGAAGAAGGTGGCGCACCTGGTGCGTCGCTACGTACCCTTTGTGAAGCCGGAGGCAACAGAGGAAATCGCAATTGCTCACGACTACCTGACTCAGCGTGGAGGCGCCGAGCGCGTGGTCCTGGCTATGCATCGCGCGTTCCCTGACGCCCCGATTTACACGACCCTGTACGACCCGGAGGGAACGTTCCCCGAGTTCAAGGACGCGAAAATCATCACGAGTCCTCTGAACAAGATTGGCTACCTGCGCCGTAACCACCGCATGGCCCTGCCGATTCTTCCGCTGGCTTCCTCCCTTCTGAAGGTTCCCGCGGAGCGTGCCGTGGTATCGACGACGGGTTGGGCGCACGGCTTCAACTACGCGGGTCGCAAGTTTATCTACTGCCACTCGCCGGCTCGCTGGCTCTACCTGAGCGATCAGTACCTGGGCGAGAAGAGCACCGGTCCCGTGCCGCTGCTGCTGAAGACTCTGCGTCCTGCACTGATGCTGTGGGATCACTGGGCTGCGCACCGCTCGGCGGTTTACGTGGCGAACGCCAGCGTCATTAAGAAGCGCATCGAGAACGTGTACGGCAAGAAGGACGTTCCGATCTTCTTCCCTCCGCACTCGGTGGACCCTAAAGCTCCGACGGAGCCGATTCCGGGTCTTGAAGAGTTCATGAGCGGGGAGGATTACTTCCTGATTGTTTCGCGTCTGCTGCCCTACAAGAACGTGGACAAGGCCGTGGAAGCCTGCAATAACCTGGGCAAGAAACTGCTGGTGATTGGTCACGGTCCCGAGAAGGAACACCTGCAGCAGATTGCGGGTGACACGATTCGGATTGCCTCGGGTGTGACGGATGCGCAGCTGCGCTACGCCTACCGCCACTGCCTGGCGCTGCTGGCAATTTCCTACGAGGACTTCGGCATCACTCCGCTGGAGGCCGGAGCGAGCGGCAAGGCCGTGATCGCGTACCGCGCGGGTGGCTTCCTGGATACAATTCAGGAAGGTAAGACGGGCGTGTTCATCGAGCAGCCCACGGTGGAGCAGCTACAGGCAGCTCTGGAGGTCTTCAACCCGAAGGACTGGGACGCCGACTACATCCGTGAGCACGTGGATAGTTTCTCGGAGGCACGGTTCATCAGCCGACTGAAGTGCTACATCCAGGCGCTTCCCGAAGACCAGTAAAGGCGCTTCTCTCGCTTGTTCGTGCTCTCCGATCGTTCATGGAGACAAAGAAGGCGGGGCGGTCAGACTAAAAGTCTGACCGCCCCGCCTTCTTTACGTTATACACGCTTTTCGAGCTACAGAGAGGCCCTAGAGAGTCTCCAAGAGGTTCTTGGAGAGCAGGTCTGGGATGAACGCCTGAATCTGCGGCGCGATAACCTCTGCGGGCTGTTCGTAGAGCTCACAGATGGTCTCAATCGCTTCCTCCTCGCTCGTGGGTTCCTCGAAAAGACCCCAGATGATGGAGGCCGAGCCCTGCAGGATAGAGTGTTCCCCGGTGTCTAGATTCGCGATATACGTGGCGGTGGGGGAGTACTTGGCGAACTCCTCGGAATGTACGTAGGCGATATTTTCGGGGATACCATACACGGGCTGAGGGGATTCTGCGGTCATTTTTTCACCTCGATTCCGAAGCGTTCAAAGAACTTGGCACGCACCTCGGCACGCGTGGGGGTACGGCCAAGCTGCATGGCCAGGTGGTCCTTATTGACGAAGAAGATATTCTTCAGGGTGCGTAGCTTATCGCGCAGGGTGGTTGCCGACCGAAGCCGACCAATCCACTGAACGTAGTGGGGGACATCCTGCGAAACGGAAAGCCACAGCAGATAGTCGCGATCGCCTCGGTACTGCTCAAGCCCGCCCATGGCCGCGCTGTAGGCCAGGTTTGAATCGAGCTCGTTGGCACGTTCCTTAAGCCGTTGCCAGTCTGCGTAGGACATGCGGTTCACCAGATAGTTGATATCCGCGCTGTAACGGGACGCAGCGCGGGCACGGTGTAGCACCACAATAAGGCGAGCATCCAGGTCTGAGGGGACCGTACAGGGCCGGTGAGCGATGAATCGGGTACGGCGGGCTGCCCACACACGGTCAAAGGTCTTCTCGTAGTCACCGTGGCGGCCGAGGCCGGGGAAGAATCGATGAATATCGGTCAGGCCCCAGGAGGCATGGTAGAGGGTCATGGCGTGCTCGAACACTGAGCCCGTCTCAAAGTGGGCCTGGATACGCCAGCCATCCGCCAGGAGAACCTGCACAAAGCGGTCCACATGCGATGGACGGACCAACAGGTCAGCGTCGGAGCTGTACCTACCCTTGCGGTAAATTTCCTGCGAGAACGCATAGCCCTTGATATGCAGAACGTCGATGGAATGCTTATCGGCTATGTGCTGGAAGTAGGCGTGCGCAAGCCGAATCCGTGCCGCGAGCGGAGTGGTGAGCGGCTCCGGGGTATTGGTGGAGTGAGTGGTCACAATAACCTTTCGGTGCACCGGTCTATACCAAATAAGTATACGGCGGGAGGGACAGAAACACTGCCCTTCCCGCCGTATGTTGCTCCCCGTGGGGAGAGGCTCGAAAGGTTATGCCTTGGGGGCTGAGGACTTCGACTTCGAGGACTTCTTATCGCCGTCCTTACCGTAGCCGTAGTAGGTTGCGTAGCCCACGTAGGTGCTTGCGTAACCGAAGCCGTAGTAGGAGTTACCCAGGCCCTTACGGGGTGCACGGTTCAGAACAAGACCGAAGAGGTTTGCGTTGACCTTCTTCAGGATGCTGGAAGCCTCGGTCATCTGCTCGCGGTGGCTGCGGCCAATCGAACCGACCAGAATCACGCCGTCCACAGAGTTGGAAAGCAGTGATGCATCGGTCACGGGCAGCAGCGGCGGAACGTCGACCACCACGATGAACTCTTCGGAGAGTTCCTTGATGAGCTGGCGCATCTTGTCCGAGCCCAGAAGCTCAGAGGGGTTCGGGGGGATGCGGCCCGCGGGAAGCACGAAAAGGTTCGAATCGCCCAGCTGGTGCACGGCGTTTGCAATCTCCACCTGACCGGCCAGAACCTGGGTCAGACCGACCTTGGCGTCGAGCTTCAGCTTCTTAGCCACGGTCGGGCGGCGGAGGTCGGCGTCAATGAGGATGACGGGCGAACCGGCGTCGGCCAGGGAGCGAGCCAGCGAGAGCGACACGGTCGACTTACCTTCACCGGGCACAGCGGAGGTGACGATGAATGAGCGCGGGGGAGTATCAACATTCACGAAGCGCAGGTTGGTACGCAGCTGACGAATCGATTCCTGAGCGATGTGGTCGTCGGTGTCACCGTTCACGATGTTCTCTTCGTTCAGGTCCTCACTGACGGGCAGCACACCCAGGATGCTTGCGCCGGTTGCCTTGGTGGCGTCGTCACGGGTGCGGATGCGCTGATCCAGTGCGCGGCGCAGGAAGATGGCGGCGTACACCACGACCAGGCCGACAACGGCACCAACCAGAGTGTTCTGCTGGTAGTTCGGGGAAACCAACGGCGGGTTGACGCTTGCGTTATTCAGCGGAATCACGCGGACGGTATTGCTGTTTGCCGAGGGGGTTGCCGCAGCGTTGCTATCGCCGTTAACCAGGGCCTGAGCGTTACCGGGGTTCTGCTCAATTTCCTTGATGTAGTCAGCGGTAGCCTGCAGAGCGCTGTTGGCGAGCAGCTGTGCGTTCTTCGGGGAAGAAGCCTGGGCACTCACGGTAATCAGCGCAGCATTGTCACCTGCAGTTGCGGTGAGGCTTGCACGAATCTGACCGGTGGTCAGGGAGAGCTCAGGGGTGTTCTGCTTAATCTTCTGTGCCACAGCCTCGGAGGAGACGATCGCTGCGTAGGAACGTGCGCGTTCCTTAGCCGCGGAGGAGCCAGAGAGAACATCCACCGTACCGGACTCGCCCACGGTCACGTAGCCCGAGGACGAGGCGGCGTACACCTTCGGCTGCAGGGATGCATAGCCGAAGCCCGCCGCGGCACCAACGATGATGCCAATAATCAGCAACCAGAGGTTAGCCCTCGTGGTGCGGAAGAATTCCAAAATGGTCATAGTAGTGAGAATACTCCAGAAAGTTTGAGTTAGTGTGTGCCCGTGACGTGGAGTGCTGCCGCGGGCGGTGAAGGGATACGGTATATCCCCTGGGTTGCGGTGTGAGGCTTAGCGGAGCAGGCCGAGCAGATAGCTACCGTAACCACTCTTGACGAGCGGGGTAGCAATCTCGCGGAGCTGCTCGTCGGAAAGCCAACCGTGACGCCACGCAATTTCCTCCGGGCAACCAACCGACAGACCCTGACGGCTCTGGACGGTGCGGATGAAGTTAGTGGCATCAGCGAGTGAATCAAAGGTTCCGGTATCGAGCCATGCGGTGCCGCGCGGCAAAACCTCAACCTTCAGTTTACCCTGTTCCAGGTAAACGCGGTTAAGGTCAGTGATTTCCAACTCACCGCGGGGCGAAGGCTTAATCTGTCGGGCGTACTCCACGACCTTCGAATCGTAGAAGTACAGACCCGGGATCGCGTAATCGCTCTTGGGGTTCTCGGGCTTCTCCTCAATAGAGAGGGCGTTGAACTCCTCATCAAATTCCACCACACCGTAAGCGCGGGGATCAGCCACGCGATATGCAAAGACGGTCGCGCCGTCCTTCTGCTCGTAAGTGGCCAGCTGGGTGCCAAGACCGGGGCCGTAGAAAATATTGTCACCGAGCACGAGCGCTACGGGATCATTGCCAATAAAATCGGCACCCAGAATAAATGCCTGAGCCAGGCCGTCCGGAGAAGGCTGAACTTTATATTCGAGATTAATACCAAAACGAGAACCGTCGCCGAGCAAACGCTTAAACTGCTCCTGATCGGCAGGAGTGGTAATAATCAAAATATCGCGAATACCCGCAAGCATCAGAGTGGACAGCGGGTAGTAAATCATCGGCTTGTCATAGACCGGAGTGAGCTGCT
>ERZ772920.1849-NODE-1849-length-10293-cov-6.669662_pt1 | contig 10293 bp, 9 predicted proteins | sample MGYA00511469_ERZ772920 | MGnify/ENA primary metagenome ERZ772920 (study PRJEB29015, sample SAMEA2738069) | human oral metagenome | biome: human oral; feature: human-associated habitat; material: saliva | place: China | collected 2216 ... | reverse complement strand
AAAAATTCGCCGCTTTCGAAAAAGCCGGTATCGCTTACACCCGCAGCCCTGCCGAGTTGGGCACTACCATGCTGGAAGTGTTGAAAGCAAAAGGTTTGGCATAAGACTTAAGTCTTTAAGCTGAATTGAAAAGGCCGTCTGAAGTTTTCAGACGGCCTTTTTTAAATTCCATTTAGTCATTTTCAGAATAAGCACTTAATTTAATTTAAATTAACGTTTATTTCGGAATAAACGGTTATAATTTATTAACAGATAAACAGTCTGTAACCATATCAACCTATATCAAGGAGAAAAGCATGAAAAAACACGATTTTGAAGCACGTCGCGAGGCTTTGCTGAAAGACATCCGAGAAGTGATGGATGATGTGGAAGAATTGTACCGCAATGGTGTTGAAGCCGGTTCGGAAGAGGGCAGCAAAGCCCGAGCCAAATTGGAAGAAAAATTGGCTGTGGCCAAAGAGCGTTTGAGCCGTTTTGAAGAAGAGGCCGGCGAGCGTTTGCGCCATCATGCCGAGCGTGTGCGTGAAAAATACGAGCAGTTTGAAGAAGCGGCTCAGGAGCGTTTGAAAGAAGGCAAAGAGCGTTTTGCCGAATTTGAAGCCGATGCTGGTGCGCGTTTGAAACGCGGTGCCAAACACGCTGATGAAGTGGTGCATGAAAAACCATATTATGCGATGGGTTTTGCCGCATTGGCCGGTTTGGTTGTCGGTGTGTTGTTGAACCGCCGTTAATGCGAATATGTTAAGGCCGTCTGAACAGGCGTGCACATGAAATCATGGATTTCATTGCGCCGTGCAGACGGCCTTAGCCTTATGTTTCCTAAGAAAAAAGGATAATTGAGATGGGAATTCGCCAGCGTTTTGAACATGGCAAGGCTTTGTTGAATCAGGGCGCGGATTTGCTGCTGCTGCGTTTGCAGGTATTGAGCTTGGATTTGACGCGTCAGGCGGAAAATGTGTTCCGTTTGGCGATTTGGCTGGTATTGTCCGGCGCGCTGTTGATGGTGGGCTTGGTCGGTTTGCTGTTCGGATTGAACCGCGTGCTGACGGATATGGCCGCTTTGTGGGTATTTTTCGGCATTTTCTTTGTAAGCCTGTTGATTATTGCTGTATTGTTCCGCAAAGTATCGGCAGATTATCGGGAGCAGGGAAGTCGTGTGGCTGAAACCTTGCAGGATATTCGATCGGACATTGCGTATTTGCGCGGTGAGATAGACAAGGATACGGACGATGAAGCGACAGGAGTATGAAGAAGCGCGCGAGCTGCTGCTTTTGGAAGCCAAGCTGGTGCGGCTGCGGATTGAAGCGGAAAATTTGAAACTGCGTAAAGCGGAAGAAAGTAATGCTCGGCAGACTAATCGTTTGGTGATGTTGGCCGATGTGGCGTATCAGTTGAGCCAAACGCGTTTGCTGTCTCAACGCGCTTTGTTTTCTACATCGCGCCGTCGGCATTGGATTTGGCTGGTATTGGCTGTCATATTGGGCTTGTCGAGATAATCGAGGGCAGAGGTTTGGTCAAAATGATATTTGCGGCGGGTTGTTGGAGCGTGTGAGCCGCTTGTTGAGGACGCTGCGTCATTGTGTTGCCGAAACTGAAACTTTATCTATGTTGAGTATTTTTTACAAAAGACACCGGCCGTCTGAACATTTCAGACGGCCTCAATGTTTGGAGTTTCAGATATAATGGCGGCAATTTTGAAATTATTAAATGAAGGATAAGTGATGAACCGTTTGTATCCCCACCCGATTATCGCCCGTGAGGGCTGGCCGATTATCGGCGGCGGTTTGGCTTTGAGCCTGCTGGTGTCGATGTGCTGCGGCTGGTGGTCTTTGCCGTTTTGGGTGTTTACCGTATTTGCATTGCAGTTTTTCCGCGACCCTGCGCGTGAGATTCCGCAAAATCCTGAAGCGGTGTTGAGCCCGGTTGACGGCCGTATCGTGGTGGTTGAGCGCGCACGCGATCCGTATCGTGATGTCGATGCTTTGAAAATCAGTATTTTTATGAACGTGTTCAACGTGCATTCGCAAAAATCGCCTGCCGATTGTACGGTAACGAAAGTGGTCTATAACAAAGGCAAATTCGTGAATGCGGATTTGGACAAAGCCAGCACGGAAAACGAACGCAATGCGGTTTTGGCGACTACGGCTTCTGGTCGTGAAATTACTTTTGTTCAAGTGGCCGGTTTGGTGGCGCGCCGTATTTTGTGCTACACCCAAGCAGGTGCGAAACTGTCTCGCGGCGAACGCTATGGCTTTATCCGCTTTGGTTCGCGCGTGGATATGTATCTGCCTGTCGATGCTCAGGCGCAAGTGGCGATTGGCGATAAAGTTACCGGCGTCAGCACTGTATTGGCGCGTTTGCCGCTGACTGCGCCGCAAACTGAATCTGAGCCTAAAGCCGTTGCACCAGCTTCACAAGCAACTCCGGCTTCTCAAGCTGCTCCGGGTGAGACAGTGGCAAATCAATCTACCGAACAGCAGCAAATCGAAGCGGCGGCGGCTAAGATTCAAGCGGCTGTGCAAGATGTGTTGAAAGATTATAGTCAATTAAAATCAAAATAGGACAGTAGTGCATCGTCAAATCGGGCGTAATCAGACAATACGGTTCGCAGATACCGCTTAATATTCGCCCACACCTTCTCAATCGGGTTGAGCTCAGGTGAATAAGGTGCAAGAGGCAATACCTTATGTCCCAATTTTTCCGCCATTTCCCGTAAGACACCCATACGGTGAAATCATGCATTATCTAAAATAATCACCGATTTTTGAGTCAATGCGGGCAGTAGGCATTGCTGAAACCACGCTTCAAAAAAGACTCCGGTCATCGTATTTTGATAAACCATCGGAGCAATCAGCCGGTTGCCGACTTGTGCGGACACCAGAGATAAGCGTCGGTATCTTTTTCCACTTATCTGCGCTTTCACTATTTGCCCTTTCAGGCTGCGGGCATAGGGACGGAACAGGTAGCGGTCAAATCCTGTTTCATCCAAATAAACACGTTGGTAGTCGGAAAATTCGGCCGGCTGTGTCAAATAATGCGTTACTTTGGCCGGGTCTTGTTCTTTGTAAGTGGTGGTCTTTTTTTGCGCGTCATCCCCATCTGTTTGAGTGCATAGCAAACGGCGGCTGCCGTACAATCAAAATGTTTGGCGATTTCATGCAGATAGGCATCCGGGTGTTGCCCAACATATTGAGCCGGTTTTTGCCTATCCAATTTGACGGCATTTAGACCGGTAACTTGATGTTTTAGGCTGCCTGTTTGTTTTTTAAGGTGAATCCACAGGTAAAGCGTGTTTCTTGACAAGTTAAACGTTGCTGCGGTTTGGCTGATGTTTTTGCATTGTTCGTAATAGTTTAAAGCTTTTTTTCTTAAGTTCGCAGAGTATGCCATGGTTAAACCTTCAAAGTTGAGTATTGTACTATTTTGTTTTTAATTGACTATATTTCGATGCATGAAATAGAAAAAGGTCGTCTGAAACTGTTTTCAGACGACCTTTTTGTATCTTCGTTCCCATTAAAGCTTGCGCATCATCATCATGAAATATGCGCCGCCTATGAGCGTGGCCATCATTCCGGCGGGGACTTCGTAAGGGAACATTACCTGCCTGCCCAGCCAGTCGGCCGTCATCATAACCGATGCGCCGATGAGTGCGGCGGCGGCAAGTTGCTGTTTGGGCAGGCGTGCGCCGAGCATACGAGCCAGATGCGGCGCAAGCAGTCCGACGAAGCTCAAGGGGCCGATAAGTAGTGTGGATAAGGCGGTTAACGCTGCGCTTGAGACGATCAGCACCAGCCGTGCGAGGGGGACGTTGATGCCGACGGAGCGGGCGATTGTTGCGTTCAGGCTGAGCAGTCCGAGCCAGCGTTGCAGCGTGAGGATGAGGAGGAGCGAGGCGGCGGCGAGGAGGCTGACGGTAAGGGCGGATTCGGGCGTTGCCTGATAGGTCGAACCTGACATCCACAATAAAAGCAGTTGTACGCGGAAATCGCCGGTTGCCATCCAAATGCGGATGGCGGCATCGGCGAGTGCGGCCAGTGCCATGCCGGTAAGCAGGATTTTTTCGGGAGTAAAGCCGTTTTTGCGGTTGAACAGCATCAACAGCCCCAAGGATACGAGAGCGGAAACGATACCTGTCAGCCAAAACCAGCCGCTGCCCGAGGTAATGCCGAACAGCATCACTACCGACATCGCGCCGAATGCCGTTCCAGAGCTGATGCCCAAGAGTTCGGGTCCCGCCATCGGGTTTTGCGTCAGCCTTTGCAGTATGACGCCGGTCAACGCGAGCATGGTGCCGGTGGCAGCGGCGAGCAGCACGCGCGGGTAGCGGAATACGAAATATTCCGGGTCTATGGTCAGGCGCAGGGTTTCGTCATAGCGTCCGACCGTAAACGCCAATACCGATACGGCGACGGCGATAAGCAGCAGAAAACGCAATAGGCGCGGGACGTGCGGCGCGGCGGTTGAAATATCGGAGGTCGTCTGAAACGAAGGACGCGGAGGTGCTTTCGCCGTCAGCCACAACAAAAGCGGCGCGCCGACGAGGGCAGTTACAGCGCCGGCGGGCAGATCGGTGCCGCGGTAGTGTTTCAGCAGCATCAGGCCGTTGTCCGTCAGCATCAAAAGCAGTGCGCCGACGATGAAGGAACAAATCAGGCGCATGGACAGCGTGCGTACGCCCATTTGCCGCACCAGCGTCGCCGCCGCCAATCCGACAAAGCCCATCATGCCGACAAAGCCGACCACGCCCGCACTCAAAAATGCAGCAACCGCCAAAGACAGCAGGCGGATTTTCTTCACTGGTATGCCTGCCGATTCCGCCTGCGTGTCGCCCAGGCTCATGATGTTTAACGGTTTGATTAAAAAGGCGGTAAGTATGGCGGCAACAGCAATCCGCCACAAAAGCCCCAACGTATCGCGCCAACTGTCCTGCACCAGGGAGCCACTGCCCCACTGCATCACGCCGCGCGTCTCTTCGCTGAAAAACAGCATCACGATACCGGTGAGGGAACCCAGATACAGGCTGACCACCAAACCCGCCAGCACGACGCTGAGCGGTTGCAGGGCGCGCCGTGCCGACAGCCGCAATACCGCGCCCAAAGCCGCCGCTGCGCCGGCAAACGCCACGGCGGACGTGCCGTAGGTAAGGAAGGAAGGGGCGAACACGGTCGCCGCCACCAAAGCCGCCTGCGCGCCGCTGCTGACTGCCAGTGTACTGTCGGATGCGAGCGGATTGCGCATCAACTGCTGCATCAGCATGGTCGCCATCGCCGTACTACCGCCCGCGAGCAGAGCCATCGCCATGCGGGGCAGGGTGTTGTTCTGCACCATCAGCGCGTCCAAAGGCAGGCTGTCGGGACGGTCAAACAGCCGCAGCCACGGCAGCGTCCATTCCAGCTTCAATATCCAAAACGCCGTCAGCGCGCACGATATTGCCAACGCGGCGGCAAGGATAGGCAGGGGTCGTCTGAAAATCTTTACCATGCGACTTCCTTTTGTGCGGACGGGTTTTCAGACGACATCGAACGCATCAGTTGCAAAGTGAAACGCTGCATGGACGGCAGCGCGCCGTAGCTCCACGACGGCTCGAAGATGCGGCGGTTTGCAGGGCGGCTGAACGGCAGACGTTGCCAAAGCGCGCTTTTTTCGAGCGTTGCACGTGTATTTTGAGGATGCGGTTTGACGATGATCAGCAGCGTGTCCGGCGGCAGCTTTGCTAAATCTAAAAGCGTGATGTTTTCGAAACCCCATTCGTTGCTTTTGCCCGTCCAGGCATTGTTCAGCCCCAATTTGTCGAACACGGCCTGAAACAGCGAAGTCTTGCCGTAAATCCGCAAATGCCGCCCGTCGGCAAACTGCACCACCGCAAACGGGCGGCCGCGATATGCCGAAAGCGCTGGTTTGGCGCGGGCAAACAGGTTTTCCGTACCGGCAATCAGCTTTTCGGCAGCGGCAGGGTCGCCGATGATTTTACCCAGCCTGCGCGTGGCTTCGACCGTGTGGGCATATTCGATGCCTTTTGCCGTGCCGAAATCCACTTCGCGTACCGGGGCGATTTTTTCAAACTGGGACTTGGCGGCGGCATACCAGGAAGATTGCACGAAAAAATCAGGCTTTATCTGATACAGCCGCTCCAAATTCGGCTGGAAGCGCAGCCCCGCTTCCTTGACGGCAGCGGGCAGCGGCGGATGGTTCACCCAGGTATCGTACACGCGGCGGTCGGCGACGCTGACGGGCGGATGCCCCATTGCCGTCAGTGTTTCGGCGACCGTCCAGTCCGAAGTCGCCACGCGCGGTGCGGCGGGTGCAGGCAGGGAAAAAAGGAGGGCGGCGGTAAAAAACAGCCGTGCGGCAAGGCGGGGAATGTCGTCTGAAAAGCGGTGGGACATGAGCTTGGAAGGTCTTTCGGTTTTTGAATAAAGGGTCGTCTGAAACATATCGGATACAGGTATTCCACAATGGTCTGCGATGTCATCCGGTTTGGATTCGGGCGGCGGATTTTATAGTCGGAACTTATGCGGCAGGACGGTTTGCCTGCGTCAAGGCAATGCCACGGGGCGGCCGTTTTCAGGATGGGCGATGATGTTCATATCGACGCTGTAAATGTCTTTCAACACTTCTGCGGTCATAATGTCGGCGGGTTTGCCCGTTTTTAATAGCCGTCCCTGTTTGAGCGCGACCAGTTCATCGCAATACTGCGCCGCCAGATTAATGTCGTGGATGACGATGATGACGCCCAAACCCAAATTGCGAGACAGCTTGCGAACCAGTGCCATCACGTCGATTTGGTGGGCGATGTCCAAAGCGGCAAGCGGTTCGTCCAGCAGCAAAAAGCGGCTTTGCTGCGCCAGGCACATCGCCAGCCAGACGCGCGAACGTTCGCCACCCGACAGCGTATCGACGATTTGATCGGCAAATTTTTCCGTATGCGTCAGCCGCAACGCCTGTTCCAGCGCCTGTCTGTCCGCATCGTTCGTGCGCCCTAAAAGCCCGCTCCAGGCATAACGCCCCATCATAACCAGCTCGCGCGCGGTCAGCGCGGTAGCGGCGGGCAGTTGCTGCGGAAGATAGGCGACTTCTTTGGCGTATGCGCGGGCGGAATAGGCGCGTATTTCTTTGTCGTTCAGCAATATCCTGCCGCCTGCGGGTTCATGCTGGCGGGTGAGCAGTTTCAACAGCGTGGACTTGCCCGAGCCGTTATGACCGATGAGGCCGTACACGCGGTTAGGGGAAAAGTTGACGCTGATGCCGTGCAGCAGCGAGCGGCCGGGTATGGCGAAGGTGGCGTTTTGGATTTGGAACACGTTTCAGACGACCTTTTAGTGGGTTTGACGTTATTCGGAGAAAGCGGCGGCGCAGCAAAATCCATTGCCCGTTGTCGGTGCCGATGCCGCAAAGGCGGAGTTTTACGGCGGTTGTCCGAAAGCGTAGGGCAAAGTCGGACGCCCCAGGCTCAAAGGTCGTCTGAAAACGTTTCAGACGACCTTTGGACCGTTGGAGGCCGTTTGCCGCCCGTCCCTTAAAAATCGACCGAAGCCGACAGGGTGAAGCTGCGCGGTGCGCCGGCGTTCAAGTAGCCGTTGTTAGGGTATCCTCCGACGGATGCCCAGTATTTCTTGTTGGCAACATTATCGAGGCGGGCGCGGAAGGTGGCTTCGTGCCTGCCGATTTGAGTGTGGTAGCGCGCGCCGATGTCGAAGCGCGTCCAGCCGCCGACTTTAAGCGTATTGGCCGCATCGGCGTAGGAAGAACCGGTGTAAACCATGCGTCCGTCAAATGCCAAACCCTGCACTTTCGGCACTTCCCATTCCAAGCCAATGTTGGCTTGGGTTTTAGCCGCGCCGATAGTGCGTTTGCCGTCAGTTGAAGATGAGCCGGTAGATTTCTGCTTGGCATCGAGCAGGGTAATGCCGCCCAAGAGCCTCACACCTTGTGCGACTTCCCCGTAAACGGTGATTTCCGCGCCCCGGTGGCGGTCTTTGCCTTCGGAGGTGAAGCGGGCGGTGTTGTCGCTTTCGGCAACGTAAAGCGAACGCGGTTTGTCGGTGTGGAACAGGGCCAATCCCGCGCCGAAGCCGTTGGCTTCAAATTTCGTGCCGATTTCTTTTTGTTTGGAAACATAGGGTTTGAGCGATTCGCCAGCATTGCTGACGGCGTAGGCCCGGCCGTTGATGGAGGCAGTCGAGCCTGCGGTCGCGCCTTGTCCCAGGCTTTCGATGTAGTTGCCGTACACCGACCAATTCGGCGTGATGCGGTACACCGCGCCGACGGCGGGACTGAGGCGCGATTTTTTGTAATTTTCGGTTTGCGCGCCCGTATTATAGGCGTAAGCCTTGTTATGCACCTGCTGCCAGCGCGCCCCAAGCATGAATTGCAGGCGTTTGTCCCAAAGGCTGAAGGTGTCGCCCAAGGCGAAGCTGGTCAGACGTGTTTTGCCGGTAACGGCAGGATTGCCCATGTCGTTGCCCGAATACAGCGGGTCGGCGGCGGCGGGTTGCGGATAGCGGGACGGGTTGTAGAGGTTGGTCGTATATTGGTTGCCCCAATCCATGATGTAAGCGTTTTTGCGCGAGGATTGGAAACGGTTGGCGGCGGCGGTCCATTCGTGCTCTACCGCGCCCGTATTGAATTTGCCGCGCAAACCGATTTCGCCCGTGTCGATTTTATCCTTACGCGCGTTGTCGAAGCGGTAAATCGATCCGTCGCCGTTGACATTGCCGACAGTCAGGTTTGCCAGAGAATTATTTTCCTTGCTGCGGCGGAAGCCATAGGCGGCGTAGGCAGTCAGGTTGTCGTTGAAATCGTATTCGCCGCGCATTGTGCCGAACCAGTCGCGCTCGTTGGAATACGTCCACGGCTGCGCCCAGTTGGACGAGGCATCAGGCGCGGCCGGCACGGCGGTCATGCCTGACAGGGTAACATTGGTACGCGTGGCTTTGAGCTTGTTGTCCTGCCAGCCCAAATCGGCGGACAGGCGGGCATTTTCATTGCGCCAGTCTAGGCCGACATTGACCAGGCTGAGTTTGGACTTTTCGTCGTCTATTGCGGTTTTGCCGTTATGGTGCGCCGCATTGACGCGCACGCCGAATTCCTGATTTTGTCCGAAACGGCGCGCCACGTCCGCCGCCAAACCACCGCGTTTTCCCGCGCCGTAATTGGCAGTCAGCCGGTTCAATCCTTCATTGGGCGCGCGTTTGGGCAATACGGATACCGTGCCGCCGATATTGTTGCTGCCCGGCGCCATGCCGTTTAAGAAGGCGGATGCGCCGCGCTGGACTTCCACGCGTTCGAAAAGCTCGGTGGCGATATATTGGCGCGGCAGGATGCCGTAAAGGCCGTTGTACATGGTATCGTCCGATTCGGCGGCAAAGCCGCGTATGAAATACGCTTCCTGAAAATTGCCGTAACCGCGCGCAACGCGGACGGTCGGGTCGTTTTGCAGTACGTCGCCGACGCTGCGCGCATGTTTGTCCTGAATCAGCCTATTGGTGTAAGCAGTATTGGAGAACGGCGATTCTAGGTTTTTTTTATTGCCCAAAATACCCACGCGGCTGCCGCGCGCCACCTGTCCGCCTTTAAATGCAGGAATCAAACCGCCCTTGGATGCGTCCGCGCTGGCGGTTACGGTGATGGCTTCAAGTTCGGCGGTTTCTCGGACTTGGGGTTCGTCTGAGGCAAATGCCGCCGAAACGGCAAGGAGGGAGAGGCTGAGGATGCTGAGTCTGGAAGCGGGCTTAGTCATTTGTATTTTCTTTCAAAAGTCGATCGTAACGGTTAATTTTAAAAGAAAATTAATTTCATTTCAAAAAAAATAAATAAATGATAAAAGGTCGTCTGAAACTGTTTTCAGACGACCTTTTGACTGAATGGCTATCAACTTTACCGTTTACGCCGCATCATACAAACCGCGCACCACCCTGCCGATGGCGGCGATGCCTTTTTCCAGCGTTTCCGCGTCCTGCGCGATGCTCATGCGGATGCACTCGCGGGCGTGAGGGTAGTCCTGCGTGTCAATGCCGACGAAGAAATGTTCACCCGGAATAATCAGCGTGCCTTCGGCTTTGAGCATTTCGTACAGGGTTTGCGATGAAACAGGAAGGTTTTCAAACCAAAGCCACAAGAAAATCGCGCCTTCGGGCTTGTGGATTTTCAACGGATACGCGCCCAATTCGCGCTTGAGCAGGGAAACTGCCGTTTGCGCCTGCTGACGGTAAAACGGCTGAATCACTTCATCGGCCAACTGTTTCAGACGGCCGTCGTTCAACAGCGGAGCCGCAATCGCCGCACCGAAACGGG
>ERZ772920.1848-NODE-1848-length-10294-cov-6.827718_pt1 | contig 10294 bp, 21 predicted proteins | sample MGYA00511469_ERZ772920 | MGnify/ENA primary metagenome ERZ772920 (study PRJEB29015, sample SAMEA2738069) | human oral metagenome | biome: human oral; feature: human-associated habitat; material: saliva | place: China | collected 2216 ... | reverse complement strand
AATTCTTCAACCATTTTAGAAATCCTCCCCTTCTAGCATGTCCATTTGACCATTTTCTGACTCTTGGTCAATTACTTCGCCCGTTTCTTGGTCATGGTTGGGAATTTCTTCTACAGGCGCTCCTAGGATACCGTCCAAAGTTTCAGCAACTGGCTCTTGAGTAACGTCTTTGATTTCATTCTTGTTTGAAATTGTACTGTCTGCGTTATCTGCCACAATCGCATCTTGCAATTCGGTAGAAAGTGGTGCATAGGTCGAAAGCATGTGCTTCAGTACAGTCTTGCGAGCCATTGCGTCAAAATCAGACTGCCATGGGCTATATTTACTAGAGAATGACTGACTGTACTTCTTGCCGTGCGCTTGGACACGTTCCTTAGTCCAAAAGACTGTCTTTTCAAAACCATTGGCCAATCGCATGAAAGCAAAGTAACCTACCACTTTTTCGTTTTCTTTTGGAATAGCAGTCATGTCTACTTCAAGATCCTCAGTCAAAGGGTTAAACCCTTTATACTGGCTTTCGTAAATTTCTCCAGCGTTCAACCGTGTCACTTGTCCACTACGCTGAGCAAGTTGAATCAGGCCTTTATAACCCACTTGGAACTGCGCTTGGTTCTTGTAAGGTACGATATACGCATATCCAAGGCTAGGCTCGATTGGCAAGTTAAGGACTGCAGCCTTCATAGCAGCGGTCATGATGCTTTCATTTGTAGCCTTAGCAAGTAGATTGTTGTTTGTTACGACACTCAGCAAACTCGCAACAAATTGCTGACCATTGCCGTTTACTACTTCTGAGAATTTCTGTTTTACAGCTGGTGAGTTAAAAAATTGTTTGTGTGTTAGTTCATTTGCCATTTTGTTTTCTCCTATGCATCCATGTCAATCCTGCTTCTAGATTTACTGTTTAAGTTATCTAATTCATTGTTGTAGTCTTGAATAAGTTGTAAATTCCGGTCAATGAAGCGTTCTACAACTTGACCTAGAAGTTCTTGCGTTGTCACGCCTCTCAATTCAGCAAGAAGTCTGATATATTCTTTTTGTTTTTCAGAGATTTCTGCTCTTATGAATAACTTCCCTTTGTTAGTTATCTGCGTCATTTTCTTCTTCCTTTCGTCTTCTTCAAATTCCAATTTTCACGCTTTATACGCCGATTTTCGTTTTGCAATTTCAAAATAATATTTTGTTGGTTGTTGATGATTTCTCCGAGCTCAATTCCAAGATGCATATACTCAGCTCGCCAGTTGTCGATTTCTGCAAGTAGTTCCTGAATCATATTTCATCACCCACGTATCGATACTTCCCACATCCAATATAGATGTGTTGGCTTGGGTCAAGTTCTTCTCGTTCTTCAGGCGGTTGCATTATATCTCTGTCATAATCAAACATGCGCATACACCTTTCCAAGCTCAAGCACTCGTTTCACATATCTGGCCTTGGATGTTAGCCCAAGATCCAGCAATTCGTTTTTTTCTTCATGATTGGCCAAAAGCCATACACGGTTTTCAAGTTCAATTCTCGTCATTATCTGATCCTCAACGTAGCACTTTCATAATCACTTTCTTAGGTTCTGGCAAAGCTAACGGCTCTGGCTTCAAACCTTCAGGTCGTTCATTGTCAAACGTAAATCCTTGAAATTCCCTGCGGATGTTTTGACGGATTTCCTCACGCTCAATTTCACGACCGATTTCAACTGCTTCGTTAAACGCTTGGATAATCTTCGTATCACGCTCTTCCAACTTGCGTTGTTTTTCAAGTTCGTGCAGTTCCATTTGTCGTGCTAAAATTCCTGCTCCAATAAATCCCAAAACCAAAAAACCTGTTCCTAGCAATTGGCTAATTAGTGGTGGCTCGTACATTATTCTTCCTCCTCATCATCTTCTGTCATGTTCTGCTTAATAGCCTCACTTGGGCTCATGCCATCCAACACATCCTTGATGACGTGTGAGATGTCGTGGGTTACTTTTAATGGCTTTTCTAACTCACTAGGCAGCCCCAAAAGTTTTGTAGTTAGCAACCCAAGCATGGATAATTTATGTAGCTCCTTTTGTAACTGTTCAATGCGTTCAATTTTTTCCTGTTGCGCTTTGATAATTTGGTCTTTGTCAATCATTGTTTTTCTCCTCTAAATCTTTAATTTTTGGTAAATAATTTATGCCGTTTCTTCTAATTAGCAGTACGTTGCCAGTTTTTGTGATACCATTCAATGACCGCATCTCGAGGGTATTTCTCACGCTTTCCTTCTATCCGTGGAAAGTCCTTATGACTATTAAAACGATCATCAAATGTTCCTGTGTCTCTTGTACCAAGTAACATCTCAGAACATTGAGACTTATTTAATTCCATCGGATAACGTTTCTTTTCATCTGTGATGACGTTCATCACTTTTAAAGTTCTATCCATCAATCCAGCTTCAAACTGATCTAATAATTGATTCATTAAGTCATTCATGATATAATTTCCTTGAATATTTTTAGTTAGTGCCTGATTGCCGTCAGGTGCTTTTTGTTGTCCTCTAGACTGTTTTACTTTCCAGCGCCCTGAGTTCAATCTCATGGCTGACTTGTTTCAATAGCTTCTCACACGCTATTTTTGCTTCTCTGTACGTTTTAGATTCGCTGATGAAGTAATCAGCAAGCTCAATGACTTTATCTTCCATGATTTTCTCCAAAAATCGGTCTCAAGACCGATGTACCTCCTTCAAAAACAGCATATATTTATATTATCCTTAACAAGAAAGGAGCTGATGCAAATTGGCAAAATTTTTGAAGGGGACTGTGGTTCAGTGATTCAGTTTGGCTAGGTAACCAACACGTTTTTACTGCGAGTGTGACTGCACGGAGCCTGTCGCTGACTATAAGAGGGACTGCAGCTCTGCTTATAGCGGGACTGACAGACAACTACCGAGCGGCACTCAAAGACTAGCCAAACCACGTTGATTGCAGTGCTGGACGCATGACCAGCGAAGTTTCAACCAGTCGCTTTACACCGACTGTGAAACCTTATCAAAGTATGCAGGTCTTGACCTAGTGTAAAGTAGGTTAAGACTTTTTTATTGATCAGGAACTTGTGAATCATTCAAAGAAATCTTAGAATCAATCTCATCCATTTTCTCAGCAATATATGTCACGGTCCTCAATATCTCGTTGAGGGCTGTTCTTTCTAGTTCGTTCATAATGTTCCTTTCTAAGTAAAGACTTCTAAAAAATCATAAATTAAATTTATTTCTAATTCTTTCAAGCTCATCATCTTGTATTTTTTTATACTCGTTGATACGCTTTTTTCTGTATCTTTTGCTAGCGTAGTATGTGGCAAAACCAATGATAAGATTGATTATGACAACAAAGTAAAACCATACTAGTTCATTCATCTTCCCCTCCTATTAGTGAATTTTTTTGTTAGCAATTTCATCAATTGTATCTAAAACAAGTTTTTGCATCTTTTCTCGTGCTTGCAATTCATTGCGAAAGAAAGAATCAAGCATTTTACTCAATCTATTCGAATATCCTCGCAATAGCATTACCGTTACCAAAAATGAAGTAATTACTGAGACGAGAATCGCTGAAAGAACACTATCCATTTTCCTTCTCCTTTCTATTTCTAATCTCCATTTCTGCTATAATATAAGCAGAAAGGAGGTGATTTTATGAAATCCTTTAAAGATTTTCGAGAATCTTTAACAGCTGAAGATATGCAAGCTATCGCTGCTAAAGCTAATGAAGCTACTAAACAGATTGACCATACAGACGGATTGCAACTTGGGATGGTCAGTAGTTTAACTTCTGCAATAACTACTATTGAGTTACTTGAGAAGTATCATGAATGGCTTCATAGCTAAGACGCTTGATTTTTTCTAAGTCTATCTGAAAATTGATAGGCTTTTTTCTTTTCCCACTATACGGATATCGTCTTGGTCTCATTTCGTCTCTCCTTTGTATTTATTTTTCTACCCTCTCTTTTATTTATAGAAGTAGGACTTGTTGTTAGTTAATATTTATTGTTATTTAATACTTGTTGTTAGTTAATATTTGTTAGTGTAAAAAATTTGACATGAAAAAATTTGACATGAAAAAGTTTGACATGAAAAAAACTTACATCTCAAAAGTTGAATCACTAATCGCTTTATCGAGTCGTTGCGACATGATATCAAACTGGAAATCAGATATTTTTCTATCAGAGAAAAATCGAAACACATGACTTCCTCCACGGCCTGGAGGCTTTCGCCTAACTTGACGTAAATATCCAGCATCTTCCAAGATTTTGAAATATTTACTAATAGTTGGACGACTAACACCTTTCCGCTTAGCTATTTCTTCTGGATAGACTTGCCAGTTTGGGTGATTAGCCAGCACTACCATCATGATGCCAACAGCTGTAAAATCTAACGCAGGATCGTTGATAAAGCTATTACTAACAGCTGTGTAGTCATCAGTTGGATTCCTGAAAGATGAATTGACAATCTAAATTTTTAAAGTCTGTCATACAGTCTCCTTTCTAGGTTGATTTAAAATCAAGTTTTTGTGCGAAAAAATTATGTACCTAGCAAATCACTTGCTTTGACGCCGTAAGTTTGGCACACCTTAATAAGGTTATCGGCGGAAATTGATTTTATATTTTTTTCCCAAGAGCCAACCGTCTGAGCAGTGACACCAACGGTTTTTCCAAATTCTTTTTGATTAAGTTTATTTTTCGCTCGAATCTCAAGAATTGTAATTTTAGGTTTTACATCTGTCATTTTTCTTTCTCCTTTCTTAAATCTGATTTTATTGTACTTGATTTTAAATCAAGTGTCAACAATTTTATTGATTTTTTTTCAACTTTTTTTGCTTTTTTAACAAATTTTATTGATTTTAAATCAAATATACTATATAATATGCTTGTAAAGGTAGGAGGCGAAAAGGATGCTAAACAAACAAATCGGATCAAGAATTGAATCTTTAAGACAAGTTAACAAATTAAGTCAACTAGAGCTGGCTACAAAAATGGGATATAAATCAGACTCTACTATTTCTAAATGGGAAAACGGAACTAATATACCAAGCGGAGGAAAATTGGTAAAATTGGCACAAATTTTAGGGACGACAACAGACTATATTTTATTTGGTGGGACATCTGTAATTAACGGAGTTAATCATGGCGTAAACGGATTAGATGCTGGAAGCGGTAATACCAACACCTATAATTTCGGCTTAAACGATAATGTAGATAGTCATAACGAAAGTATGAAGGCTCTCGGTATCGCAGACATGAAAATGTCACGCGCGTTATTGAATGCCCAAAACGAGACTGTTAAGAAACTAGATAGAGTCATCGAACTTTTAGAAGAACAGAATAGAATTTTAAAAGAAATAAATAAAAGGAGTAGTTAAAAAGGCAAAAATCGTAAAAGTAAAATGAACGACGACATCCGAACTATTGGGGAAGTCGTGAGCATTTATAGAGAAAAATAAAGGAGAATACCCATGAAAAAACTACTAACAACATCAGCAATATTGCTTACTGCTAGTGTTCTAGTAGCCTGCTCTAACAATCAATCGGATACCAAAGATAGCTCGGAGCAACCAAAAACAGAGCAAAAGAATACTACTTCAAAAAACACAAAAGCCAGAGTAGATAACAGTAAATACGACAGTCTAATTTCTGAAATCAAGTCAAAATTAGACCCTGAATCAACTGGCGCAATAAGCGTAAAAATTAAAAACGATGTAATCGATTCAGACTCATCCGAACCTCATGATACAATCATGATTCTGCTAACTGGAACGGCTAAGGATAGCGCAAAAGAATCTCTGGATGCAGTTAATTCTAATTCTGCTACTACTGACCAAAACAATGCAATCACTTTGATTCGTATGGCTATTTCTGAATTTGCTAAAAAGTTACCAGACGACAATACTACTCTTTCCCTTGGTTATGAAAAATCTGCTGACCAATATAACCTAATCGCTAAATCTTCAAAACAGAAAGATATTATCCCTGTTGGTGAAATCATCGTACAATAAAAAATCCCCACACTCAAATTTTGGTCGAGGAGAGTGTGAGGATATCCTGTATAAGAAATAACCATTCAAAAGGTCGATTTCTTATACCCATTTTATCAAAAAAGTGAGGTAAATACAATGTGGATGGAAGAACTTCCCAACGGAAAATACAAATTTTTTGAGCGATATAAAGATCCATATACTGAGAAATTAAAAAAAGTTTCAGTAACCATGGAGAAGAAAACTCCCCAGGCAAGAAATCAAGCTGCTATCTTGTTGCAAGAGAAGATAAATAAAAAATTCAGCACAAAACAAGTAGAAAGCATTACATTTGAAGAAATCTATAACCTTTTCTATAAATCATGGGAGCAAACAGTAAAGGAATCAACAAAACATAATTGTAAATCAGTTGATAAGAAGATGAAGGAAGTCATACCATCCGATACCATACTTGCTAATCTTGACAGGCGTTTTCTTCAAGAGGCTATTGAAAAAATTATTGAAAGCAACGGATATATTACAGCTAAAAAAGTACGGCATAGACTCAGAGGTATCTTTAATTACGCTGTTCAATACTCTTACATTGAAAACAACGAGGTCGATTATACTACGATTCCTCAAAAACCAAAGACTTTAGAAGAACTGGAAAAAAAGCGTAACAACTTTCTCACCATGCAAGAAATAAAAGCACTTGTCGATGTCCTTAATCGTCGAGAATATCACCAAAAGTACGCTGATATGGTTCTTGTGCTGGCATTAACTGGTATGAGATATGGTGAGTTAACTGCCTTACAACTGAAGAATATAGACTTCGAAAACAACAAAATTGAGATCACAGGTAATTTTGATTCAGTAAACAAAATCAAGACGCTACCAAAGACTACAAATTCAATACGGACAATCAAAGTATCAGAGAGTGTCATAGAAGCTATTCAAAGACAAATAGTACGACTTAGCGAACGTTTCCAGCCATTGTCAAGCGATGATTATATTTTCTGTTTTGAAAAATGGAATCAACCTACAACCATAGCTTGCTTCATACAGATATTAAAAAAATATGGAAAACAGGCTAAAATAGAAAAAAACTTATCTAGCCATATTTTTAGGCATTCTCATATTTCGTTTTTAGCAGAGTCTGGTCTTCCAATAAAATCAATAATGGATAGAGTTGGACACTCAAATGCAAAGATGACTTTGGAAATCTATTCTCATACAACTGAGGATATGGAAGATAAACTGGTCAATAAATTAGATACTATTTTTTAATTCTGCCCCTTGATTGCCCCTTTTTGATTTCACAATACAACAAAACCCCTTGAAGATATTGATAATTCAAGGGGTTTCTTTATATCGTTATAATTCATCAGCAATTTTATTTATTTTTCTTAATCTGTGGTTAACTCCGCTTTTAGTCAGAGGTTGACTTAAACTATCAGCTAACTGTTGAATAGAATAGTCTGGATGCTGAATTCGCAAGCGAGCTACCTCCTGTAAATCTACTGGCAAATTTTCCAAACCCAATCTGTCCTTAATTTTACTGATGTTATTAATAGTCTTCATACTAGCTGAAACTGTCCTAGCAATATTAGCTGTCTCAGCATTATTAGCTCTATTGAGATCGTTTCGAGTCTCACGCAAAATTTTGACCTTTTCGAAAGTGTCACGAGCTTGCATAGCTCCAATAACAATTAAGAAATCCATTATATCCTCTGCTCGCTGGAGATAGGTTACAGCTCCCTTCTTGCGCTCAAGCACCTTAGCATCCAGTAAAAAATGCTGTAGAAGGGAGGATAGTCCTTGCGCGTGATCCATATATACTGAATTGATTTCCAACTGGTATTTCCCAGACTCTGGGTCACGGATACTCCCATTGGCAAGAAAGGCTCCACAGAGATAGGCACGACCGGCTTCCTCATCAGATAAAATCTCTGCGTCAATCCCCGTTTCTAGGCCAAAGAAAGAGTCTGCCAAATGCATATCGCTCAACAAATCTTGTACCTTTTCATCTGTAAAAACTGTATAGACTCTATTTTTACGAAGATTGCTCCTTTGGTGATGGCGAATCTCGGACTTTATTCCATAAAAATGAAGAAACGATTCGTAAAGATGGCGAGCGAGCTTGGCATTCTCTGTAACAACTGACAAGGTTAAACCTGAACTTGACAGACCGATGCTACCAGACATCTTAATAATAGCTGCTAATTCATGACGACTTAAATGATGCTGGCCTAAAATTTCTTCTTTAACTGCAACTGTGAAACTCATTTTCTCACCTGTATGATTCGCATCAAATCATCAACAATTAAATCGCCATCATGAAAAGCACCACCATTTTCCAAACGTAAGAAGTTTGATGAAATGACTCGCGGTACTTGTTGACACAATCCAGCAAAATCATGTTCTACCTGTACCAAGTATTCATCAAATCTATTAGAATTCATATATTCTTTAGGTACCTTTTCAATATTGACCAAAACAGTATCAATAAAAGGTCTGCCAAGATGGCGATGCAATACTTCCACGTGGTCACTATCTGTAAAGTGTTCTGTTTCTCCGCGTTGAGTCATGATATTACATACATAGGCAATTTCAGCCTTAGTCTCAAGAAGTGCTTGACCGATTTCTTCAATCACAATATTGGGCAATATAGAAGTAAATAGAGATCCAGGACCTAAGACAATCATATCACTTTCAAGAATCGTATTGACGACTCGACGACTAGCTTCTGGTTTCTCATCTTCGAAAGTATTTGTCACATAGACATGATCAATCATCCCTGGGTGATCCGCAATATGACTCTCTCCAGCGATTTCAGTTCCATCTTTAAAGACAGCATGGAGAGTCAAGGGATAATCACTAGAAGGATAAATTTTCCCCGTCGTATGAAAAAATTTACTCAGCAACTGCATAGCGTTATAGGTTGATCCTTGCATCTCAGATAAGCCAGCAATGATGAGATTTCCCAGTGGGTGACCAGCAAAGGCACCAGCCTCCTCAGAAAAACGATACTGAAATACCTTTTCATAAAACTTTGGCATATCAGACATAGCCACTAAGACGTTTCGGAGATCACCTGGTGGTGTCAATTGGTGCATATTTTTTCGAAGTTCACCCGAAGAACCACCATCATCAGCCACCGTTACAATGGCTGCAATATCAACATCTTTTTCCCGCAGGCTTTTTAAAATGACAGGAATCCCAGTACCTCCACCAATTACCGTAATTTTAGGTTTTCTCATGAACGGTTTACCGTTTCCTTTCTTCTGTCTTTATCTCGGTGACTTACATTTACGATCCAATCTTTACACAAATCATTTGACAAACGTTGAGCAAAGGCCACACTCCTATGTTGTCCACCAGTGCAGCCCATAGCAATCGTTAAAACGGACTTCCCTTCCTTTTGATAAGAAGGTAAAATTGGTTCAATCAAAGCTAACAAATTCTTATAAAAGTCCTCTGACTCAGGCTGATTCATGACATAGTCATAAACAGGATTATCCAAACCTGTCTGATTGCGTAATTCTGTATGATAATAGGGATTAGGCAAAAAACGAACATCAAATAACAAGTCAGCATCAATAGGAATTCCATATTTAAAACCAAAGGACATGACTTCAATACGGAAAGACTGGCTCTGTTCTCGGTCTGAAAACTGCTCTACAATCGTTTTACGAAGTTCACGTGGTGTTAGTTCTGTGGTATCAACCACATTTTGACTCATGTTTTTGAGTGGAGCCAAAAGTTCTCTCTCTAACTTAATCCCATCTAAAATTCTACCATCTGCAGCTAAGGGGTGACTGCGCCTCGTCTCCTTATAACGAGCTACCAATTCCTTATCCACAGCGTCCAAGAAGAGAATTTTAAAGTCTAAACCTTCCTTGTTTTCTAAATCATCTAAGACTGCCTGAATTTCTGAAAAGAAGGAACGGCTCCGCATGTCTACTACCAGAGCTAACTTATGGTCATCATCTTTAGTTTCTACCAACTGTAAAAATTTAGGCAAAAGAGCTGGAGGCATATTGTCAATTGTAAAATAACCTAGATCCTCAAAAGATTGAATGGCTACTGTTTTCCCTGCACCACTCATCCCTGTTACAATTACCAGATGAAGTTGTTTCTTTGTCATTATTCTCTCCTTATATCAAAAGAAGCTTGGTAGAACCAAACTTCAACTTACCTAGCTTATCTAATCTCTGCGATGACTTCAATTTCGACTTTTACATCACGAGGAAGACGAGCCACCTCCACAGCTGAACGAGCTGGGAATTCCTCTTTAAAGGCCGTTTGGTAAACCTCATTAAAAGGAACAAAGTCGTTCA
>ERZ772920.1842-NODE-1842-length-10309-cov-4.189780_pt1 | contig 10309 bp, 8 predicted proteins | sample MGYA00511469_ERZ772920 | MGnify/ENA primary metagenome ERZ772920 (study PRJEB29015, sample SAMEA2738069) | human oral metagenome | biome: human oral; feature: human-associated habitat; material: saliva | place: China | collected 2216 ... | reverse complement strand
CAGAGCAGCTGACTCTTAATCAGCGGGTTGAGGGTTCAAGTCCCCCATGACGCACCCATTGCCGAGGCGGCGCCAATGGCCGGATACGACTATGAGTATTCGTGCCCTACTATCCTCGGAGCTTCTTATGCGTCGTCTTACTTCTTCTGAGAAAGATCTGCTCGCATCGATTGAACAGCAGCTCAGTGCCCGTCGACGTACGGTGATTACCCCAGATATCGTCGAACAAGCGACTCACCTGATCCGTTCTATGACAGACCCACGTCCAGGTCTTCATGAACTCGTCGGTCCCGTGTGTACCACCTCAGACATCGTCGCCTGGCTGGGTATTTCACGCCAGGGAATCAATAAGGCCGTGCGGACAAACCGCATTCTTGCAGTTCAATCGCCCACGACTATGTGGTACTACCCGACATGGCAACTCATGGCCAACCACTCGGTTATCGATGACATGTCCGAAGTGCTCGGGCGTCTACGTGGACGCGTGCATCAATTGACTGCGGCAACATGGTTCCAACGTCCCCTCGAGGTCTTAGAGCAAACAACTCCAGCACAGTGGATGCTCGATGGGCACGATCTACACACCGTGGTTGGTGCGGCAGAGGCCTTTGCTACCGCAGAAGAACGTCGTCCTTCACCGGTGCCGCTTTTCGATCCGGAGATTCAGGCAACCTCTCTATAAGTTGTCTAGAGGCTATCCCGACACCACAGAGTAATCGGGCCAAATCGCAATGGAGCGGTTTGGCCCGATTTCCTGTTAAGCAGCGTTATTGATCCAATCCCAGCAGCTTCCGAAGACGGGCGACATGCCCCGTTGCCTTCACGTTATACAGCGCGTGAGTGACGGTTCCGGAGGGGTCAAGAACAACTGTGGAGCGGATAATTCCTTGAAAAACCCTTCCATAGTTTTTCTTTTCCCCAAAGGCACCCCACTGGGTGAGAACTTCCTTTTCGGGATCCGAAGCCAAGGGGAAATTAAGGTCTTGACGCGACGCGAAGTTCTCAAGAGCAGTCATCGAATCGGCACTAATACCGATTACCGCATACCCTGCGCCTTTGAGCGAATTGAGGCTGTCACGAAAATCGCATGCCTCTTTCGTACACCCGGGGGTCGATGCCTTGGGGTAGAAATAAACAACCACACCTGACTTCGCCTGTCCCAGTAGATCGTGCAAGGAAAGCGTGCCGTGAGTCGTTTCAAGAGTGAAATCGGGAGCTTTCTCCCCCACCTGAAGTTGAGTCATAAGCTGAGCTTAGCTGGGGTTCCATCGCAGTGCCCATCCAAGATCGATCCTCAGCACTTACCCCTTCCAATAAGGTAAACTCTGTGCTGTTGCGCGAGTGGCGGAATTGGTAGACGCGCTGGATTTAGGTTCCAGTGTCTTTGACGTGTGGGTTCGAGTCCCATCTTGCGCACTGATAAATTTCTTTGCCCCCTACGAGGCCGTGCTTCCCTACCCGCGGTACGCGCGCTCGATGGTCGCCTCGGCAATAACTCGAGTACCCCGGTACAGGACTAAAGACTGCCCCGCAGCGACACCGCGGATTGGCTGCGCCAAAGCCACGGACAGCAGTGAGTTTCCGTCTTCATCATTCTCTCGAACAAGCTCGGTCACCACACTGGGCACTCCATGTGCACGAATCTGAGCTGTCACGACTCCTTCATCGACTTCATTGAGCGAGCGCTCACCAAGACTTGGGCCAAACTCGCGTGTGGCAACCTCATTGATCTCTCCCAAATCATCGGGCGCGAGCCACACCAGTTCAGAACAATCAATATGGTCGACAGAGAGCAATTCAGAAGCACCAACGACGACCTGGTTGAGCTGTGGCTTCGTCTCAACGACATAACGAGGCCGCCCGTCGGCAGCGGGGTTGCCCAAGTTCAATCCTCGTCGCTGACCAACCGTGAAGTTCCAGTAGCCATCGTGATGACCCACAACGTGGCCCTCAGTATCAACGATGTCACCCGGGTTGCTCCCAAGGTGTGAACGTAGGAAGCCCTGCGTATCTCCGTCAGGAATGAAGCAGATATCGTAAGAATCCGGCTTATTTGATACTCCGAGCCCCATTCTTTCCGCTTCGGAACGCACCCATGCTTTCGATGGAGCATCTCCCAAAGGGAAAATCACACGTGGAAGTTCTTCGGGTCCCATAATTGCGAGCACATAGGACTGATCCTTTGCCTCGTCACGTCCGCGATGGAGCTGAGGACCCGAATCTGTCTGAAGAATACGCGCATAGTGGCCGGTACAAACCGCGTCAAATCCCAGCGCTCGAGCACGCTGAGCGAGCTCCCTAAACTTGACGAATTCGTTGCAACGAACACAGGGATTCGGGGTGTGCCCCGCCTTGTACTGCTCAACGAAGTCAGTGATGACCGTTTGCTCAAATTCTTCCGCAAGATCCCATACATAAAATGGAATCCCCATGATTTCGGCAGCACGAGCAGCATCACCAGCATCTTCAACCGAACAGCAGCCGCGCGAACCCAAACGGCATTCTTGGGGTTGAGACGATAGGGCCATATGCACTCCAACGACCTCGTGTCCGGCCTCTACAGCCTTCGCTGCCGCGACTGCAGAGTCCACTCCACCCGATAGAGCCGCAAGAACCCTCATGCATCCATCCTGTCTCGTTCATCCAATGCCTGTCCCGCTCGGATTGCGACGGGAAGTGCGCGAAGAAAAGCATCAATATCTTCTACGGTAGTTTCCATTCCCGTGGAAACCCGCAGCACACCAAGTGCTTGATTTTCACTGTAGCCAAGGGCCATCACCACACGCGAAGGCCGAGTCACTCCAGCATGACATGCCGAACCGGCCGACACGTCTACGCCTGCCATATCCATAGCCAAGAGAACTGCCTCGGGATGGTGGGTCGGGATCAATAAGTGAATAATCGCTGCCGAGGCCGTGGCTGGGTCAACACTTAAACGCACCCCCTGAGGGAGACCGGAAATTAGACGCTCACGGAGCTGCTGCGCGCGTCGGACACGCTCGAGGCGATGCTCCACCGCAAATTCAAGGGCAGTTGCGAGCGCGCAGGCTCCTGCAACATCGGGGGTTCCAGAACGGATTCCGCGTTCGTGTCCCCCACCGGGCCGGTCAGTGACCATCTTGATGCCCCGACGGACGATCAGTGCACCCGTACCAACAGGAGCACCGACTTTATGACCACCGATCGATAATAGATCTAAGCCAGACTGAGCAAAATTAACGTCACAGTAGCCAATTGCTTGAGCTGCGTCCGAATGCAGAAGAGGCGCTTGTTCCGTCTGCGCGTCGTGAACAAAGCTGGCAAATTCGCCCACTGGTTCAATGGTTCCAAGCTCAGAACACACCCACGTCATTGACATTAATGCCGCGCGTTCAAACTCTGCTGGTCCTAAATCCGAATACTCCACACGCCCCGAAGAATTCACCGCAAAGATCCGGGGCGTAAAGCCCTCTCGACGCAGGACTTCGCCCTGCTCACTGACCGCGTCATGCTCGACCGGAGACATCCAAACATCGACGCGTCCGGCGTCGGCCCTGCGCATCCCCCGAGAGGCAGCAACAAGCGCCAGCGCATCTGATTCTGTCGCACCCGAGGTAAAAACAACCTCCGGGCGAGATGCACCAACGGCTGCGCCTACGCGTTCACGCGCGTCCTCCAACAAACGCTTAGCGGAACGGCCACCAGCATGAAGAGCCGCGGGATTCCCAGGACGCTGACTGAGGGCGTCTTGGGCGTCAAGCCAGGCCTGACGAACTCCGGGTGCCAGGGGTGTGGAACCGGCGTGATCAAGATAGTGCGACACGGGTGTCTTTCAGTTGTCCTGGGGCTCATTCGCACGCCACGCGCGAATATGCTCCAGCGCTTGGGGAACAATTTCGTACAGATCTCCGACAACTCCGAAATCAGCAATTTCGAAGATCGGAGCATCTGGATCATCACAGACTGCAACGATCGTTCCCGAGGACATCATTCCAATCGTGTGATGAATTGCACCTGAAACACCAAGAGAGATATAGAGCTTGGGAGCAATCGTGACGCCAGTTTGGCCGATTTGCGCGCTACGCCTTGCCCAGCCTTCATCAACAGCATCACGCGTTGCACCGATCCCAGCGCCCAAAGCATCAGCAAGATCTTCGACCAAACTCCAATCCTGCCCTGCGCCTCGGCCACCAACTACAACGACCTGAGCTTCAGTCACCTTCGGACGACCGTCCCCACTTTGGTACGCACGCTCGTGAACCCTGGTGGTCTTATCGCTCAGGGAGAGCACAATAGGCTCACCCACCTTGCACTGGCTGTCAGCCTCTTCAGGAACGAGGCCGCGCGAACGCAGACACACGCAGGCAGGTGCAGCCGTGGCAAGGACTTCTCCCCTCCACGAGCCGCCAAGAGCATCCGTCGTCGCGCGCAAACGATCCTCTTCAACGTGAATTTCGACGGCCTCGGCAATGGCGCACCCACCCAAAATTACGGCAAGGGATGCAGCACACTCACGGTCAAGGAAACGTGTGGCAAAGAAAATCGGCGCTCCAAAGAGATTGAGGCTTCGGTACGCAGATTCCAGCGAAGGAAGCAGGGCCGATGTCGTAAGCGCGGCCTCGGGGCAGATAATCGGGATCACAGAGGACACGCCAATTCGTCCCAATTCCACTCCAAGGGAATCAGGGACCTCGGGGCACAAGACAACAGCATGCAGCTCGTCGCAGCACTCGTGAGCCTGAGCGACGATGTCCTTGTGACGGGCGTCAATTGTTCCTTCAGAGGACACCAGGTCAAGAACGAGGACCGCCGAGTTCAACAAACCCTTCACTTCAACTTCTCCTCAATGAATTCCGCAAGACGCGTGCCACCATCACCAGTATCAGGGAATACCTCGCCTGATCCGCCACGCTGATGTTCCTCGATTGACTCTACGCGCAGAGGCATTGCATCGAGTCCAGAAGCCAGAACAGATGAGAGCACTCCGCTGGGATCACACTCGGCAATGTCATCAAGTTCGGCACGAACTAAGGGCTTCATCCGAGCAGCCTTGAGGTCTTTAAAACCGGGGAAACGCGGCTCGTTGAGCTGATCTGAAACAGAAATAACCGCAGGGAAAGGCGCTTCGAGAGATTCATCAACACCATCAACGCTTCGCGAGGCGGTAAGGCTTGAGCGCTCGACATCAACATTCAACTCTCGAGCCTGCGAGACCAAAGGAAGGCCAAGGAGCGCAGCAAGCGCCGCGGGAAGCATCGAAGTCATCGAATCCGCTGCTGCCATCCCAGCGATGATCAGGTCGAAAGGTTCTTCATCCGCCAGCAGTGTCAGCAAAGCCGCGAGCGCACGCGCTGAAACGGTGACATCCGCGCCTTCAAGCTTGGGATCAGAGAGCAGATAAGCGCTATCGGCACCAAGTGCCAGCGCACGAATCAGTGCATCACTGGCATCTTCTGGCCCCATGCTCACCGCAACGACTTCGCCTCCGTGGGTGCGAACAAGATCAGCCGCAGCTTCCACTGCGTGTTCGTCGCCTTCATTTAGGACATCGTCTTCACCGCGCACCAAACGTAAGTCTTCAAAACGCCGGTCCGAGCTTGTATCAGGAACCTGTTTGACCAGAACTGCAATCCTCATGTATCCAGAGTGCCATATCGGTGCTGATACGCGCAGCTCTATGTGTGCCACCGGACGGATACGACTATGATGTTCTCAGTTCTGACATGAAAAAAAGGGGCGGCAATGTCACAACAGGCGAATTACGTCTACCACGCCGTTACGCAACCTCATCCTCACTATCGCCAACTGGGCGTCACCGTTTCTGGATCAGGTCTCAACATTGCTGTGGTATCGACACGTGCTACCCAAGTTGACTTCTGTGTCATTGATCCGGATACCGGTTTTGAGCAGCGTTATCGTCTTCTTGGTCCCGATCATGGCATCTGGCATGGACATATCGAAGGTTTTGGCCTTGGAACCCACTACGGTTTCCGTGCGGAAGGCCCTTGGGACCCCGATGCCGGCCTGTTCTTTAACGAGAACAAGCTTCTGGTCGATCCCTATGGCCGTGGCCTCGCAGGTGCTGTCGACATTCGTCCCGAGGTCTACGCGCACCAAGTCGATGAGGATTCCTACCCGCTCTCTTACCCCCTCGAGCCCTCGACAACTGATTCCGCGCCCTTTAACGCTCATAGCGTGGTTGTTGACACCTCATTTCGCATTACCCCACAGCCAAAGGTTCCTTTGGATGAGACCGTTATCTACGAGTTACATGTCAAAGGCTTCACGCAGAATATGTCGGAGGTTCCCCCCAATCTGCGAGGGACCTATGCGGGTCTTGCTCATCCCGCATCCGTTCGTTATCTCAAAGAGTTGGGAGTGACCTCTGTCGAGCTTCTCCCGATCCATGCAAAGTCCGATGAACCCTTCTTAGTTGAGCGCGGCTTGACGAATTATTGGGGATACTCCACCCTCTCCTTCTTTAGCCCTGAACCTTCCTATGCCAGCGCCGCCGCTCGCGCACGAGGCCCACAGGCAGTGATTGACGAATTCCGCGGGATGGTCTCAATCCTCCATGAGGCCGGGATTGAAGTGATCCTTGACGTGGTCTATAACCACACCTGCGAGAGCGGAGACACCGGTCCGACGCTGTCATTGCGCGGGCTTGATTCCCCTCTGTACTACAGGCGAACCGACGCCTACCCCTCACAGATCATCGATACGACGGGGTGCGGCAACACACTGAATACCGATCACCCCCAGGTGATTTCTCTTATCTTGGATTCACTGCGCTACTGGGTAGCCAGCATGGGAATTGATGGATTCCGCTTTGATCTCGCTGCGACTATCGGGCGTCTTTCGACCGGTTTTACTCCTCTACATCCCTTGCTCATTGCTATGGGCTCAGATCCCCTGCTTCGCGAGGTCAAGCTCATCGCAGAGCCTTGGGACGTTGGTTTAGGCGGGTGGCAGACCGGTAATTTCCCCGATCCTTTCTGCGAGTGGAATGACCGTTTCCGCGATACCGTTCGTAGCTTCTGGCTTTCTGACTTGCGAGAGATTACTGCGGGCCGGCCGGCTAGTGGAGCCAATGAGCTCGCAACTCGTCTTTCGGGTTCTCAAGATCTCTTTGGCCACGGCGTTGGATACCTTCGCGGTCCCGGGGCATCTGTCAATTTTGTGACGGCACATGACGGCTTTACTTTGGCCGACCTTACGGCATTTGACCATAAGCACAACTTGGCAAACCTGGAAGAAAACCGAGACGGTTCGGATAACAACCACTCGTGGAACCACGGTCTTGAGGGAGCTTTAGCCGCACCGATTCTGGGTGTGGACCCCGATGTCCGTGATATCACCGGCTTTGTTGAAGACATTGTCCCCGCGCGCCAGCGCTCACAACGCAATCTTCTTGCCACGCTCCTTGTTTCCTCTGGAACACCCATGCTGGTCGCGGGAGATGAGTTTTCGCGCACGCAATTTGGTAATAACAACGCCTACTGCCAAGATTCTCCTATCTCATGGATCGACTGGGATCTCTCCGAACTCCAAAAGGAACAGCTCGAGATCGTCCGTTGGCTTCTTGCATTGCGCCGAGCGCATCCTGCACTGCGGCCAATGAAGTTTTTCTCCGGATCCGAGCCTCATGACGATACGCTTCCAGAGCTCTCGTGGTATGACACTGGTGGGGTTCCCATGCGTGACGAGGTATGGACATCACCCGATTCACGCGTTTTCCAAATGCTGCGTTCAGGAACTCCCTACCGTTCTCGTGACGCTCTTGTTCTCTTCAACGGAACAACAGCGGACCGCAATGTTCTTCTTCCCCGAGGCCGAGGGGTCCAGTGGGTGCACGTTTTCGATAGTGCATGGAGCCAGATCGACGACGGCGGTGTTACCTCTATGAACGATGCGGTGACCTTGCCACGTACTCTGGATTACAAGGCTTCGGATGCAACAGTTTCCATGGATCCTTTCAGCATGCATATCTACCTCTCATCCGTGGACTCTTCGCCCGCGCAGTGATCACGCTAAACTGAGCTGGTGACTACCAGCGAAGAAACTCTCGAGCAATCCACCTCTGATGCTTCTCTCGCGCGTTCTCTTGCGCGTTCGAAGGAAATTGACGAGGCAATCGACCAAGATCCCACGCGTTTTCGCGTGCTTACCGGTGACCGCCCAACAGGACGCCTACACCTCGGTCACTACTTCGGTACCCTGCGAAACCGCGTTCTCCTTCAAGAACGCGGAGTCGATACGTGGGTGCTTGTAGCTGACTATCAGGTCATCACAGACCGCGACGCCGTCGGCCCCATTCAAGAGCGCGTCCTTGGCTTGGTCACTGACTACCTCGCAGTTGGCTTGGATCCGGAAAAGACGACAATCTTTAACCACTCGTCAATTCCTGCGCTGAACCAGCTCATGCTTCCTTTCCTTTCCTTGGTTACCGAGGCCGAGCTGCACCGTAACCCAACGGTTAAGGCAGAGTTGGAAGCGACCGACGGCCGTGCAATGACCGGTTTGATGTTGACCTACCCGGTGCACCAGGCCTGTGACATCCTCTTCTGCAAGGCGAATATCGTTCCTGTCGGACAAGACCAGCTCCCTCACATTGAACAGACCCGCCTGATTGCTCAGCGCTTCGATAAGCGTTACGGTCGCGTCGACCCCAAGCGAGCTGTATTCCCCCGTCCGGATGCGCTTCTTTCAGAGACTCCCCTGCTCTTGGGAACGGACGGAACGAAGATGTCGAAGTCTCGCGGCAACACAATCGAATTGGCGATGACCGCTGATGAGACTGCAAAGATCTTAAAGCGCGCAAAGACCGATTCGGATCGTCACATCACCTTCGACCCCGAGAACCGTCCCGAGGTAGCCAATTTGCTGATGCTTGCTTCGTTGGCGACCGGCGAGGATCCGGTAGTTATCGCCGAAGGTATCGGTGATGGTGGCGGCGGTGCGCTCAAGGCAACCGTTACAGAGGCCCTGAACGAAATGCTTGCGCCGATCCGTGCACGTCGTGCCGAGCTAGCGGCTGATCCGGGATACCTGCTCTCGATCCTCCGCCAAGGCAATGAGAAGGCAAACGAACGTGCAGAAAAGACCTTGAACGAGGTCCGTGAAGCGATGCACATGGTCTACTGAGCTTCTTGTTACGTTCAAGGTGGTGGTTACTTCTGCGGAAGTAACCACCACCTTTTTATAGACTCTTCCGTGCCTTTTGCCCTTCTGAGTATGTCGATCGTCACAGTATCCATTAGGCTTGAGTATGTGAACGAGACACTACTTCCACGCATCCCGGCCACCGAAGTTTTCCCCGTCGTCGAGGACGGGAATTTGCCGGCTAAAGCAACGGTTTTTGAGGCATTTCCTATCCGAGCAACCGTCTTCAGAGAGGGCCATGATGCCTACGCCGCCGAGGCAGTTCTCATTCGCCCCAATGGCTCTATCCATTCACGCGCCCTCATGCATGACATTGCTCCCGGCCTTGACCGCTACGAAGCGTGGCTGATGCCAGATGCGGTCGGCAAGTGGAGTTTCCGCATTGATACATGGTCAGACCCCTACGCGACCTGGCGTCACGACGCCTCAGTGAAGATTGGAGCCGAGGTCGACGTCGAACTTATGCTCGAAGAAGGCGCACTCTTGATGGAACGCGCCGCGCGCGGAGAGGCACTAAACAATCCTTCTCAAAAGCAGCCAAGTCGAGCAGGCATTCAAACCCTACTTGCTGCCGCACAGGCCCTACGCGATACCACTCAGACTCCTCAGCGCCGCCTCTCCGCTGGCCTGGCTGCTCCGGTGCGCGCAGTCTTCCGTAATTTCCCACTCCGAGACCTCTACGGCTCAACTCGTAGTTTCCCCCTGTACGTTGCCCGAAACCGTGCGCTCGCAGGTGCGTGGTATGAGATCTTCCCCCGTTCACACGGTGCTTTCCAAGACAAGAAAGGACACTGGGTATCGGGAACCTTGCGCACTGCAACCGAGGAGCTGCCCCGTATCGCGTCTATGGGCTTCAACGTCGTCTATTTGACGCCAATTCACCCTATCGGTTTAACCAATCGAAAGGGAAAGAATAACTCTCTGGTTGCTCACAGAGGCGAACCCGGCAGCCCCTACGGCATCGGTTCCAGGGAGGGCGGGCATGATGCCATTCACCCTGAGTTGGGCACTTTCGATGATTTTGATTATTTTGTCGCGCAGTCAAAAGAGCTGGGCTTAGAAGTTGCACTGGACATCGCACTTCAGTGTTCCCCCGACCACCCGTGGGTCAGCGAGCATCCAGAATGGTTCACTGAGCGCGCAGATGGCTCGATCGCCTACGCAGAGA
>ERZ772920.1834-NODE-1834-length-10322-cov-2.833934_pt1 | contig 10322 bp, 9 predicted proteins | sample MGYA00511469_ERZ772920 | MGnify/ENA primary metagenome ERZ772920 (study PRJEB29015, sample SAMEA2738069) | human oral metagenome | biome: human oral; feature: human-associated habitat; material: saliva | place: China | collected 2216 ... | reverse complement strand
AATTGTAGAATCGCTTTTAAGGATTCCGCAAGCCATTCAAAGAATTTGGCTTTTTCAAGCAAACCGGACATCCCGATGATACCACCGTACCAAATTAAGGTATCCCAACCTGCTTTGTTTTTACGCACATCATCCCAAGATACGATGCTTAATACAATGCAAAGCACCATGGTGATTAACGCAATTGTTGTTGCATTTACGTGTAAGAAATCGGCGAAAATCCAACCAAATAGTGCTAGCACGAATAACACAGCTAATGATTTTTCACGGAAAGACATTGGGCCTAACTCTTCCAAGCCTTTTTTCGCAATTGCCTTGTTATCTACTTGTTTTAGCTCTGGTTTTGCAATGATGTAGCAGATAAATGGAATAATGAATAAACATAATAAACCTGGTACAGAAGCGGCTAAGAACCACTCTACCCAGTTTAATTTGATGCCTAAAATTGGCGACATTAGCTCTAATGCCAATGCATTCGGTGCCATTGCAGTTAAGAAAATGTATGAGGTGGTTTTTACCGACATATACACGTTCATCATTAAATAACGACCCGCTAATTTAGGTGATTTTTCGGGATCTGAACCTAATGCTACTGCCACGCTGTTCATAATTGGGAACACGATACCGCCTGCGCGTGCTGTATTTGATGGTGTTGCAGGAGATAATAATAAATCCAAGAACATACTCACATAACCGATACGCAATGTGGTGCTACCGAACCAGTTGATCATATGATACGCGATACGTTTACCCAAGCCAGTAATCACAAATGCAGAACTAAGCGTAAATGCAGTGAAGATTAACCACGTTGTACCAGATTGGTAACCTGAAAGTGTTTGGCTCACTTTCACAAGCTCTTTAGCCCCTTCGGTATTACCAATGGTTGCGGCAGATGCGGCAACTGCTGCCAATAATAAGACTGGCTCGCCGAATGGTTTGATCACCAAACCAACGATAGTTGCGATATAGATACCTAATAAACGCCACGCAATCAGAGATAGCCCCTCTGGTGCAGGCAACAAGAAGAAAATCACAGGGATGGCAACCAACACTGCGGTTTTCTGAGCTTTAGATAAAGCCATAGTTCACCTCTAAAAAATTAAAGTTTAAGATAATGTTTAAGGAAAATCAGTAATGCCAACAGATCTGCACTGCCCCCTGAGCTGAGGTTACGAGCAATACACGCCTGATCAAGTTGGCTCAAATTGTTTTTTAGTTCGCTTTCATTCAGCAATACGCTTGGATTATCCAGCAATTTTTTTGCCTCTTGCTGTACAAATTTTAGCCCTTCCATGCCGCCACGATGTATTACATTGGTATCGGGGTTCACCGCCATCAAATAGACCAACGCCATTAACCATTGATGTTCGGTTGAGCTAGCCCGCTTGCTTGATAGAAACTCAATAGTCTGACGAATCAACGCAAAACCACTTTCTGCCTCGCCTCTTGCTCCCGTTAAACCATACTGCTGAAAGAGCTGAACGCCTGCGGTAAGCGGTTGATTTTTTGGGAAATATTGCAATTCAGCACAAAGCCCTTGGGTAAATTCTGCTACCATTTCGCAAATCTGGTCGATGTTTATTGCCACAGGATGCTGCTGATATAATCGACCTATTGCCGTGCAAACCAAGCCAAAAGCAAAAATTGCCCCTTTATGGGTGTTTACCTGTTCTGTTGCTTGCAACATTGCCTGTTCTGCTTGCAAACCAAGCGGTCGAATTTGGCGGAGAATTTGCGAACTTGGTTCTTCAGCGGTTTTCATTCCTTCTAATACAAAATGCGAGAAAAATGGCTTTAACGCCAACGCACTTTGTTCGAAGGTATGCAAATTCATATCCTTATGCGAACCATTATTTATACTGTCTACTAAACCTGGCTTAGGCGAAAGTCTGGCTTCACTCAGCAAAGCAGCGTAAGCCAATTCTGCAATTTGATCAGCAAAATCAACCGCTTGCACACGCTTTTGCATCTCTGCAAAAATTTCATCCAAATGATGTTTACGCGAACGAGCACAATTTTTTGCATTCTCATGACAGACCAAGCAAGGACGTGATGGGAAATCAAAATCGGTACGGCTTAATAAATTGCCGTTATGGTCAATTACATCAATATCCCACAATCGAGCTAGTGGCGAACTATCTTCCAGCTGCATTGTTTCTTGCTTGAGTAAATTTGCCTCAATAGGCAGTACAAATAACGCTTCGTGCCCTGTTTCCAACGGGCGAATAAATTGGGCGGAGGGTTGCACGCCCAATTTGCCAAATAAAGCGGTCAAATTTTCTAGTGCTTTTGCAAAAACAAAATCTAGCAAAGCATTTTTCTTTATTCCCCCAACTGCAAGTAAAGTTAGGGAAAGTACCGTTTCACCATATTGCTCAAGGCATTGTTGTTGAAGATTAGCACGATTTTCTCGGGCTTCTAAAAGCTGCTCAAGTGAAATTTCCTGCCCTTCAAGGGAAAATTTTTTGAAAAGATGTTGCAAATTTTGACCGCTTAATCTTAATTTCTAAAGAAAGCCCCCCTCTTTGCTAAAGAGGGAGATGAATTAGGTTACTCTTTTACTTGATATACCGTATCAATCACAGAACCATCACGATAACGCACTACCGCAACTGGTTTATCAGTAAATTCTATCTCTTTGGGTTTACCTGTGATGCTGTAAGCACGTTCACAAAGTTGCTCAATCGTGAATAACGGAATGCCCGCATTGGTTAATGCTTCGATTAAATCTGGACGTTTCGGATTTACAGCAACACCGTGATCGGTCACAAGAATATCAATGTTTTCACCTGGCGTTACGCAAGTAATCACATTTTCCACTACCGTTGGGATACGACCACGAACGAGTGGTGCAACAATAATTGCCACTTGAGCAGAAGAGGCAGTATCACAGTGACCACCTGAAGCACCTCGGATCACACCATCAGAACCTGTTAACACGTTCACGTTAAACTTGGTGTCAATTTCAAGTGCTGAAAGAATCACCACATCTAAACGCTCAACAGAAGCCCCTTTTGAGCTGAAATTTGCGTATTGGTTTGCGGAAACTTCAATATGATTTGGATTACGTGCAAGAGATTCAGCAGCAACTGCATCAAAACTTTGCACATCGATCAATTTTTTGATTAAGCCTTTTTCGTGTAACGCTACCATACTTGAGGTAATGCCACCTAAAGCGAAATCAGCCGTAATGCCATCACGTACCATTTTGTCTTCTAAGAAACGGGTTACTGCAAGTGCTGCACCGCCAGAACCTGTTTGAAGTGAGAAGCCATCTTTGAAGTAGCCAGAGCCGAAGATCACTTCCGCACATTTACGTGCGATCAATAATTCACGCGGATTGGTTGTCATACGGGTGGCTCCACCACCGATTTTTTTTGGATCACCTACCGCATCAACTTGCACGATTAAGTCCACTTGATCTTGAGCAATACTAATTGGGTGGTGTGGATATTCCGCAAACTCTTCAGTTAATAACACCACTTTATCGGCATATTCCGCATCTACACGAGCGTAACCTAATGAGCCACATTTGCTTTTACCTGTAAAGCCATTTGCATTACCGAATTTATCACAGCAAGGCACACCTAAAAAGGCAACATCGATTTTCAACTCCCCTGATTTTACTAAGTGAACACGACCACCGTGAGAATGGATGTTTACGGGCTCAGCCAAAATACCTTTTGATATTTCATCCGCTAATTGACCGCGTAAACCTGATGAGTAAATTTTGGTGACTACACCATTTTTGATGTGCTCAACAATTGGAAAATGGCTGTCGATTAACGAGCTTGAAGCTAAGGTTAAGTTTTTGAAGCCCATTTCCGCAATTTTGTTCATCACCATATTTACTACGAAATCACCGCCACGGAAAGCGTGGTGGAATGAAACGGTCATTCCATCTTTTAAGCCTGAACGGCGGATAGCGTCTTCAAGACTATCACAAATTTTGCGGTCTTTTGCTGTACGTGCAAGAGATTCTGCTTTTGGCACCGCTTGATAAACTGGGCGACCTGCGTTGAATTTTTCGATACGTTGTTCACGAGTTGTCATTTTTTATTCCCCTTACTCTTCACGGATACCAGATTTTGCACGTTCAAGAACGAGTTTCGCACGATCAATAATTGGTGCATCAATCATTTTACCGTTTAATGAAACTACACCTAAACCGTTACGTTCAGCTTCTTCTGCTGCGTCAATAATGCGTCTTGCTTGATCCACATCTTTTTGTGTTGGTGCGAATAAGTTGTGAAGTAACTCAATTTGGCGAGGGTTAATTAACGATTTACCATCAAAGCCTAATTGCTTGATTAACGCTGCTTCTGCTAAGAAACCTTCTTCGTTGTTTGCATTTGAGTAAACCGTATCGAATGCTTGAATGCCTGCAGCACGAGCAGCTTGGAGAATTGAGCAACGAGCGAATAATAACTCAATACCTTCTGGAGAACGCTCAGTTTTTAAGTTACGCACATAGTCTTCTGCCCCTAATGCGATACCGATTAAACGGTTAGAAGCCGTCGCAATTTGGTTTGCTTGGGTAATGCCTAATGGCGATTCAATTGCCGCCAACATTTTGGTTGATCCCACTTCACGACCGCACGCTTTTTCGATTTCAGTGATTTCGTGATCCATATCAATTACATCTTGTGCGGTTTCCGTTTTTGGCATACGCACCACATCAACGCCTGCACGCACAACGGCATTTAGGTCAGCTAAACCAAATTCAGAATCTAATGGGTTTACACGCACAACGGTTTCAATCTCTTGATAAAGTGGGTGCTGTAAGGCGTGAGCGACTAAAATACGTGCTGAATCTTTCTCTTTTAACGCCACCGCATCTTCAAGATCGAACATAATGGCATCAGGTTTATAAATGAAAGTGTTGCTGATCATTGCAGCATTTGAACCTGGCACGAACAACATGCTTCTTCTTAATTTAATTGGTTGGCTCATAGCACTTTCTCCCAGTTAATTTGCTCATCGGTTGCACGTAATAATGCTGCTTTTAATCTTGCACGAAGCACGCAATCTAATGCACCTTTATCTTCCACGATCACTTGGGCGTTTGAGACTTCAAACTGTTTTAACACATCGTGAATAGTGGCAAGAATATCGTCGCCAAATTGTTTACCTACCGAACTATTAAGTTCAATTTCAAGCGTATTAGCCGGTGCAATTCGCACTTGTGCATCGCTAGATTCTAATGTGCCAGCTACGGCAGCTTTGGTTATCTGCATAATGCGTTCCTTATTTCAAATTAACAAAAGTGGTTTATTTCAGTGAAAAAATAATTCCTGAGCATTCTACTGATTTTTTATCAAAAATCTAATAATAAAGGGGTACTCTTGATGTATATCAAAAAAAATATTTTATATGAATAGATTTCATATTAAATCCTAAAAATATGAGCTTGCTTTAATAAATTAATCCATTTAAAGTGAAATTAATTTCGATTTTACAGCATAACAGAGGTAGCTATGAGCTTTGCAACAGATATCGATCACTTAAACCAAAACATCGCAGATTTAAACGGAAAAATTAACGTCTCTTTTGAATTTTTTCCACCTAAAAATGAAAAAATGGAAAATTTACTGTGGGATTCCATTTCTCGTCTTGCACCACTTAAACCGAAATTCGTCTCCGTGACTTATGGGGCAAACTCAGGCGAACGTGATCGTACACATAGCATCGTAAAAAGTATTCAACAAGAAACAGGGCTCATTGCTGCACCGCATTTAACAGGGATTGATGCAACGCCTGACGAGTTACGCCAGATTGCCAAAGATTATTGGGATAATGGTATCCGTAATATCGTAGCTTTACGCGGCGATGAACCGAAAGGCTATGCAAAAAAACCTTTTTATGCGTCCGATTTAGTGACTCTATTAAAAGAAGTGGCAGATTTTGATATTTCTGTTGCCGCTTACCCTGAAGTTCACCCTGAAGCAAAATCGGCACAAGCAGATTTAATTAACTTAAAACGCAAGGTGGATGCAGGTGCGAACCGTGCAATCAGTCAGTTCTTTTTTGATATCGACAGCTACCTCCGCTTTCGCGACCGCTGTGTGAATGTTGGGATTGATGTTGAAATTGTTCCAGGTATTCTGCCCGTAACTAACTTCAAACAGTTACAAAAAATGGCGAAAATTACCAACGTAAAAATCCCAAATTGGATGTACAGAATGTATGATGGTTTGGATGATGACCCAACCACACGCAACCTTGTTGCTGCAAGCATCGCAATGGATATGGTTCGTGTATTATCAAAAGAGGGCGTAAAAGATTTCCACTTCTACACCCTCAACCGCTCAGAATTAACCTACGCGATTTGTCATACTTTAGGGGTAAGACCTTAGAAAGCTCTTAAAATAGAAATGATCAGGGGCGGGGATAACATCCCCACCCCTATTATCTATGAACGTTTCATAATTTCAAAAAACTCTTCGTTAGTTTTTGCAACACTGAGTTTATCAATTAACCATTCAATTGCCTCAACTTCACCCATTGGGTTAAGCACTTTACGTAACATCCAGGTTTTTTGGTGCTCTTCAGGACTCATCAATAGGTCATCTTTACGTGTGCCAGAACGGTTAAATTCAATTGCTGGGAAGATACGACGTTCTGCAATTTTACGAGAAAGATGCAGTTCCATATTACCCGTTCCCTTAAACTCTTCGAAAATAACCTCGTCCATTTTCGATCCTGTATCCACAAGAGCTGTTGCGATAATAGTTAAGCTACCGCCCTCTTCAACATTACGTGCTGCACCGAAGAAACGTTTTGGACGGTGTAAAGCGTTAGCATCTACACCACCTGATAAAATTTTACCTGAAACAGGGGTCACGGTATTGTAAGCACGAGCAAGACGTGTGATAGAGTCTAATAAAATCACCACATCTTTTTTGTGTTCAACCGCACGTTTTGCTTTCTCAATTACCATTTCGGCAACTTGAACATGGCGTGTTGCAGGTTCATCAAAGGTTGAAGCAATCACTTCGCCACGCACGGTACGTTGCATTTCAGTTACCTCTTCAGGGCGTTCATCAATCAATAACACAATTAACTCACATTCTGGGTAATTGTGCGTGATGCTTTGTGCAATATTTTGCAGAAGAACGGTTTTACCCGCTTTTGGCGGTGCTACGATCAACGCACGCTGACCTTTACCAATGGGTGCGGCTAAATCTAAGATACGAGCGGTTAAATCTTCGGTTGAGCCATTACCACGTTCCATACGTAAACGAGAGTTGGCGTGAAGAGGGGTTAAGTTTTCGAAAAGGATTTTACTGCGAGAAACTTCTGGTTTGTCGTCATTAACAAGATCAACTTTAAGTAGAGCAAAATAGCGCTCGCCTTCTTTAGGTGGGCGGATTTTTCCCTCTATTTTATCCCCCGTTTGTAAATTAAAACGGCGGATTTGGCTTGGCGAAACATAAATATCATCAGGACCAGCCAAATAAGAGCTATCAGCTGAACGTAAGAAACCAAAACCATCTGGCAAGATTTCTAACACGCCTTGACCAAAAATATCTTCGCCACTTTTTGCATGTTGTTTAAGGATGGCGAAAACAATATCTTGCTTGCGTAAACGGGCTAAATTTTCTAAACCCATTTGGTTTTCACCCATTTCGACAAGCTCCGAAACGGGGGTATTTTTTAATTGAGTAAGATGCATAGGAATTTTTGATAAGTTAAAAATAATGAGGATTGGATATCATATTACTGTGGGAGATATAGCTTCCTGCTATAAATTTGACATAAGAAGAATACGCCAAGTTGTGAAAAATTGCAAACTCTTTCTGATTTTAGACCGCTTTTATCGCTATTTTCATACAAAAACTCCCAATCATTTTAATCTGACTCCAAAAAGTTAGACTGATTTAGTTCAAGGACTGAGTGCTATCATTCACAGGGCTCAGTCCTTTTAGTTTCCCCTGAATACGTTCATAGTTGTAACAATGAACGTTCTAATGTTGTTTCGGCAAATTGAAAATGCCTGCGGGTAAGTGAACGATTTTTACCATTTTGGAGATAAAATTCGATGACTTATTGTTTAAAAAGAGTGTTGTATTTGGTCATAAAAAATCTGCACCTTAGTCAGTTGGTTATTTAATCCAACTTTTGGGGTGCAGATTAATAGAATATCCATTGGGGCAAATAAATTATTGCACTAAATTTTTGACTAAACCAATAACAGTCTGAATTTCCTCACTCGAAAGTTTACCTTCCTTCACAAACTTCACTTTGCCTGATTTATCCAACACAATAACCGCACTCTCTTTGCCCTTTAAACCCCATTCGTTTTTAACTGAGCTTTTATCGTCTAACACCACTTGGCTATGAGGGTTCTCTTTTTTGCCATTTTCTGCACTGCTTTTAACAAATAAACCCGTGCCTACAATAGCATCATCAGCATTGATAATGGTTGTGGTTTGATATTGGGTTGGGTTAAAGTGAGCTGCTTTAATTGCATCAATGACTGCTTGGTTTTTTTCTTTGGCTGAACTTCTGCCTGCTAAGTGATGCACAATGCGAACTTTGCCATTTAAAGTGGTCGATTTCCAGGGTTGAAATGCGACTTCTTTGCCTTTCAATACGATTTCACCTTCATCAGGAACGCTTACTTGCGGTAAAGGTTGTTCTAATTTGAGATTGTGTGCTAAAGCAGTATTACCTAATAAGATTGCACTTGTTAAAAGTGTGAAAAGGGATTTTTTCATATTAATTCCTTCATTGTTAAAATGTATTATTACGCTCTCCTGTTGAGGGAGAGAGGGAGAATTTACCAACTTCCGCCAGCACCGCCGCCGCCAGAAGATCCGCCACCAAAGCTGTCACCGCTACCACGGCTTCCGCCACCAAAGCCACCACTGAATCCGCCGCCAAATCCGTTATTGCTGCGAGATGCTCGCATCATTTCTCGCCCTAATTGGTCTAGTGTGCTTGGGCTAACATAACGGCTATTGCCGCGTGGATAGAAAATAACAAAAATCACCAACCCCACTCCTAAGAAAAAGAAGAGTCCGTTAATGTCATCGAACTGTTGTTCTTTGCCATAGCTGTCGTAAGCAGCATATTCACCATTGATGGCTGCCATAATTGCCGATAAGCCGTTGGCAATACCTTCCGCATAACGCTCTTGTTTGAAATAAGGCGTGATGTTATGGCGAATAATAGTTGAAGCCGTTGCATCAGGCAGTGCCCCTTCAATACCTCGTCCTGTTGCGATAAAGAGTTTGCGGTCATTTTTGGCAACAAGCAATAATACACCATTATTCTCGTTATGTTTGGTTCGACCAATGCCCCATTTGTTGAATAAATTGGTCGCATATTGCGCAATCTCTTCGCCTTGCGTGGTGGGGATAATCGCCACAATAATCTGAGAGCTGGTTTTATTGCGGTTTTCAATCAACGCATTTTCCAGTGTTCGCCATTCTTGCGGGTTGAGTGTATCGGTGTAATCATTCACATAATAGAACGGATCGGGTGCTTTGGGATAATCAACCGCCCAGCTGTTTAAGTTAAAAAACAATAAAAATAGCCCAAACAAGTGGTAAAAATGTTGAGAAAATTTGCTAATCATTTAATTACCACCTCATTTGGGAGTTCATTCATATCATTAGCTTGATAGGGGAAATAACGGGCGAGTTGTTCTTCAACTTGAGCAATGCCATCGCAGATTGCTTGGGTGTAATTGCCTAATTGAAGTCGTTTTTTCATTACTTCATAAACCGCTTGCCAAAAATCTTTCTCCACTTTTTCGTGAATACCTTGATCGCCAATCACCGCTAAATGATGTGGTTTAAAAGCAAGGTAGATCAGTACACCATTACGATCTTGCGTTTCTCGCATATTTAGCTCATCAAAAAGCTGTTCGGCACGAGCAATCGCATCGAATTTGCTGGTGTTTTTATGTTCAACCACTACACGTAATTCAGCGGAGGTCTGTGTTTCTAAATGGGCGATAGCTTGTTCGATTTGTTCGGTGTTAATGGGAAGTTTTTTGGAGAAGAAAGGAATTGAGGGCATAAAAGTTCCTTTGGTATTTGTAGGGTATGGGAATTATAAAATTCACGCACACATTGCGATATTTCTTAGAAAACTAACCGCTTGCGTGCATGAAATTTCATTTTACATACCCTACTTTCTTTAACGATTAATTAAAATTCACCACAGGTGCTTTTTCTGCACCCGCTTCGGCTTTAAATTGTGGTTTGGCTTTAAAGCCCATAATCATTGCTGCAATTTTGGTTGGCATTTCACGCACTTGTTTATTGTACTCTTTCACTGCCGCATTGAAGTTATTACGTTCAGTATTGATG
>ERZ772920.1827-NODE-1827-length-10352-cov-6.406526_pt1 | contig 10352 bp, 6 predicted proteins | sample MGYA00511469_ERZ772920 | MGnify/ENA primary metagenome ERZ772920 (study PRJEB29015, sample SAMEA2738069) | human oral metagenome | biome: human oral; feature: human-associated habitat; material: saliva | place: China | collected 2216 ... | reverse complement strand
AATGCTCCTTCTTGTACAAAACTTCCTATTCCTACATATCCCAGAACAACTAGCAAAACAAGAATCCCAACGACAACATAGGTGCCAATTTTCATCTTAGGAGAATCTTGGATTAAGCTTTTTCGTAAAATTGTAGCCACAAGCCCAAATCCGACTAGAAAAAGAAGAAGTTGCCCTAAAAACGTAAGCAAATTGACTGTTAAGAGAGGGTCTTTAGAAAAATCACCTAATAGTTGATAGTAACGTAATACCGCTAGGACAAGGATTGGCGTCAAAAGGAACTCTTTGATAGAATTGCGTGGTGCTTCCTTGAGTATTTCTTTCATTATTTTTTTAGGATTCTTCCCTAGATAATCCTCTGCACTCATGCCGTCTCGTTCTGCTTCTGAGAAATCGAGCATTATCAAATAGATCTGCTCTCTGAGATAATCCTCATCATAGAGAAATCCAGCAAGATTAAAACTATCCCACAGCTTCTCAAAATACTGCTGATTCTCATCAGAAAACTCATGCAACAACGTGTTTGTTTCTTCATAATACTTCATTTTTTTCATGGTTTAACCCCCATTCTTAATCCCTTCTACTTTTTGACTCAAATCATCCCATTGTTGCCAAAAGACTGAGACACGCTCTTCACCTTCTTTAGTTAACGAAAAATACTTCCGATCTGGACCATCTGGCGACGGTCGCATGTCACCTCTTATCCATTGGTTTTTTTCTAACTTTTGTAACAGCGGATAAATAGTTCCTGGAACAATAGTGTCAAATCCAGCCTCTCGCAAAGTTTGAACCAACTCATAGCCATATCGCTCTTTTTGACCTATCATATCCAAGACACAACCTTCAAGAACACCTTTTAATAGTTGAGTTTCCTTCATTCCTTCCCCCTTCTATCTATTTTGTAATACATACTAGTAACTTCATCTATAATATACCACTTTCACACTAGTTTGTAAAGCATAATAGTTAAAGAAAAAAAACGATAACCACTTCTCAGTAGTTACCGTTGATTTTTTTGATTAGTCTTTCCCACCAAGTCTACTATTGATGGTCATCATGATGCTGGCTATTTTCTCACCCCAGTATGGATCAGAAGCATATCGAACATTCATTCCTGTTGCCTTGTTTCCAAGGTGGTCTCTGCCGTAGTCGATGTAATTCTCACGGATCCACTTGGCCGCTCCAAGGATTCCTTTATCCACATTATCAAAACTCTTGGCTGAGAGATATGGGCTCGTATCATAAGCCGCAATACCAAAGAAGTTGTTCTTATCTCTGGCAATTTGACTGCGACCCCACGCACTTTCAAGTGCGCTATGTGCCATCAGGTAAAGGGCATTGACACCGTAGCGTTCCTCAGCCTCTTTGAAAGTCGCTCCTTTACCCGCTAGAGGACTATCCTGCAAGTTCATCATCGAATACAGTTTATCCAATTCAGCTGCACTATAATTACTTGGTTCTCTCAAGTTTTTATAAAGGAAAGGATTTTTAATAGTAAAGCCATCAAAATGCTCTCCATCAGTCGAGTAGTACTTCTTGCCAATAACCATAGCAGATGTGTGTGGAGCTACTTTGATACTCGTGTAAGGAGAGAGTTCATGGTAGAGGAATTTCCCATCACTAGTATAATGAGGGATAAACTCGCTTCCTTCATCCACTGCTGTCAAATCACTTTGATTCATATAGCCAGACAAGCCAGAAATCGAAACTGCAAGTCGGCCACCTTTTCGCGTTGAGCTATCCATTGAAACAATGCTTCCTTGGTTAATGTAACTCAAGATTTCTCCAGATGCACTATAGACATAGGCTGTGATAGGTTTTACCTTATAATACTTGGTTTTATCCGCAACATGCCACTTACCAGAGGCATCCAAGGTATGACCATCTACAGTTTCATTTTGTGCCATATAGCCGCCTGATTTGAGATAGTACCAAGCTTGGTTAACTGAATCATAAATCAGCTCTTTTTCTGCCATCTTCCCATTCGACTTGAGGTAGAACCAATTATTCTTGTACCAAACCCACTCACTTGTGGCCATGTAGCCTCCTGATTTGAGATAATAGTAGCCATTATCCCAGATCCATTCTTTATTGGCGTAATTTCCATCAGAGTTGATATAGAACCAAGAGTTATAGTTCTTGTCAAAGAGCCACCCTTTGCCAGCTTTTGCTCCACTGCTCGTCACATAACTGCGGTCAATCCAAGTTTCCGTAGAGAGGTAGCCGCCAGATTTGAAATGGTAATCCTTGCCTTTGATGGTTTGCCAACCTTTTTCAGCATAGGTTCCATCATCTTTCAAGTAAAACCAAGAGTTATAATTCTTGTCAAAGAACCATTCCGATTTCAATTTAGCTCCACTCTTCGCAACATAGAAGCGATCAATCCAACGTTCAGTAGAAAGATAACCGCCTGATTTAAAATGGTAGTCCTTCCCATCTATAGTTAACCACCTATTTTCAGCATAGGTACCATCTTGTTGAAGGTAGAACCAACTGCTATAGTTGTCATCATAAATCCAGGCTTGTTTAACCTTATTACCATTTTCTGATATATAGCTTTTACCAAGCCAAGCATTTTTCAGCATTTTACCTTGTGAATTGATGTAGTACTGGTTCTCACCTTGAGTGATCCACTCATCTTTGGCCATTTTCCCGTCTTCTTTAAGGTAATATTTTTCTTGACCTTGTTGAATCCATTCTTTTTGAGCTTTCTGACCATCAGACTTTAGATAATACCAGGATTCTTTTTCCTGATTAAATACCCACTGTTCCTTTGCTTTAGCACCACTTTCAGTCACATAGTACTGGCCAACCCACGTTTTCGTAGCTAATTTTCCAGCTTCGTTAAAATAGTAATCTTTACCACCAACTGTCAACCAGCCATTTTCTGCACGTTGACCATTATCTTTAAGATAAAACCAGTTCTGATGCGTTTGGTCAAAAAGCCATTGCTTGGTTGCTGGTTTCCCGTCTGCTTTGAGGTAGGTCTTTCCTTGCCAAGTCCCCTCTTCTGCTTTTGCTGTCTCCACTACAGTAAAAAAACACCCCAATAAGCCAGCACTTACTAGGGCCACTTTCCATCGTTTCATTTAAATGCTCCAATAACGTTTTCTAAACCCTATTGTAACATAGTTAATCGACGGAAATATTACAAATTGATGAAGATTCTATTTCTTGTTGACGATAAGGAAGACCTAGCTTATCTCAGATTGGCTTTGACTTCCTGACGGAGATTTTCTAGACTGCTAATGCCGTATTTATCCATGACTTTTGGTAAATTTTCAATAATATCAGGACAGGCATATGGATTGGTAAAATTGGCTGTTCCAACTCCGATAGCAGAGGCACCAGCCAGATACATTTCTAGCGCTGCTTCAGCAGAATCCACTCCTCCCATTCCAATGATGGGAAGGTCGGTTGTTTGGGCGACTTGGCGGATGAGTTTGAGGGCTACTGGAAAGACTGCTGGTCCAGACATTCCACCTGTTCCATTGGCTAGGATTGGTTTTCTGGTTTTAAGGTCAAAGCGCATACCGACAAGGGTATTGATCATGGTTAGGCCACTTGCCCCTGCATCTTCTGCGGCTTTGGCGATGGTGACAACATCCGTTACACTAGGGGTTAATTTAACATAAACTGGCACATCAGAGGCTTCCACAGCTGCCTTTACCACTTCATAAGCCAAGTCAGGATCTTGCCCAATCAAAAGTCCATGATTGCCGTGATCCACATTCGGACAAGAGATATTGAGCTCGATAGCTTTTACATTTGTAGCCTTGGAAATCCCCTGAGAAACGGCAGCGTACTCTTGTTTTGAAAAGCCTGCTACATTGGCGATGATGGGAAGCGAAGGATATTCTCTTTCCAGCCAAGGCAACTTTTCAGCTAAAACAGCTTCTAAACCTGGATTTTGTAAACCGATTGCATTGAGCATACCTGCAGGCGTTTCTGCCACCCTGGGAGTAGGATTCCCAAAACGGGGTTCAAGTGTCGTCGCCTTGATCATAATGGAGCCTAAAAGGTCTAAATCATAGTATTTGGCATACTCTTGGCCGAAACCAAAACAGCCTGATGCTGGAATGATGGGATTTTTCAAATCCAAGCCCGGTAGAGAAACTTGTAAACGTTTGTTAGTCATGACTTTCTCCTTATAATACAACTGTTCCTGTGCGAAAAACAGGGCCATCTTCACAGACGCGTTGGCTGACGGTCTCACTATCTGGCACTTTTAGAACGCAGGCATAGCAAGCTCCCATCCCACAAGCCATACGAGATTCTAGAGATAGATAGGCTCTTGGATGATCATAAAAGGTTTGATTGATATACTTCATCATTCCCGGAGCACCACATGAGTAAACCGCATCAAATTGACTGTCTAAATCATTGATAACAACAGAAACATTTCCCTTGATGCCATAAGAACCATCATCTGTCGTTACAAAGACCTGACCATATCGGGCCAATTCGGTTTCGAGAATAACAGCATCCTTAGTCGCAAAACCGAGGACTGTCACTACTGTCACCCCACGCGCATGCAATTCCTTGGCTACTTCTAGCAAGGGTGGAACACCAATCCCACCACCAACGAGGAGGACTTGACTCTGGTCGTCTAGGTCAGACAAGTCAAAACCATTTCCCTGAGGTCCCATCACATCAAGAGTATCTCCCTGACTTAAGGTTGAAAAAATAGCTGTCCCAGCCCCCTCAATCCGATAAATAAGGTGACACTGCTTGTTTGCTTTGTCAATAGACGAAATTGAAATAGGGCGGCGCAAGAGATGGGAGTCATCAGGCACGCGCAGATGGAGAAATTGACCAGCTCGCATGGCTTCAACCATCTCCCCTTCTAGAACTAATTCAAAAATTGCTGGCGCAATTTCCTCTTGTGCGACCACCTTCATGGTCTCCAAACGAATAGCACCCAAACGTTTCTTACATGTGGGATTCATGACTTTTCCTCCTTAAATTTAAGGGGACCAGATAAAGAAAAGACCTTGCTAATGCAAGGCCTCAGTTAGGTTAGGCTAGAACTCATGCGCACACTTAAAAAGTCTCCACAGAGAGTCCCCTATCCCTTTTATCTGACACCTTGTGAGTCTCTCTGGACTCCCCTTAAAGGTTAAATTTGTATTAGTATACTCTTTCAAAGTAAAAAAGTCAAGTAGAAAACGAACATTCTACTTGACTGTACTGGATTATTTTTCACGAATGACTTCGACCTTGTAGCCATCAGGGTCCTTGACAAAATAATAGTTTGGTGGGGTTCCTGGAAGTCCATTAGGGGCTGTCACCTCATAGCCTTTAGCGCTATGTTCTTGATGTAGGGCCTCAAGGTCAGGTGTACTGAGGGCAATATGGGCAAAGCCGTCTCCTACAACATAAGGGCCGTGGTCATAGTTATAGGTCAACTCCAATTCATAGTCATCACCGTCAAGTCCTAGATAGACAATCGTGAAAGCATAATCTGGAAAATCCTTACGACGCAACTCTTTAAAACCAAAAGCATCTTGATAGAATGCAATTGATTTTTCAAGGTTTTCTACTCGCAAGCAAGTATGTAACATTTTTGAAGCCATTTTCATTACCTCTTTCATTTGAATAGTTCCATTATACCTTTATTCAGAAAAATTTACTAGGAACTTGAACTAGAGTCCTCTTCTCTATGCTTTCATTCTAAGCAGCGCTTTTACGATTTTCCTTGCGTATATTGCCAATAAGGAAAAGCATGATAAGGATAAAAAGTCCCTCGAGGAAGTAGAAAGTAAATTCACTGTTCATGAGTAGTAAGTCTTTGTAATAATAGTTATTACCGAAAACTGAATTTGGTGCGAATAGGATTCGCAACAGTCTTCTTAGGAAAATAAAGATCTGCAAGCCATAAATCATAAAGACCTTCTTCACACCAATCATGAAGCCTTGTTCCTTTGTAAAATAAGATAAGGCAATTCCATTTAACAAGAGGATAACAGTTATAGCCAGTGTCTCATTTCGTAGAATAGTTGGATCAAAGTTATCTAAACGGCTCTGAATGTAGGGCAACGTTTGAAAGAGTAAGATTCCCAAGATTGCTGGTATGAAAATTTTCTTCAGAGATGGTGGAAATCCAGGACTAAATCTTGTAAAAGACAAGCAAATCACAAGGATTGCAAAAATATGGAAGTAAGCTATGGCAACTCCTGAAATAGTCTGGCTTCGATTTACCAAAGCAGAAAGAAAACCAGCAGAAAGAAAGATACCGATAGGAATCAGCTTCTCCAAAGAATAATCCCATTTCAGCCCCTGACTCACTTGAAAACCATCGATGAAGCTGAAAAATGTAATGAACATAAGGGCACCAATGAGACCAAACGGTAAGGATGGAATGGCGAGGGTCAATAGCAAGATTAGTAGGAACCATGGATGGGGACTGTAGTAGAATTTTCGTTTTTCCCCCCTAGCAGTCACTCCTTCCTCAATCGGTGTTTTCCTTAATTTTAGCATATAGACGTAAAAGAGTGAAAACATGCCAGCATGAACCCATGAATTATAACCTGGTCGCTCTATAATACTGAGTATCAAACTTACAATCGTAAAGAGACCAGAGAAAAGCTGAAGAAACTTATTATTAAATACCTGTCTTTTTTTCCAATCCAAATAAGAGAGCTTGGCCTTCGGATGACTAAGTTCATAGGCATAAGTCGTCATCTCTTCTAGTTTCTGGTCTGTCTCCTCCGTCATCATTTGGGGAGCCATTTTAGAAGTAGGAAAAGGAGCTAAAACATATCTCAGGAGATTGCCATCTGTAAACCGATGGTACTCCTTATAGATCTGTTGAAGCAAAATCGTTAGAATGCGTGGTCTTCCTTTAAAGTAGCTTCTCCACTTTTCCCAATCATTGATATCTTCATCGCTCTTAGTAAGCTTATCTATATAAAGATAACCTTCATTGTACCAGTAATCAAAATTTTCTTTTTTGTTAAGTGCATACTCCTCTACCACTGAAGGATAAGAATGGATACTCTTCCAGAAATGGAGTTTTTTCAGGTAAGGATTTGATTCCTCATCACTGTAACGATCCACAAATTGGAGAACGAGAGCTAACACTTTCGCATTAGTTAAAGGATAGACGTCCACCTTTTCTAACAAATCAAGTAGGAGCGTGTGATCTTTGACTGATTCAAAAAGGTATTGCCAATCACGTAACAGTTTATACTCGTCTTGATATGGACTATAGAGTAAAAGATATAGTTTTTCCTCAACCTCCGATGGATTTAGCAAATTATAAGAATGGATATCGAATGGTTCTTCTGAATCTGCTTGTAATTCCTCAAAGTAAGCTAGAAGTTCATCATAGGCTTTTTGTTCCTCTTCTCCAACCTCTGGTTTAATCTTCTCCAAGATATAAGCCAAAACTGGAATGCAAGTAATCATTTGTTTACTGTTATTCAAGAGAAAAAGGACAGTACTAGGAGAAAATGATTGACTGAAAAATTTTATCCAAGTTCCAATCTGATTAGCTCTTTTGGAATCTTCAAGGATTGCTTGACATAAACGATAAGAAGCATACAAATTCGAAATTTCTTTTTTTGCATCTTCAAGAGACTCTCCATTTTTGTAGGCGGTAGCTCTTTTAACCTTCCAATGCTTCAGTTTATAGTAATATCCCCAGTATCGGAAGTCAGGTATATAGTCTTCCAGCAAGGGAATGAGGATAGAAAATTGCTCCGGTTTATTAAAAATATAAACATCCATTTCCTCTAAAACGGATTGAACAATATCCATATCATACTGATACTGATGAAAGAACTGACGCCATAGATGCTCTTGTTCTTCTGGACTGTAATCATCATTTTTAACAATACTTTCAATCGCATTTCGAATCAAATAGGCTGCTTCATTATAACTACTAAAGTCAAGAGTAGACCTTGTTGTTCCTTCTTGCCCACGGTTCTCTTCATCACCAAACGTTTCAAAATTGAGGGGATTCGTAGCTCTTTCTTCAGAATCTCCATTTAGCTGAACTTCCTCATCATAGTCACTAAAGTCAAGGGTGGACTTTTGCTCATTCTCTTCTGCTTTAAAGGTTTCAAAGTTAAAGGAATCGCTGGTTTTATCAGTCGATTGCTGATAATCACTGAAATCAAGACTAGATCTTTCAGACTCTTCGTTCTCAGTCTTCGTTTCTTCAGTCAAGTTTTCAAAGTGGAGACTAGAGTTAGGTTTTTCATTCGCCTCTTCTTCAAGTTCAGTAGCTTCTTGAGAGTCACTCGCTTTTCTTAGACCATTTTCTGGTCTTGTATTTCTAGACCTCGCATAAGTCAAGGCTTTTTGGTAAGCTTCAACAATTTCTTGGTAAATTTCTGGTTGGTCTTCTGGGTGATAGAGCCGAACCAATTCAGCATAACGCCTTCTAATAAGCTTGACGTCAGTCGTTGGCTCTATCCCTAAAGTTTCCCATATATTCATAAGGTCTCCTCTTTTATAGTCCTCGCTCTAGGAAGTCTAGATAGTTTGAAAATGATTGATAGAGTTTTGGCAAATGATAAACAGATGCTTGACTGACCTCTTCTTCAAATCGTCTAGTTTCAGCCATTAGCTCATCTCTTCTTCTCCCCAAGAGCATACTGTACACACGATTCGCTTTTTCAATCAAGAAACGATAAACCTCTGTTTCTTGAGCATTGATCTTATAACGAGTCAACTCTGCTTGCTTAGCCTTGATTTCCTTTTCTGTCAGAGTAACACTATCTTGGAGAATAACATGACTAAAGACTTCCTGTGTGGAATCAATTTTCACTTCGACATCCAAAATTCCATTTAAATCATAGGTAAATCGAACTGTGAAACTTTCATTTACTCTAGTATTCACAGGGACGGGAACTTCTAATTCTCCTAGAAACAGGTTTTGTGATGCCTTCATCATCTCACCTTGATAGACCTTTATCTTGACTTGGCTCTGTCCCAATTCAGCCGTATAGTACTGCTCGATGCGTGAAGCAGGGAGGGTAGAATTTCGCTCAATAATCGGCGAAAAGCGGTCGCCAATTATCTCAATCCCTAGTGTAAAAGGACAAATATCAGACAGTAATAAATCTCGTATCTCACCTTGCCGCTCTTTTATTCCTGCTAAAAGGGCACAACCTCTCGCAATCATCCGATCGGGATCATCCGAAACCTGCACCACTTGATTGATACAGTAGGATAAAAAATCCTGAACCAAGCGGAGTTTCGAAGTCCCCCCAACAAGAACAAAGTTATCTGATGATACATAGCTATAGCGCGCATCCATCAAGGCACGGTCCAAAACGGCCTTAACACGGGCTAGCAGAGGTTGACAAAGCTCATAAAAACGCTGGTAGCTCAAGTCTAAAGTGTATTCCTGTTCTTGGTCCAGAACTGTCATCTTCACTTCTTCTTTCTCATTGAGTTCTAGTTTAGTCTTTTCAGCCTGTACCAGAATTTTGCCATAAAATTCACGGGAAATCGTATCCTTGGTTAATTGATTGGAGACTAAAAATTCCTCAGCAATTGCTGCAGTAAAATCCTCTCCTCCCAAACGATTGTCCCCTGCAATCGACACGATTTCGACAATATTATCAAACAACTCAACAACTGAGATATCTAGCGTACCCCCACCAAAATCGACTACAATAAAAGATTGATCTTCTTGGTTTACCATAGATCTTTTAGCAAGAGCTGCTGCAGAGGGTTCATTGATAATCCGATCAATCTGAACTCCAGCAAATTTTCCTGCTAGTTTGGTCGCATAACGTTGAGCATCATTGAAATAGGCTGGAACACTGACAATCACTTCCTCGACCTTTTCTCCAAGATAGGTCTCTGCATCATCTACCAACTTTCGAATGATAAAAGAGCTCAATTCTTCAGCCTTATATGCTCGATTCCCTAACGTCAACTCATGTTTGGTCCCCATAAAACGCTTGAACTGAGAAACTGTCTTATCTGGGTGAGTTACCAAGCGTTCCTTGGCAATTTTTCCAACTATAATCTCATCATTGTCATCTAAAGCCACAACAGAAGGAGTCAAATACTCACCAAAAGCATTGGGAATCAACTTGACCTGGCCATCTTGATAAACCCCTACTAAAGAATTAGTCGTTCCTAAATCAATACCTATTATCATCTTCTTCTAACTCCAAATCTTTTTTAGATATTCCTATTATACAAGAAATATCCTATTTTCTTTGAAAAAATCTGTTATTTACTCTCTAAAATAGAAAATCATTTATGGAAAATAAAAAAGTTTCACCCTACTCTTGCGGTAAAAACCACGAGAGTAAGAATGAAACAGTTGTCATTATTTACCAAGTTTTGCTTTAGCTGCATCTGCAAGAGCTGTGAAAGCTGCTGCA
>ERZ772920.1824-NODE-1824-length-10357-cov-3.665308_pt1 | contig 10357 bp, 11 predicted proteins | sample MGYA00511469_ERZ772920 | MGnify/ENA primary metagenome ERZ772920 (study PRJEB29015, sample SAMEA2738069) | human oral metagenome | biome: human oral; feature: human-associated habitat; material: saliva | place: China | collected 2216 ... | reverse complement strand
ATTCACCGGTCATCACAGTGATGTCCTTGGCCTGGGCAGTACCTTGGTCCTTCACTTTGGCGAGGTGATCGGCTACAGTGAAGGGATCCGACGAAGCAGCAGCGGTAGCAGCAGTAGCATCGGTGTAGACCGTGGGAGCGGGGTTACCGTTGAGCTGGGGCGTCATCACGCCGTCATAAGCTGCCTTGAAGTCGTCGAAGTCAGTCTTCGAGTCAAGGAGAGCCTGTGTTTCGGCGTTGGGGTTAACCACAACGAATACCTTCTTCTGACCGGGCTGAACCTTGAAGCCCTTGGTAGGACGGATGAACGAAACGTTCTGGTCACCGTTCTTGGGCTGCTCGAAGGTGAGCTGGCTGTTGTTGAGCGTTTGCTTCGACTCGAGCGCGTAGCCGGTGGCACCGGTTGCAGATGTAGAAGCCTGGAAGATGTAAACGTCTACCGATTCGATGTAGTCGCTACCTACCCACTTACCCACATAGTTGTAACCGGGGTTGGTCGTGTTCTGATCGTCGGCTGCGCCACGAACGGGCTTCTGGAACTCAAATTGGATCGACATCGTCGTGGACGTCTTGACATCAGGACGTTCGTTGGGCGTCGGATTGTCATTCGAGCAGGCAGTGAACGTTCCTACAGAGGCCGTAGCCGTGAGGAGCATAGCTGCGAGGAGAAGATGTTTCTTCATAACGAATAAATTGTTGATTATAAAATGGATTATCTGATTGGGGAAGTGTACTGACAACCTTGGGCCTGTGGTGCGCGAGGCAGTGAGGCCGGCGGTGTCTTAACGCTCCACCTTGCTCAATTCTTGGAGATTCTTGATGGCCTGGGGCAGGTTGCCGGCGCGGCGGAAGCACTCGGCGGCTTGCTTGTAGTTGCCGGCCAGGGCGTAGTGCACGCCGAGGTTGTTGAGTTGTTCGGCCGAAGTGGGGAACTTTGCGAGGAAATCAGCGTAGTTTCCGTTGTTACCTGCGGCCAAATTGCCGGCAATGGCGTTGAAGCGGCTCACGGGCGCATCGGGGAAGAGGCGCTCGGCGGTGTCGAACACGCTGCGGCGCTCGACGCTGCCCTCGGGGAAGCTGTTGCCCACCTGGTAGAGTTCGGCCAGGCTGAGGAGGCGCGGATTGGTTCTGTAGCGCTCGATGGCTTCGGCGGCGTTGAAGCTGCGCACCGCATAGGTGAATTGGTATTCGGTGCGGCGGAGCTGCGGGAAGACGTTGTCGAGGAGGAAACGATAGGCGTTGCCGCCGTCGAGTTTGCGCATGCCATCCTTACGCGCGTTATTATTGCGTGCCTGTCCGTCGATGATTTCGAGGAGTTGTGCGCTCCACTGGTTGTTGTTGGCGGTGAGCCACTGGCGGAGTCCGGCCCAGTCTTCGCCGTGTCCTTCGACGTGGAAGAGGCGGGTGGAGAGGCCGTAGGTTTGTTCGAGGTATTTGACGAACGATTTGGCACGGCCGTCGGCGAGACGGATGTTGTTGGCTTCCTGTCCTTCGGGCGAGGCGTAACCGTCGATATTCACGGTGCGTACCGTCACATCTTTGTTGCCGAGGATGGCGTTGGCCACGCTGTCGACGCGGGCGAATTCAACGGCGTTGTTGCCCAGATTGCGGAGGAGTTCGGTGCGATTGACGCGGAAATTGAAGCGGGCGACGAACTTCTCGGAGCGCACCTTGACGGCTTCGGCCTCGGGGGTGAGGTAGGCGACGGCGAAGGTGGGGCGATAGGGTTCGCGAGAGAGGCGTTCGGCCACGGTGAACTCGTGGCGTTCGAGTTCGCAGGAGGCGCAGCCGGTGATTTGCTCCTCGACGTTGAGTTTGGCGCTGCGGGTCCACTCGAAGGCGGGTGCGGTGATGCTGACGGGCACGACCATGCGTTCGCCGCGAGCGCGGAGGGGTTGGGGCGTGGTGCGATCGCCGCGTTGCCACATGATGTGGCGTGTGCGGCCGGCCACGGAGATGGGGGCAAACTCATAGACCTGCGTGCCGTCTTGCGAGACGAGTCGGGGGCGAAGGTTGAGTTGTGCGTTGGCGCCGAGGTCGATGCGGTCGAGAATGACGTCGAAGGCGATGCGGATGCTGTCGCGTCCGGCTTTGACCTTGGCGGGGGTGAACCCGACGTTTCCCCGAACGTCTCCTGCGGCGTGGGCCGGGAGCGCCAGCGCGGCGGAGAGCAATGCGATGACTGAGAGAGATTTGAAAATCATGTGGCTTAGGGGCTTAACGTGTGTGGGGTTTAGCGGATGACGTAGACGACGGAGAGGCCGGCCTTGGTCAGTCCGAAATAGTCTTTGGTTTTGCTGGCTTCGAGATTACCGCAGGTGTTGCAGCGATATTTGTCGTAGTCCAGATAGGCATAGCCTGCTCCCACTTCGGCTTCGAGGCTCCAGCGGCGGTTGAGCACGAGTTGGTAGCCCAGTCCGACACCTGCGCCGACGAACCAGCCTTCGTAGCGGTGCTTGTCGAGGGTGTGGAAGATGCCGCCGGGGAATTTCATGTTCGAAACGTTGAAGCGGCCGGCGTGGGCGTGGATGCCGAAGAAGAGGCCGTTGAAGCGTTCACACGTCCAGTAGCGCCATTCGGGCTGGATGGCAATGTGCTTGAACTTTTTGTTGGCGGCTTTGTCGAGGTCGAAGGGATTGAATCCCACCTGCACGTCAAAGGTCTGCTTCTTGTTCAGGCCGAACTCGAGGCTGAGGTTGGGCGTGGTGGTCGCGTCGTAGAGCAGATTGTTCTTGATCACGACTTGCTGTGCGCTTGTCCCGATGAAGGCGGCTGCCATGAGGGTGAGTAGCAAGAAGAATTTCTTCATATCTAATGGTTGTTGTATGCTTGCCTGTGTGGGCGGGGTGGGATGTGGTGATGCTTGCGGTGGGTGGGTGCCGGGGCGGGGTCTTTTCGCCGGCGATGGGCGGCCGTTGCTTCGCGGGGTGCGGAGGGGCGGGCCTTGTTGCGGGAGGGAGTCGTCGCTGCGACGGGGTGCCTGCCGCGGCCGGAGGGCCTGCTGTGCTCGGGCGGGGGTGTGAACGAGTGGCGTGTGAGGGAATGTGGGGGCAGGCGGCGTGCGCTTGCCGTGGCCTCGGGGGCCGTGTCTAAACCCGGGCGGGGTGGAAGTTGCTGTGAGGGAAGTGCTGCGCGGGGCAGTCGGTGTGGCACGTGGCGAGGGGGAGGCGTGGGCGGTGGGCCCGATCATCTCTGCGATGAGTCCGTGGTCTCTCGTTGGTTCGTGCCGGGCATCGCTTGCCGCTGTGTCGGCGGCGGCGCCGTGGCCGGGTTGGGCATCTCTAGTGCGTTCGGATTCGCATCTCGTTTGCTCAAGCTGTTGTCAGTTGCAGGCTTCTCTCCTTGCGGAGGTCACAGGATGTGTTGTGGAGCGACGGAGCGTGCTGGTTTTCGTCTCGGCGTTTCAGCTCATTGTTTCATCGTGTGCGTCCCCGTGTCCCTTGGGGTTGTCGCGGTGCACCGCTGTGGTGCTCGCCGCTTCCCTTCCGGTCGGTGATCGAGGGGCTCGATCGGGGCGTTTTTTCGGAGCTTGGTCTGTCGACTCCGATAAATTATGGTGCAAAGGTATTGGTTAAATTACTAATCGTCCAAATGAAAACGTGCTTTTCTTCGTTTGGGGGCCGTTTTTTAACATTTAAGACCGCAAACGCCCCCATTTTCGGCCTTCGGCGGGGCAAAAATTAGTTTTCAGCGGGCCGCCGATTCGTTCGTATCTCACTGAAAACGTGAAGAATGCGCAGGTCGTGGCGTGTTGTCGCGTCCCGCGGACGCGAGAGTGCGGGCGCGGTTTCGCGTAGGCGCGAAGCGGAGCGTTTTTCGGGGGAAGAACGGGGGCGCAGCGGGGGTGTTTTGCACGATGGCTTTCGGGAGGAAAGCGGTGAAAAGCGGCGGTAAAACACGGAAGATCAGGCCTTCGGGCGGCGATTTGTGCTCTTTTCGGCGCGTTGCGGGGCGATCTGTGCAAGACTGTGGAAAAGTTGTGCAAAAGCTTGCAGGGCGTGAAGACGAAAATTACAAATTGTGCACAACGCTTTGTGCGCCTTTGCGTCTTGGTACGCGAATTGTGCAAGTATCGTTTCCTCTCGGCGTTCGGTGTGTGTGCGTTGTGGTGCGGCGGTGCGCCATTCGGTCGTTTTCCCTCCCGCCTGCGGAGGCGGGGTGCCCATTTAGGCGGCGGGGGCGCGGCGGTAGACAGACAGGGGCGGGTTGCTGTGCGAGGGGGCGTCCGCCTTTGCCTTCGCCCTCCCCCACTCTGCGCACGGCGCTTCGCCCATCAACGGGCGGGGGCGCGGCCGTAGACAAGTTGCCGCGGGGAAAACGCACGGGCAGGGGCGGGGTTGGCCTTGTGCACTTCCGCCTTTGCGCACAGTGATTCGGCACACAAGCGGCATGGTTCGGCACTGCGCGAGGGGGCGTCCGCCTTTGCCTTCGCCCTCCCCCACCCTGCGCACGGCGGCGCGGGACACGGTGCCACAACGGCGCGGACTCTTTTCGGGAGCAGCGCGGACACTCCCCGGGAGCAGCCGACGGGCGAACGATATATTATATATACGCGTGCGCAGGCGCGAGGGCGAGAACGTTTTGCACAGGGCGGCGGGCAACGATGTGGATAACTTTTCCGTGGATAACCCATTGTGGATAACTGCTGCTGCGGGATGCCGATTGCTCTGCGGGGGAAGTGGAAGGCGATGCAGGGGAAGTGTGAACGCGGGTACGAAAGTGCAAACGCGGACGGGGTGGGTGCGGAAGGCTTCGCGGGCGATGGGTGCTCGCAGGAGCGTCTTTCGGCCCCATGGCCGCGATTTCACGGCGTGGACAGGGCGGACGTATATATAATAATACGCGTGCGCGCGTGCTGCTGCGGCGAATGTGCGTTAAACCCGCCGCCCTCACCACCCATTCCCCGCCGAAGCCCTTCGCTCGCCCACGCACAGCGACACGCCCTTCCCGAGCACTTCCGCTCCCCCACGCAGCCCCGACGCACGCCCGCAGGCTGCGCGATGCATTCCCCGCCGACCGCACAACCCATTCCCCGCAGCGCCACGCTGCCTCCCCTTTCGTTCCGCTTCGGGCACAAAAAAACGGCACCGCACAGTGGATGTGCGATGCCGAATGTCTCGGTCGACCGTCGTTGCGGTCGGTCATTGGGGTTGGTGAGCCGCGCGCTGTTCGCCGCCGTTACGGGGCGTTGGCGTGGCGCGTGGGGCTTAGGCCTCAGCCTTGGGCTCTACGCTCACGACGCTGCGGTCGCGTGCTCCGCGCTTGAACACGACGGTGCCGTCGGCCAGCGCATAGAGGGTGTGATCGGAACCCATACCCACGTTCTTGCCGGGGTAGTGAGCGGTGCCGCGTTGGCGAACGATGATGTTGCCGGCTACGCAAGCCTGGCCGCCCCAGATCTTAACACCCAGACGTTGTGATGCCGATTCACGGCCGTTCTTCGAACTACCTACACCTTTTTTGTGTGCCATTGTGTTGTGTGTGTTAAGTGGTTATGCGATAACTTCTTTGATGGTGACTTCGGTAAACTGGTGGCGATAGCCGTTGAGCTTACGATGTCCTTTGCGGCGCTTCTTGTGGAAGACGAGCACCTTGTCGCCCTTAACGAGGGGAGTGGTGACTTCAGCGACTACTTTTGCGCCTTCGACGGTGGGGGCGCCCACTTTCACCGCGCCGTCGGCGTCGATGAGGAGCACTTTGTCGAATTCAACAGTTTGTCCGCTTTCGGCATTGCGGACGCGGTCTACGAAAAGCTTGCGGCCTTGCTCGACCTTAAACTGATGACCGTTGATCTCTACGATTGCGTACATGAGATGTGTGATTGATTTGGATAAAACGGTTTTTTCCGGGGGGCGCGCTTCGCTCCTTCGTCCGCTCCCTTCCTTTCGAAACGGCGCGGCACGCACGGGGCGACGCGACTTCTTGGGCCTCGTCGGACTCTATACGGGCGCAAAAGTACTACTTTTTCGGCGAACGGGCAAATACTGCACTGTTTTTTAGGGGTTTCTGTCTCAAAAACCACACATGACGGTTATTTCAGCAAAGCATTTTTCGTAAGAATGGCCTTCGTGCTTTCCATTTCTTCGTCCCAAAGTTGCCACGCTCTCAACTGCTGTTCGATTTCCTCCACCAAATCTCGCTGCTCGCACATCAAGAAAGTGGCCACCGTGGCTGAGTACTCCCGATCAGGGAGACCGGCATTCAGCAATGCCCTACATTTATTGCGCACTTCGTAACGATCCGCCACCGTTTGGCAACGCTCTATCAAACGAAGACAATCAGCAATGTCCGTACTGAGCCCGGTACAAAGCTCTGCGCGAGGCCTGGCAAACATCATCACATCATTCAACCCGAGCACGTTGATTGTAACTTCCCCCATTCTATCTTTGGCAAAGAGGTAGCCATTGCGCATAAAAAGGTGATCTTTCGGACAATCAAACACAGGATGCACAATAGGTTCGCCTGCTTCGACATCGTAATCCCCTTTATTTGTGTTGCAAAAAGCGCATGAAGGCAACAGATTACCCCATTCCACCACGCATGCTTTGTGCTTACTTTTGCATTTGAAATGCTCTACATCCCAACGATGCCCGTTCACTCCAAGTTTAACCTCGGCATAAGCGCACTTTCCATGCGTCATCTTCAATAAAGCCTCCTTAATATAAGGCTGGGCCCACACTCGTATCTCTTTGCCGTTACTTGAGGCTTCGACATATCGACGAGTGAGCTCCCCCTTCTTATCGGTCAACTTAGTCGGTTCTTGGGGCAATTCTAACTTGATCATGTTTTGTTTACGCCATTTCTTCGAGCCTCACTCTGTAAATACTCCGCATGGGGTTGCCGGGACGCATCATTTCGTCCAAACGATCGTAACACTGCTGTGCCTTCTGTCGATCCTTATTACGAATTGCCTCCTCAAACTCCTTTTTTACAGCATTGTACGCTATAGACAAGACATCCTCTCCCAATTCCATCGTCACACTGAGAATATCCTCAACCGTCCAACCTGTGAAGTCCGTCACGTCCGATCGCTCCACCGTAATTTCGCCGCTTGTTTCGTCGCGACGCAGCACATAGAGGTTCACATCTGCCATCGATTGCAGCACATGCGGACTGTGGGTCGTGACGATAAACTGCACATTGGGGAAGATCTTCGAAAGCGTGGGCACAAGATCGCGCTGCCACTTGGGATGCAGGTGCAAATCAATCTCGTCTACCAGCACAACAGCCTCTTCGTGCAAGGGATTTTCGGCGTCGGGATACAATTCAAACATCCGCTTGCAGAAATCTGCGAGCCACGTCAAAGTGGTTTGATAGCCGAAGCCCAGTTCTTCAAAACGAACGTCGCCATCTTTTCCGGCAGAAAAGACAACGACTACGTGCTCATTATCACCATCTTTCTTAAAAGAAAAATCCGTCACGCCCGGAAACAGGTCGCTGCTCACCAAGTCGTGCATCTTTTGCAGCCGCTTTCGCGATTTCTCACTGCCGCTCTTCTGCGAATAATCCAACTGCAACAGCCACTCTTGGAAATCCGACAAGCGAGCGTTGCTATTAAAAAGCGTCTCTGTGGGATGCCCTTCGCGTTCACTGAGCGCTGTTCGCGCAGGATAGCGACTCACGCCGTAACCATAGACATGCAGATCAAAAGGCTCTTCTGAATAAGCTCTTCCTTCGGGATCAAACCCCCATCGCTCTCCATTCACACTAGATATTACAGTGACATCGGAAGTTTCCAATGCTCCTACAGGCATATACACTTCCTTAAATACAGGATCAAGACCAGTCCTATAACTTGTTTTTTTAGGCCGCAGCAGCGCCAACGCCCGCAGCACATTCGTCTTACCCGTATTATTCTCGCCGAGCAACACCGTCCACTGCCTAATCTCGCCGTCCGCACCACGGCAATCCACGGATAAGTCTTGGATACACTTATAATTTCGAATGGAAAACTTGGTTATTTTCATTGGAGTAAGAAGAGTTGTGCCCGATGTTTCGCGGCCATACGAGCGAGTGGAAGAGCGTTTCTCGGCGTCGTGCGCGCAACAGCGCGTACAACCTAACCGTTTTCGAAGGGGAAATACCACTGCAAATATATGAATAACAACGCGTTCGCACAAGCTCGGTGCTCATTTTTTCAGTCTCTCCGCCCAACAAAAACACGCCGATGCGATCTGCATCGGCGTGACGGGAAACAAGCGCGAGGGCGACCGGAGGAAGCCCCGTGAGCGACGCCGCAACCCGAGGAGTCGGCGGGTCGGGGGCACGGGAAACCCTCAGTCCTCCACTCGAATCCGCAGCGGAGGCGGCAGACGGTGGAGCACATACATCAAGCGGTGGAACGTCGCCACGCTCTCCCCCAGGCGGAGGGGAGACACCGCGCGGCCAATTAGCACGCAACCCGACGAATCGGCGGGTCGGTTGCCGGGGTGGATCAAAATCCCCTCGCGTCCCGGCACCTGCATCAGGCGCGGCAATCGCGCCCCCCAGGCCGCCGACCATCGACGGGGCGAGCGGGCAAAGCGTGGCGAAACCACGTCGAGGCGGAGCGGATATTCGCCCGCGGGAATGGCCGGATGCGCCCCCGAAGCGGGCGGTTCGAGCGTGGCCATGGGCGATTGTCCGCTCTCGGCGGGAAAAAACAGCACCCCCTCCGTGCCCCCGGGCAGGTGGGCGGTGCGGCGCAAACGAATCAATGTAGACATCTGGGAAAAATTGACGTAGTGAATGAAATACGAGCGCCCCTTGCGGCGCCCGTCACAAATGATAGAAGGCGTGCCCCCCGAAGCCCCCGCCGCACAACCGCAAACAGCGCGGCACGGCGGGAGCGTAGAAGGAAGCCGAGGGGCGCACGCCGACGGCGGGACGAGGCATCGTGCGTCGTCCCGCCGCTTGCATCGGCCTATCTCTCCTTGGCGCGGTGCCGGCTCACGCGGCGCAACAGTCGGTCGGCCGTCTGCGCACTGCGCTTCGCCAGGGCGGCATAGCGAGCCTCGCCCGCGACAACCCCATCGGCCGTCCGCGTGTGCAGCGTCCCCGTCTTCGAAGGCACCGACCGCTTAGCCGAGGGCACCGACCGACGAGAGGAACGAGCAGCCCGTTCGTGGGAGGGCACATCCTCCGCAGGCGCCAACACATCGCGCACCGCCGCGTGCACATCCCACGCAGCCGAGGGCACATCTCCCGCAGCCGTAGGCATAGGCCGTTCGGGGAAGAGCGGATCGAGGAGCGCCGAAGGCACAGGCCGCTCAGCGCAAGGCACTGCTCGCGTGGAAGCGTCCACATCCTCCGCAGTAGAGGGCGCGGGCAGGTCAGAGAAAGGCACCGCCCCACGAGAGGGACGAGCAGTCCGACGAGAGGAGGGCACATCTCCCGCAGGCGTGGGTGCCTCGATCAGTTCGCCGTTTGCGTCGAACGCAAATAACCGGCCACGCCGAGCACGCTGCCCGCATAGATCAGGCATTGGGCGAAGATCCACAGCACGCTGTCGTGAATCGACCCCACGGGCGGAAAGAGGAGTCCCAGTAGGGCGAACACCACGCCCGCGGCGAGCAGCGCGACGGCGGTGTGTTCTTGCAGTTTGTAGTGTGTCATGAGCAGAAGTTGAGGGTGAAACATCGCGCCGGCGCTCCGCTTCGAGCAACAGCGCACGGAAAAAAAGCAGACGGGCTAAATTAATCAGCCGATAAACTGGTATATCCATTTGTAATCATGTGTTTTATTGAGTAGTGATTGGAGTAAATACGAGAGTTAATACAGTTTATTCCGGTCTAAATAAGGCGAATGAATGCATTTTACATTAGCTATACATGCAATACAATCGACTTATTTCGTTCTTCTACATCGGTTTATCGCCTTATGTCGAGAAATTACTTTCGACATCGGGCCCAACGAGCCCTTCGGGCGCAGCATCTCATGACATCGTGCCCCACCCCGAGTTCAAACTGAGGTAGACACGTGCGCAGCGCAGACTATTATAGAAGCAATGCCCCACCCCGACTGCCAACCGAGGCAGACACGTGCGCAGCGCAGGCTATCCTATAAGCCATGCCCCCGCCGAGTCCCGCTCCGCGGGATGCGGAGCGAGACGAAAGGCAGTGCGCCTCAACGGGCGGCGGCACGGCGTCGCGCCGTGGGCAAGCGTCAAGCTCCCCCTGCGGCCGAGGAGCCCGTCGAAGGCGCGGGCGTACCCGTGGTGGTCGACGTCGTGGGCGAAGGTGCGGCAGGCACAGGTGTGCCCGAAGGCGTTCCCGTCGAGGGAGGCGCAGGCACGGGCGTACCCGGAGGCGTCACAGCCGAGCCCGCGGCCGAGGAGCCCGTCGAAGGCGCGGGCGTACCCGTGGTGGTCGACGTCGTGG
>ERZ772920.1820-NODE-1820-length-10375-cov-6.826841_pt1 | contig 10375 bp, 8 predicted proteins | sample MGYA00511469_ERZ772920 | MGnify/ENA primary metagenome ERZ772920 (study PRJEB29015, sample SAMEA2738069) | human oral metagenome | biome: human oral; feature: human-associated habitat; material: saliva | place: China | collected 2216 ... | reverse complement strand
GAAAACTTCTCCGTACCAGTTCTACCAATTCTGGCTGAAAGTTGCCGATGCCGATGTGTATAAATTCCTGAAATACTTTACCTTCCTGTCTATCGAAGAAATCGATGCCATCGAAGCGAAAGACAAAGCCAGCGGCACCAAACCAGAAGCGCAACGCATTCTCGCCGAGGAAATGACCCGCCTGATTCACGGCGAAGAAGCCCTTGCCGCCGCCCAACGCATTTCAGAAAGCCTGTTTGCCGAAGACCAAAGCCATCTCACCGAAAGCGACTTTGAGCAGCTGGCACTCGACGGCCTGCCGACTTTTGAAGTTTCCGAGAGCCTCAACGTGGTGGAGACTTTGGTAAAAACCGGTTTGGCGTCTTCCAACAAAGAAGCGCGCGGTTTTGTAAACAGCAAAGCGGTTTTGCTCAACGGCAAACCTGCTGAAGCCAACAATCCGAACCATGCCGCTGAAAAACCTGACGATGCCTACATGCTGACCGACGAACACAAACGTTTCGGCAAATACACCATCGTCCGCCGCGGCAAACGCAACCACGCTTTGTTGGTTTGGAAATAATCTTTAAACATTAAACGCATCGTTTAAAACAATCATGCCGTCTGAAATCAGCCACGCTTTTTTCAGACGGCATTTTCTATTGATGGTATTCAATTTCCCAAAAAGAAAGGGCAGGTTTTACACCTGCCCTTCTATTAAGCCAATTTCCTTAAGAAACTTTTATCCCGTGATTACTGCAAACGCTCATTTTCTTGACGTACGGCATTCACCACATCCGCGCCAAACAAAGCGTTGACATCGGTTTCATCAAACACATACTTGGTATGGCAGAAATCGCAATCGATTTGAATGCTGCCTTGTTCTGCCACCACGCCGCCGACTTCCTGACCACCAAGCATCAACAGCATATCGCTGACTTTGCCGCGGGAGCAGGTGCAGGCAAATTCAATGGCTTCCGGTTCAAAAACGCGGGGCGGGGTTTCATGGTAAAGGCGGTAAAGGGCGTGATGAGCGTCCAAACCGGTCAATTCTTGCGGAGTAAGCGTTTGCGCAAGCGTGGTCACATGCTCCCACGCGGCATCATCCAATTCTTCTTCCGGCAGACGTTGCAGCAATAATGCGCCTGCGGCTTGGTCGTCGGCAGCAAGCGTAATATAGGTATCGAGCTGCTCGGAACGTTTCATATAGTTGACCAACATTTGCGCAATGCTGTCGCCTTCCAGCGGTACAACACCTTGCCACGGGTCGGCATCTTTAGGCTGATGGGTCAAAACAAACACACTGTTTTCGCCCAACAGCACAGTCAGGCTTTCATCATCACGGATTTCAGCAGTTTCATCCCAACGCGCGGTAGCACGGACAGTATTTTCAGAAGTCGCTTCCACCACCAACATTTTCAGACGGCCCTGACCTTGAACCTGAACAATCAGCGCGCCTTCGTTTTTAAGGTTGGCAGACAATAAAGCACCGGCAGCCAACAATTCGCCCAATGCGCGACGGATGGCGACAGGATAATGTTTTTGGTTGACGATGTGGTGCCAAACCTTTTCGAGGCGGATGTGCATGCCGCGGATAGGCATATCGTCGAAGATAAAGCGTGTACGGATATCGCTGTGATTTTGTGTCATGTCAGTCTCTGAAAATAAATCAATGAATGCCGCTTATATGGTTGCAGCGGCGGATAAATCAAGCGAAACCGCTTTTGATGTTTTTCTAGTTTGTTTGGAAACAAGGGTTTAACGCAAAATAACAGCAGTTTTTTTGCCAAAAAGACGGTTTTTGAATACAATCAAGCAGATAACAAGAGAATGATACGGGATAACATCTCAGAAACCGGCAATGTGCCTGCAATCGGCAGGGAATGCCTTCTGAAACGGAAGTTTTATAATGAATTTTTTACTCCGGCTCGCAGCAGTTTGGACTTCGGTCGCCATGCTCGCGAGCGTCAATTTTTCTTACGCCGATGATTTGGAAAACCTGATTACCACCCGTCAGCATGTTTTAAACCAATTCAACGACAACGCCAACGTTTACGACAATACGCGTCAGGCAACCCCTGTCCACCCCGTCAATACACGCCCCGCTCCAAGCAACAATACGCGCGCACCTTCAGGCAATGCAGATGAGTTAATCGGCAGCGCCATGGGCTTGCTCGGCGTGGCCTACCGCTACGGCGGCACATCAGCTTCTACCGGCTTTGACTGCAGCGGCTTCATGCAACACATCTTTAAACGCGCCATGGGCGTAAACCTGCCGCGCACCTCTGCCGAACAAGCGCAAATGGGCGTTGCCGTGAGCCGTTCCGAATTGCAGCCGGGCGACATGGTCTTTTTCCGCACCATGGGTCGCGGCCGTATTTCCCACGTCGGCCTTTACATCGGCAACAACAATTTCATTCACGCTCCGAGAACGGGCAAACGTATCGAAATTACCAGCCTCGGCCACAAATATTGGAGCGCGAAATACGCCTTCGGCCGCCGCGTGAAGAAAAACGATCCTTCCCGTTTCTTAAACTGAGGTGAGCTATGGCAATGCCGCAAATGCCCAAATGGTATGACGACGACGGTCAAATCGTTTCCTGCACCGAAAAAGTCAAAGTCATGACCGAAAACTTGAACGAACTCTACCAAATGGCTCAGGACGCTTTTGAAGACGCGCTGCTGATGGGTTGCTCCGAAAAACAGTTGCGCGAATACTTCCGCGAGTTAATGGCCGGGCTGGAAAACCCTTATCAAAAAAACGGTTAGTTATTCGATCCATACAAAAAAAGGCCGTCTGAAAGTTTTTCAGACGGCCTTTTTTATTGGGCATATTCCTTACCCTATTGCTAACATTCCACCACGCGCACGGATACCGGTATGGCTTTTTTCTGCAAGGTGATGGCCAGGCCGGCGAGCGAGGTTTCTTTGTAGGTTGCCTTCATATCGCGGCCGGTTTGCAGCATGGTTTGAATCACTTCATCAAGTGAGACTTTTTTGTCTGTGCCGTCTTCCAAAAGCGCAAGGGTGGCGAGCTTGAGGGCTTTTTCGGCGGCGATGCCGTTGCGCTCGATACAGGGGATTTGCACCAAGCCGCCGACAGGGTCGCAGGTCAGGCCCAAGTGGTGTTCCATGGCCATTTCGGCGGCGTTTTCCACTTGTTTCGGGGTTCCGCCGATAACTTCGGCGTATGCACCTGCCGCCATGGAACACGCTACGCCGACTTCGCCTTGGCAGCCGACGTCCGCGCCGGAAATCGATGCGTTGGTTTTGTACAAAATGCCGATGGCGCCGGCAGTCAGCAGGAAGTCTTCGACACGCGATTGGTTGGCGTGCGGATTAAATTTGCGGAAATAGTGCAAGACGGCAGGAATAATGCCTGCCGCGCCGTTGGTCGGTGCGGTTACGACGCGGCCGCCGGCGGCATTTTCTTCATTGACCGCCATGGCGTACACCATCGGCCAAAGTTGGGTATTGACGATTTCGCTCTCGCGCAGGACTTTGAGTTTGGCCGCCAACTGCGGCGCGCGGCGGCGGACGTTCAAGCCGCCCGGCAACTGCCCTTCCGCACCCAAGCCGCGCTTGATGCAGTTTTCCATCACATCGGCCACGGCAGCCACACGGCGGCGAACTTCCGCTTCATCGCAACCTGCCAACGCTGCTTCATTGGCCAACACGACTTCGGAAATATTCAACTGGTTCAGACGGCATTGTGCCAGCAACTCGTCGCAGTTTTTGTATGGATACGGCACATCGGCATTTTCCTGCGCCTCTTGTGCAAACCCTTCGTCTGTTACGACAAAACCGCCGCCGACTGAATAATAAATCTGCTCTTTCAGCTTCTGGCCGTCTGAATTGTAGGCGATAAAGTTCAAACCGTTCGGATGTTTGGGCAACACTTTGTCGCCGCGGATATCCAAATCTTTTTCGGGATTGAAGGCCATTTCGCGGCCGTTGAGTTTTAAAACGTGTTGCGTGCGGATACGTTCCAAGCGTTGGGGGATGTCTGCCAGCGGAATATCGTGCGGCAGGCTGCCTTCCAAACCGAGCAATAATGCGTCGAATGTGCCGTGTCCGATACCGGTCAAGGCAAGCGAGCCGTACACTTCAATGACAATGCGCGCCACTTGTGTATCCAAGTTTTCGGCATGCAGCAAATCGGCAAAAGCGGCCGCGGCCTTCATCGGGCCGACGGTGTGCGAGCTGGACGGGCCGATGCCGATTTTGAAAATATCAAAGATACTGATCATAGGGTTTTCCCTTATAGTCTGAAAAGGCCGTCTGAAGATTTCAGACGGCCTGTTGTTTGTGAAACTTAAACAGCCTCTATCCAACCGGCAATGCGTTTTTCAACGGCTTCGGCATTCAGCCCCAAATCGGCTAAAAGTTTTTTCGGGTCGCCGTGTTCGGTCACTTTGTCTTCTACACCCAGCAGCAATACCGGTTTGCAAATGCCGTGTTTCGCCAACACTTCCAACACCGCGCTGCCTGCGCCGCCTTGTTCGGCGTTTTCTTCGGCAGTAACGATGTAGTCGTGGCTTTGGGCGAGGCGGACGATGAGTTCCTCGTCTATCGGTTTAACGAAGCGCATATCGGCGACGGTGGCGTTCAGTTTTTCGGCAACCGCCAATGCAGGGGCGACCATGCTACCGAAGGCGATGAATGCGGTTTTCTCACCTTGGCGGCGGATGACGCCTTTGCCGATGGCTACGGTTTTAAGGTCGTCTGAAACGGGCGTGCCAGTACCCGTGCCGCGCGGATAGCGGACGGCGGCGGGGGCGTCTGCCTGATAGCAGGTTGAAAGCAGCAGGCGGCATTCGTTTTCATCGCTCGGTGCGGCAACAATCATGTTCGGCACGCAGCGCAAGAAGCTCAAATCGTACAAACCGGCATGGGTCGGGCCGTCCGCGCCGACGATGCCCGCACGGTCGACGGCAAACAAAACGGGCAGGTTTTGCAGGGCGATGTCGTGCACCAGTTGGTCGTAGCCGCGCTGGAGGAAGGTGGAATAAATGGCGACGACGGGCTTCATGCCTTCGCAAGCCAAGCCGCCGGCAAAGGTCACGGCGTGCTGCTCGGCGATGCCGACGTCGAAATAGCGGTCGGGGAATTGTTGTTCGAATTCAACCAGTCCGCTGCCCTCGCGCATGGCGGGGGTAATCGCTGCCAATCGGGAATCTGCCGCCGCCTGGTCGCACAGCCATTTGCCGAATACTTGCGTATAGGTCGGTTTGGAGGCGGGCTTGTTTTCTTTTTCAGACGACGTTGCGGTTTTGAGGTCGTCTGAAACGTCTTTGGGCAGGTTGGCGACGGCGTGGTATTTGACGGGGTCGTTTTCGGCGAGTTTGTAGCCGTTGCCCTTTTTGGTGATGACGTGCAGCAGTTGCGGACCTTTGCGGCCGCGCAAATCTTTCAACACGTCAACCAGATGCTCGACGTTATGTCCGTCGACGGGGCCGGTGTAGCGGAAACCGAAGTTTTCAAACAAAGACAGCGACTGCTTGGCGTGTTCGGCTTCGCCCGCCAGCGTTTTGATTTTGTGCTCGACTTTTTGGGCAAGCTCCATCGCGCCGGGCAGCTTGTCCAAAACCTTGCTCGATTGCGCCTTGATGGTGCTCAATACGCCGCGCATATCGCGCACGACGTTGCTGGCAAGGTATTTCGGCAGCGCGCCGACGTTGGGGGAAATCGACATTTCGTTGTCGTTGAGGATGACCAGCAGGTTCACGTCCATGTCGCCCGCGCAGTTCAAGGCTTCAAACGCCTGACCCGCTGTCATCGCGCCGTCGCCGATAATGGCGACGCTGCGGCGGTCGCTGCCCAAGAGTTTGTCTGCCGCCGCCATGCCCAAAGCCGCGCCGATGGAGGTGGATGAATGTCCTACGCCGAAAGCGTCGTATTCGGATTCGCTGCGCTTGGGGAAACCCGCCAAGCCGCCGTAGCGGCGCATGGTGTGCATTTGGTTTTTGCGTCCAGTGAGGATTTTGTGCGGATAGCTTTGATGGCCGACGTCCCAAACCAGCTTGTCTTCAGGCGTGTGATAAACGTAGTGCAGAGCCACCGTCAGTTCGACCGCGCCTAAGTTGCTGGCGAAATGACCGCCGGTTTGTCCGACGGAATCCAGCAGGAACTCCCGCAGCTCGGCGGCAACCTGCGGCAGCAGGCTTTTATCCAGCCTGCGCAAATCCTGCGGCAGATGGATGGTGTCTAATAACGGAGTGTGGCTCATGGTGTGTCTTTGCGGGCTTATTGTGTCTATCGGGCAATTATAGCAAGAGTTGTCCTGTTCGGATAAAGGGTTTTGACGAAGCTTTGTTTTCAGACGACCTGATTTAACTGTCTATTTATATAAAGGTCGTCTGAAACTGCCTCTTTCAAACCTAAAATCATTCTACTGCCGCTCCAGCCATTCATCGCGGGTTTGTTTGGCAGCGGCAAAATAGCGGTAAAGGGCGGCGCGGTCTTCTTCGGACAGGATGCGTTCGAGTTCGGACAACTGGGTACGCAGACCGCCTATCAAATCCAACAGGCTGTTTTTGTTGGCAAGGCAGATGTCCGTCCATACGGCGGGATGACTGGATGCGATGCGCGTAAAATCACGGAAGCCCGTGGCAGCAAATTCGAGGTAGTGCCGACCATCGGGATGATCGGCGATTTGGTGGACGTAGGCGAAGGCGGCAAGATGCGGCATATGGGAAACGGCGGCAAAAACGGCATCGTGTTCTTCCGCGCTCATACGGAAAGTCTGCGCCCCGACTGCCCGCCACAGGTTTTCAACCAGGCCGGCGGCCTGTTCATTTTCTTCCCCATGCGGCGTGATCACCAGCTTCCTGTCCTGAAACAATCCGAACTGTGCGGAAAGCGCGCCGCTCCTGTCAGAGCCTGCAATCGGATGGGCGGCGATGCAACGGGACAAATGTTCGGGTAGGACGCTGCAAAAAGCCTGAACGGCAGATTGTTTGGTACTGCCCACATCGGTAACCACGGTATGTGCGTTCAAATAAGGTCGGACGGCGCGGCAGATGTCGGGAAATGTGGAAACAGGCGTAGCGATAACGGCCAAATCCGCTTCGTGCATACTCAAAGCGTCGATTTGCGTGTAGGCGCGATCAATGACGCGCCGTTCAAGCGCACGGTCAAGGTTGTCGCGATCCAAATCAATGCCGGTTACCGTATCGACCAATCCGAGCCGTTTCAAGTCCAACACGAACGAGCCGCCGATCAGCCCGACACCGATAAGGACGATGTGTTTGAGTGTATTCATGGCAGGTACGCGGGACAAAGGTCGTCTGAAAACGGCACGCCCGCTATTTTAGGGATTAATTGTCCGCATTCTATCGTATCCGAAAGGCAAACGCATATCGGCAATGATACTGCCTAGCGCACCATCCGTCCGACCATAAAAATGGCAGTTCGCCATTGTGCCGTTTCGTTTTACAATAGGCAGACCGAAATCCATCCGCCGAAAGCAAACTATGTCCTTGGCCCAACCGAAACGTATTTTAGTCATCAAGCTGCGCCACCACGGCGACGTGCTGTTGGCGACGCCCGTCGTCCACGCCCTAAAGACCCGCTTTCCCGATTGCGAAATCGATATGCTGGTTTACCGGGAAACCGCCGACATCATCAGCGATAATCCCGAAATTGCCGAAATATTCACCATAGACCGCTCCTGGAAAAAGCAGGGCTTGAAAACCCAGCTGTCCGAAGAGAAAAAGCTGTTCTCGCGCCTGAAAAAGCGCGGGTACGACTGGGCGTTCAACCTGTCCGACCAATGGCGCTCGGCAATACTCGCCAAATTCTGCGCACAATGCAGCGTCGGCATCAGCCATATCAAACGCGACCGCTTTTTCTGGCGTTGGTGCCACGACTTCCTCAACCCCGAAGCCGGACGCGGCTGCCACATTACCGAATACCATATGAACGTTTTGCCGCCGCTTATCCGCCCTGAGGAAACGCAGCCGGCAAAAGTGATGATGGCAATCGGCGAAGATGCCCGCTCGAATTTGCAAAGCAAGCTGAAAAAACAAGGCTGGAATGGGGAAGATTATGTGTTGTTCCATCCGGGCGCACGTTGGGAATTCAAATGCTGGGAAGACGGCAAAAACGCCGCCATTGTCCAATTACTGCTCAACCACGGTCAAAACGTCGTTTTAACCGCCGCACCCTCAGCAACCGAACAACAAATGATCGATGCGGTTTTAGAACGCGTCAAAATTCCCGAAGGTGGGAAACTATGGATACTGTCGGGCAACCTCAACCTGCGCGAACTGGCTGCCGCCATCGACGGCTGCAAACTCTTCATCGGCGTAGATTCCGCACCCATGCACATCGCCGCCGCGCTGGACAAGCCGCAAATCGCCCTGTTCGGCCCCTCATGGCTGGACAGATGGCATCCCTATTCCGACAATGCCGAGGTTATTTGGGCAGGCGATTTCGGCGACCTACCCCACCCCGACAGCATCAACACATCCGACAACACACGCCTGCTCAAGGCCATTCCGCTGGAAGCCGTGTGGAACAAAATCGCTGAAAAGCTAGGTTTAAACAAAGAAACTTAAACAAAAAGGTAAAGGTCGTCTGAAACCCTCAAATCCGTTTTCAGACGACCTTTTCATTACACGAACGACAAAAAATTCAATATTTCCCAAACTGCCCTGCCCCATCATCTCCCATATTGCCCGCATGGGGGGAAGGACTATGCCAAACCGTGCGCGACAGGCTGCGCGAACCTACCGGCGTATCCTGTTCTGCCTGAAACAACACATTATTCCCACCGACTATGGGTAGCGAGCCGCGCAAACCGACATAACTGCCCGAATCATATACACCGCTATGTGATACCGAACTGCCTCCCGATTTGATGCGCGACGCTTCGACGCCGCTTTTGATTTCGCCATAGAGGCGGACTTCTGCCGTCGCCAACACAGGCAAAGCCGTCAATGCAGCAACCAAAATATACAAGGGTTTCATCTTTTCCGTTCCTTTCAAATATTTCTTACACACCCGAATAGCGATAACCAATTTGGCCAACCAGTATATGCCCCTCTTGCGTAAACAAACCATAAATCGTGAAAACGTCGTCTGAAAAGACACCTTGCAACCCATATCCGTTTCATATTGATTTCACTATAATCCCAGTTTCCCCGCCTCAACAGCATAATCATGACTTCCGCTTCACAAACCACCCGCATCCTAGGCATAGACCCCGGCAGCCGCGTAACCGGCTTCGGCGTCATCGACGTCCGCGGCCGCGAGCATTTCTACATCGCATCCGGCTGCATCAAAACTCCTCCGGACGCGCCGCTGTCGGAACGCATCGCCGTCATCGTACGCCATATCGATGAAATCGTCCGAACTTACCAGCCGCAACAGGCCGCCGTGGAGCAGGTATTCGTCAACGTCAATCCTGCCTCCACACTCATGCTCGGACAGGCGCGCGGCGCGGCATTAGCAGCATTGGTCATGCATGGCTTGCCCGTATCCGAATACACTGCCTTGCAAGTCAAACAGGCCGTCGTCGGCAAAGGCAAGGCAGCGAAAGAACAAGTACAACACATGGTCGTGCAAATGCTCTCCCTTTCCAGCACGCCCCAATCCGATGCCGCCGACGGCCTCGCCGTCGCCCTGACCCATGCCCTGCGCAACCACGGACTTGCCGCACAGTTGAACCCCAACGGAATGAAAGTCAAACGGGGACGCTTCCAATGGTGAAAAGATCGTCTGAAAACGAGCGTAGCGGGTTTCGCCAAAACAAGTTTACTCAGACTCCTACTCTCTGACTGAACAACAGACCTTTCCGTTATAATTCCCTTTTTCCCGCACCATCCCGCGACAGACGACATGAAAGCCGCCTTTTTCCTCCTCTACCTCATCCAGCTTCTGCCCTTCAAAGTTATACACAAAATCGCCGACGCAGTGGGCATCCTCGCCTATTACGCCGTCAAACCGCGCCGCAGAGTCGGCGAAACCAACCTCAGAAAATGCTTTCCCGAATGGAGCGAAGACAAACGCAAAGCCGTGCTCAAACGCCATTTTCAGCACATGGCGAAGCTGATGCTCGAATATGGCCTGTATTGGTACGCGCCTGCCGACAGGCTGCGCAAACTCGTGCATTATCAAGACAAACACCATCTCGATAACGCGCTCGCGGCGGGCGAAAAAGTCATCCTGCTTTATCCGCACTTTACCGCGTTTGAAATGGCGGTTTACACCCTTAATCAGGACGTGCCGCTGACCAGTATGTATTCGCACCAAAAAAACAAAGCATTGGACGAACAAATCCTCAAAGGCCGCCACCGCTACAACAACGTCTTCCTCATCGGCCGCACCGAAGGCCTGCGCGCGATTATCAAGCAACTGCGCAAAAGCGATGCTCCCTTCCTTTACCTGCCCG
>ERZ772920.1815-NODE-1815-length-10404-cov-2.676684_pt1 | contig 10404 bp, 8 predicted proteins | sample MGYA00511469_ERZ772920 | MGnify/ENA primary metagenome ERZ772920 (study PRJEB29015, sample SAMEA2738069) | human oral metagenome | biome: human oral; feature: human-associated habitat; material: saliva | place: China | collected 2216 ... | reverse complement strand
CGGTGTATGCTACCGAAAAGGGCAAGTATCAGGCTATAGCCGATGATGTTGTGAGAGCACATAAAGAAGGGATCCCCGTGCTTGTAGGTACTACTTCCATAGAAAAATCGGAGCTCATAGCAGATAAATTGAGAAAGAGCGGTGTAAAGAAGTTTAACGTTCTGAATGCCAAACAGCACGAGAGAGAAGCAGAGATAGTTGCAGAAGCCGGTAGAGAAGGCGCTATAACCATAGCAACGAACATGGCAGGTCGTGGTACGGATATTATCCTGGGAGGAAATCCTGAATTTGAAGCTAAAAAGCAGATGCAAAAGGAAGGTTATACTGAAGAAGAGCTTTCATTTGCCACGAGTTTCGTGCATAGCGACGATGCAGGCCTTAATAAGGCAAGAGAAAGATATAATGAGCTTTGCGCAAAATTTAAAGAAGAACGGGCAGATGAACAACAGAGGGTAAGGAGTCTGGGAGGTCTCTTTATAATAGGTACGGAAAGACACGAGTCAAGACGTATAGATAATCAGCTCAGAGGTAGGTGCGGAAGGCAGGGAGATCCCGGCAGGACTAAATTCTGCGTGAGCCTTCAGGATGATCTCATGCGTTTGTTTGGCGGTGAAAGGATGCAAAGTTTCGTAGCAAGATCCGGAATTGCAGAAGATGAGGCTATTGAATCATCCATGATTACAAGGTCTATTGAAAATGCGCAAAAGAAGGTGGAAGGAAGAAACTTCGGTATACGTAAATACGTACTTCAATACGACAATGTCATGAATAAGCAAAGAGAGATAATTTACGGAGAAAGGCGAAGGGTGCTGTTTGGAGAGGATCTTAAGGAGCATATAATGGCAATGCTGCGAGACCTCATATCGCATAAGGTAGATCCTGTCGTGCTCGCTTCTAAATACAGCGAGGAATGGGATTATGATCTCATTGAGGATCATTTGAAGACGATTTCCCCTGAGTTTACATCTCTAAACCTTACAGAAGACGATAAGGTAGGACTTGAACCTGAAGTATTGAAAGAAGATATATTTAAGATTTTCGAGGAAATCTACAATAAAAAGGAAGAAACCATAGGGGCTGAAACTCTAAGAGAAATAGAGCGAATGATACTCATAAGGGTCGTGGATAACATGTGGATGGATCACATTGATAACATGGATGAGCTAAAAAACGGGATAGGCCTTAGGGCTCTCGGACAGCAAGATCCCGCAGCCGCCTATGCAAAGGAAGGGTTTGCGATGTTTGATGATATGATAGCGGTTATCCAGGAAGATACCGTTAAATACTGTTATTCAGCCAGCGTGGATACTTCTACAGATAGAAAGGAAGTATTTATTGGCGGTGAAGCGAGCAAGGAAGAATACCATGAGGATGCGATATATGAGGCTGAACAGGTAGATGAAAGCATTCACGATATGGCGGAAACTGCCGTACCTTACAGAAGAGAAGGACGAAAGATAGGACGAAATGAGCCATGTCCTTGCGGAAGCGGCAAAAAGTATAAAAACTGCTGTGGACTTAAAGCAAATAATGCAGATGATATGGAGTAGCTATGAGTAAACGCACGGAACCTTTGGGTATAATAAAATCGCATGATGAAATAAAGCGTATAAAAAAGGCTCAAGCTATGGGCGATAAATGTTTTTCACATTTATTGGAATTCATAACTCCCGGAATGACGGAGACGCATATAGCGGCGGAGATAGAGGAGACATTCAGAAAGCTCGGCGCCTCGGGAACATCCTTTGCACCCATATGTGCAAGCGCAGAAAGAGGGGCATTGCCGCATGCGGTACCTACAAGTCATAAGATAAAAGAAGGCGATCTGCTTACTATAGATATGGGAGCTATGGCCGACGGGTATGCCGGGGATATGACGAGGACGATAGGCATAGGATATTTAACGGATGAGCAGAAAAAACTCTATGACATCGTGCTCAGAGCTCAGCTTGCAGGTATAGAAAAAGCAGGACCTTCAGTGAAAGCTTGCGATGTAGACAAGGCATGCAGAGATATAATAGAGGAAGAAGGTTTTGGAGAATATTTTATCCATGGTACGGGGCACGGCGTTGGAAGGCAGGTTCATGAGCCCCCGACTGTAAATTCTAATAGCGAGGAAATTCTAAGACCCGGAATGCCGATAACCATAGAACCCGGAATCTACATTCCAAAGAGCATGGGCGTTAGAATTGAAGACTTGCTCATCATTACAGAAATTGGTATACTAAATATCACAAAAAGTACCAAGGAATTGGTAATAATTTAGAGGAGGGAGCAATAGATTATGATTTCAGCAGGTGATTTTAGGAAGGGCGTTACCTTTCAGATAGACGGTAAACCTTATGTAGTTGTGGATTTTCAGCATGTTAAACCGGGTAAAGGTGCAGCATTTGTAAGGACTAAATATAGAGACATCTTATCCGGAGCGATAAGGGAAAAGGCATTTAACCCTAATGATAAGTTTGAAAAGGCCCAGATAGACACCAAGGAAATGCAGTATCTATACAGTGACGGTGAGATGTATTATTTTATGGATAAGGAAACGTACGAACAGCTCCCGCTTACAGAGGATCTTGTAAAGGATGCAATCAAGTATGTACTTGAAAATAACGATGTGGTTATAAAGTTTTATAACGGAGAAGCATTTATAGTGGAGGCACCGAACTTTGTAGACCTTAAGGTAGTACAGACAGAGCCGGGTGTCAAGGGCGATACCGCAACGAATGTTACCAAGCCTGCAACCCTTGAAACAGGTGCCATAGTGCAGGTTCCAATCTTTATAAATGAAGGAGATGTAATACAGATAGACACCAGAAGCGGCGAGTATTTAAGCCGTAGTAAATAGCAGTTATATTTTGATATCGAAGGATTATAAATTGAGTAAACGAAGAGTTGTAAATAGAACAAGCAGTTATCGTAGACCAAACCCTAGAGTAGCAAGATCCGGATCAAGATCCAAAAAGAAACCCTTTATAGGTAGAGGGCTTAAGATCGTGATCGTAGTAGTTCTTTTGATTGCAATAGGAATTTCAGGGAGCATTTTATATTATAACCACAGCATAGAAGCACCTGATAAAAACAGTAAGACTACTAAGCAGGTAAAGATAAATAAGGGAGATACGCTAGATATCATAGCTGCGAGACTTGAGAAGAATGAGCTTATAAACAGTAAGCTATGCTTTAAGATAAAGGAGCATCGATGCAACCCGGAAGCTATACTCTTTCAAGAGCGCTTTCAAATGAAGAGATCATAAATATCTTTTCAGTGGGAAGAAAGAGCAAAACCATCACCTTCCCTGAAGGTTACACGGTGCGAGATGTTGCGGCAAAGCTTGAAAAGGAAAGAATTCTTCCTGCGGATACATTCATAAATGCATGCCAGAACTATAAGGGTAAATATAAGTTTTTAAAGGGCGTGGACATAAAGAAATTTAAACTAGAAGGCTTTTTGTTCCCCGCTACCTATCAAATTTCAGAAAATGCTACGAATAAAGACATCGTAGAGCTGTTTCTCAAGGGATTTGCTACAAACTTCAAACAGGAAAACTATGCCATATTAAAGGAAAAGAAGCTCACGATGCATGAACTTCTTACCATAGCATCTTTGATAGAAAAGGAAGCGGCTCTGGATAAGGATAGGGCGAAGATAGCGAGTGTAATATACAATCGACTTAAGAAGGGTATGAAGTTACAGTTTTGCGCAACCGTTCAATACGCTTTAGGAAAGCACAAACAAAAGCTTTATTATAAAGACCTCAAAATAGATTCGCCTTACAATACATACAAAATTAAGGGATTGCCACCAGGACCTATATGTTCTCCCGGAATTAAATCCATTGAAGCGGCGCTTCATCCTGCAAATACCGACTACCTATATTACGTAGTAAAGGCAGGAGGCAGCATGGAACACGTATTTTCCAATAATTATAAGGATTTTGAAAACAACAAATCACAATATTTAAACAGTATCAACCAATAGTAAGTGGGAGGAAGTTAGATGGGCACTGATGAAAAACAAACTAAGGATCTGCTCGTAGCAAAAAAGGAACTTGTCGATGTGAGCAGTGAATATCAGGACGAATATCAAAAATTGCTTAGGGAAAGGGCTGTTGAAGCTCGTATTCCTGTTATAAAAGAAGATACGGAAATGCTTCTTTCAAATCTCGTGATAGAGAAAAGACCGCAGAGACTACTTGAGATCGGTACGGCCGTGGGGTATTCCGCAATTGCTCTCTATAGGGTGATGAAGCTTGCATACAAGGATGCGGAAGATGTTCCGCTTCACATAGATACTATAGAAAGAGATGAGTTGCTGGTAAAAGAAGCTAAGGAAATAATAAATGACCTTGGTTATAAGGATGGCATTACAGTGGTTCAAGGAGAAGCCAGAGATGTCATTCCAAGGCTTTCCAAGGGATATGATTTTATCTTTATAGATGCTGCCAAGGGACATTACAAAGAATTTTTTGAGCTTGCATTTGAAAAGGTTAAGGGATCCAAAACTTTGATAGTATGTGACAACGTATTTTTGAGCGGTTTGATGCATAGAGACATAGATGACGTTCCTAAGAACAAACTTACGATGTATAAGAGGATGAAAGAATTCATAGATTACATCATAGACATAGATGGAAAACTTGTAAGAACAACCATATTCGATCATGGAGACGGCATTTCCGTGAGTGAAGTACTCTAGAGGATGCAATGACGGCAAAAACCAATGACGAAAAGTTGAGGCTGGCAGAAAAGGTTGAGCTTCTCGCACCTGCAGGCGATATGGAAAGGCTTAAATATGCGATAATGTACGGTGCAGATGCCGTATACTTCGGTAGCGAAGAATTCAGTCTCAGGGCAAAGGCACAAAATTTTAATACTAATAATATAAGGGAAGCCTTGGATTTTTGTCATGAAAGAGGGAAAAAAGCATATATGACCGTAAACATATATGCCCACAACGATGACATTTCAGGATTGTATGAGTATATAGAAGAGCTTAAAAAGTTTGATATCGATGCCTTTATAGTATCCGATCCCGGGGTTATATCAATATTTAAAAAGATTCATCCTGCAGCCGAGCTCCACCTTAGTACCCAAGCAAATACCACTAATTATGAGGCGGCTAAGTTTTGGGCGGATTTAGGAATAAAGAGGATAGTCCTTGCAAGAGAATTATCGCTTCGTGAAATTTCAAAGATAAGAACTGAACTTCCTGCTGATGTTACGCTCGAAGCATTTTGTCAGGGAGCTATGTGCATATCGTATTCAGGAAGGTGTCTTCTCAGCAACTTTTTAAGCAATAGGGATGCAAATAGAGGAGAATGCTCTCATCCGTGCAGATGGGAATACAGTCTTGTAGAGAAAAAAAGGGAAGATGAATACTATCCTGTCATTGAAGACGGCAGAGGCACCTATATCATGAATTCTAAGGATTTATCAATGATAGACCATATAGATGATCTTATAGATGCAGGGGTAGGTTCTCTTAAGATAGAGGGAAGGATGAAGACGGCCTACTACGTAGCGACCGTTGTGCACGCCTATAGGCTCGCGATAGATGCATATGTAGACCACCTTAAGGTTTCCGATTCGCCCTTTAAGTTACCTGCAGAAATCAAGGACGAACTTACAAAAATCAGTCATAGGGATTTTACGACGGGGTTTTATTACGGGACTCCGAATCAGGAAGCTCAAAATTATGTGGATAGCTCATATATAAGGGAGTACTCTTTTATAGGCATTGTCAAGGATTATGACAAGGAAAGCGGTATTGCAACCGTAGAGCAGAGAAATAAGTTCAGTGTCGGAGACATTATAGAAGTAACAGGACCTGATATAATATCGTTTGAAGAGGTGGCCTGCAGAATAACGGACGAAGAGGGCAACGAGCAGAGCGATGCGCCTCATCCGCAGCAAATATTGAAGATGAAATTTAAAAATGAGGTAAAGCCGAATTATATATTGAGGAAAAAAAAGGATACGTAACATGGATGAAGTATTTTTTTATCAGCATTTTAATTTGATAGGTGTAATAATTTACATTCTTTTGGTGATCCAAGGAGGGGTGTTTTCGCTTGCTTCTAAGGCTTTTACCATGACCAATATAAGTAAAATAAAGGAAGGCTCAAAAGGTTCTTTAGACGGATTGTCTGCGGTGCTTCTTGAAATATACGAAAAGATGAACAAGTTTAATACGTGTCGCAGGCTCATAAATGTGATCTTCATGTTCCTTTGGGGAGTACACATAGGAACGGGAATTTTCTTATTGGACAAGGGGTTCGTGTTTATATTCATTGGGCTCGTGCTCGTGCTCTTTTACCTCATGGTTTCTGAAATTTTGCCTTCGGGCATTGCAAGCAATGATCCTCTTAAGTATGCGTTTTCACTTGCAAGGGTGATAAAGCTGTATATGATCATTCTAACACCTGTAATTGCAGCTTTAAACGGAGCTTCAGGATTTTTGCTTAGGCTCTTTGGGAAATCACAGAATCCGGAAAATGAAAAATCGTCAGAGGAAGAAGTTATATCCATGGTTGAAAAAAGCTACGAAGAAGGGCATATAGACGCAAAGGGAAAGCAGATGATAAGCAGTATCTTCGATTATGATGATATAATATGCAAGGAAATAATGACCGCAAGAACAGACGTCTTTCTAATAGATATTGAAGATTATAAAAAAGAGGATGTAGATACACTGCTCGAGCTTAAATTTTCAAGGATACCCGTGTGCAGGGGAGGCATCGATAACATAGAAGGGATATTATTTGTAAAAGATTTCTTGCTTGAGACCACGAAGGGCATTGCGCCTTCGGATGTTGATATCGCAAAACTTTTAAGGGAGCCATACATGGTGCCTGAAACAAAGAAGATAGACAGCCTGTTTGTAGAGCTCCAAAAGAAAAAGCAGCACATGGCAATATTGATAGATGAGTATGGGGGCTTTTCCGGAATAGTTACGATGGAAGATATAATAGAGCAGATAATGGGAGATATTTCAGATGAATACGATGATGAAGAGGTGAAGGTCATAAGGCTTTCGGCAAATAGTTATAAGCTTGACGGTGCGATAGACCTTGAGAATGTTATCAAGGCTACGTCTATGAATGCAAGGGATACGGATAGCGAAACGCTTGGAGGCTATATTCTGGATATTTTAGGGGAGATACCGGAAGAGGATTCACTTCCTATAGAAGTGACAGATGATGAAAATCATTTTAGGATATGCACTATAAATGACAGAAGAATCGGAGAGGTTATTTTAAACATCGAACGCAAGAATAATGTCGGCGAGGGAGAATAAGATGCAAAAATTGGGAGTTAATGAAATAAGGGAAAAGTTTTTGAGTTTTTTTGAAGGGAAGGGGCACTTAAGGGCTCACAGTTTTCCTCTTGTTCCTCAAGATGACGACAGTTTATTACTTATAAATTCAGGAATGGCGCCTTTAAAACCTTTTTTTTCAGGTGAAAAAACACCTCCGGCTGAAAGAATGACTACTTCGCAAAAATGCATAAGAACAGGTGATATAGATAATGTAGGGCATACGGCAAGACACGGCACTTTTTTTGAAATGCTTGGTAATTTTTCCTTCGGCGATTACTTTAAGAAAGAATCCATAGAGTGGGGATACGAGTTTATCACGGAAGTCCTCAAAATTCCATCTGAAAAGCTTCATATAACGGTGTATAAGGATGATGATGAGGCATATAAAATCTGGAATGAAAACATAGGCATACCGGCTGATAGACTTTACAGATTTGGGAAAAAGGATAATTTTTGGGAGATAGGAAACGGCCCATGTGGCCCATGCAGCGAAATTTTTTATGATAGAGGAAAAGAGTACGGTTGCGGTAAGGAAGGTTGTTCTCCGGGTTGTGATTGTGACAGATATCTTGAATTTTGGAACCATGTATTTACGCAGTTTAATAAGACGCAAGAAGGTAAGTACGAACCTCTTTCTCACCCTAATATAGATACTGGAATGGGGCTTGAGAGGATGGCATGCATAATGCAAGGAGTGGAAAGTATTTTTGATATAGATACGATTTTCTTCATAAAGGGTTTTATAGAGGGCAAGGCGATGGATGCAAAGGTTCGTCTTTCAAGCGAAGACTTTAATACAGGTTTAAACGTCATTACAGATCACCTGCGCTCAGCTACATTCATGCTTTCAGACGGTATAATTCCGAGCAACGAAGGCAGGGGTTATGTCCTTAGGAGACTTTTGAGGCGTTCCATAATTCACGCAAATAAGCTTGGACTTAACAGTGATGCATTGGTGGAGACGGCGGGCAAGGTGATTGAGACCTCGGAAGGTGCATATCCTGAGCTTGTTGCACAAAAAGAACACATATTTACAGAGATAAAGGATGAATGTGCGCAGTTTAAGAAAACGCTGGATTCGGGTGAGAGCATACTTAACGGGTATATTGACGCACTTAAAGAAGAAGGCAGTGATATTCTCGATGGAGAGAGGGCGTTCAAGCTATATGATACCTTCGGTTTTCCTATTGAACTTACGGCGGAGATACTGGAAGGCTTCAGTATGAAGGTGGATTTTGAAGGCTTTAAAAAGCATATGGAATATCAAAAGGAGCTTGCAAGAAAAGGAAGAAAGAATGAAGGCAGTGGCTTTGATATGGTGGAGCTCGGCGAAAGTATAGAGCCTTGTGAATTTACAGGGTATGAAAGTGCGGTCGAAGTGGCTAAGGTAGTGTTTTGCACTGAAGCGGATTCAGAGGGTGTTTTTTATGTGATCTTGGATAGAACGCCTTTTTATCCGAGGGGCGGCGGACAAGAACCCGATACCGGTAAGCTTGTAATATCAGGGAATGAGTTTTGCGTTCTGGATGTTTCAAAGAAAAAGGATGTAATAGTACATGCGGTAAAATTTGCAGGTAAAGAGGGTAAAGGCTCTAATATTTCAATAAATAAAGGCGATGAGGTATCTGCAACGGTAGATCTTAAAAATAGAAATGCGGCGATGGCAAACCATACTGCCACACATCTTATGCATGCAGCTTTAAGGGAATTGATATCAAAGGATATAACCCAGGCGGGTTCTAAGGTTTCCTGCGACGGACTTCGGTTTGATATAAATTATAAGAAGCCTTTAAGCTATGAAGAACTTCGAGATATAGAAGTTTGGGTGAATGATAGGATTGCAAGTTGGCTTCCCGTCACTAAAAGGATAATGAAAAAAGATGAGGCGATTAAAAGCGGTGCCATAGGTCTTTTTTCCGATAAATACAAGGACGATGTCAGAGTTGTAAGCATAGAAGATGCGAGCTCCGAGCTTTGCGGAGGGCTTCATGTAGATAACACAGGGTATATAGGAAGTTTTAAAATAGTAAAGGAATCCGCAGTATCTTCAGGGACAAGGAGAATTGAAGCCATCACAGGAAGGGCGGCATCAAATTATTTACTGCAGCTTGATGCGGAGAAGAAGGAACTTGAAGGTCTTACAAAAACTCAGGATGGGAATGTATATGACAAGGTTCAAAAATTGTATTCAGAAATAAAAGACCTTAAAGCCGATCTATCAAAGCTTAAGAAAGGTAAAGCATCCGGTAATATAGGCGATAATATAAAAATTGAAGACATGGAAGGCATTAAATTCGGTTCAGCAACCTTGGATGATCTGGAGATTTCAGATATGAAGGATCTTGCAACGTCTTTAACACAAAAGGATAAGGATCTGGTATTATTGTTTGCAAGTAAGGGAGAAAAATTTACCATGGTTATGGCCTGCGGTGAAGGTGCTATGGATAAGGGGTATAAGGCAGGAGATCTCATAAAGCAGGTAGCGCCTATATGTGGAGCAAGAGGAGGCGGAAAGCCTAAAATGGCTCAAGCCGGCGGAGGAGATGAAAAGCTGTTTGATGATGTTTGCAAAGCCGTATTATCTTTACTTAAATAAATTGCTTAGGCAGTCTCTGCCCAAAACCTGTCAGTATTTCGTACCTAAACATGTCGCTTCCTTTTTCTATGTCGAGAGCGGTGATGGTGTTTTTTCCATCGCTTCCAAGTAGGATCACTTCATCGCCCACCTTGGAATTTTCTATGTCAGTCAGATCTATCATGCATAGATCCATTGCTCCTGCTATGGGAGCTGTTTTGCCGTTTACTATTACTTTAGCGTTACCTGAGTAGTTTGCAGGATATCCATCAGCATAACCCACGGGTATCGTTCCTATTATGCTGTCTCTTTTTGCCACGAATTTTCTGCCATAGCTGCAGCAAAACCCCTTTTTTACTCTTTGCATATGTATTATATTCGCCTTAACGCTGAGGGCGGGTTTAAGATCCAGATCATCGCAGGTGCATGTATCTTCGGGGAAGTATCCATATATGAGTATTCCGGGTCTTATTGCATCCAGCATCATATCTCTCATGGATACTATTGCGCC
>ERZ772920.1814-NODE-1814-length-10404-cov-2.678520_pt1 | contig 10404 bp, 11 predicted proteins | sample MGYA00511469_ERZ772920 | MGnify/ENA primary metagenome ERZ772920 (study PRJEB29015, sample SAMEA2738069) | human oral metagenome | biome: human oral; feature: human-associated habitat; material: saliva | place: China | collected 2216 ... | reverse complement strand
AACTAAAAAAGAATCTGATGAAGCGAAAAAATAATATTGAATATTTAAAAAAAATAACTGTCAAATTCATTGATAAAGGTGAAAATGACAGTTTTTTATTTATATTATTCTATTTTATGAAATTTAGTATAATTTATTATTTTTCTTCACTTTTAACAGGTACAAATTTTCTTTCTGGACTGCTAAAGAATTTTATTCCAATAATTGCAACAATAATCATAGCTATACTTATTAAATATGGAAGTCTTATTCCAAAAATTAATAAGTCTTCTGCTCTAAATGTACTTACGAATGTTCTTATAATCGCATACATAATTAAATAAATCATTGATAAAACTCCAGGATTATATTCTTTTTTTCTAAAATAAAACCAAAGAATTATAAATCCGATTAAATTTAAAAATGCTTCGTAAAGCATAGCAGGATGTAACGGCAAATTTGGAAATTCTGAACCAGCTGGCGTATTTAACGGAAAAACTAATCCCCAAGGTACAACCTGCTTAAATTGGGCTTGCGCTGCAGTGCTCATTGACTGGTATTTTATCCACCATTCATTGAATCTTCCTGAAAAAATTACGCTAAGCGGAGTAAATGTAGGAACTCCGTGAACTTCACCATTTGCCAAGTTTCCAAATCTTCCTAAAAATTGTCCAAATAATAAAGGTCCAACAGCCATATCTGTAAGTACCCATAAGTTCATTTTATTTTTTTTAGCATAATAGCAGGCACCTATAAATGCTCCAATAATTCCGCCGTGAATTGCAAGACCGCCTTCCCAGATATAAAATATGGATAAAGGATTTCCAATATAATCGGCAAATTTAAAAATAACATAATATAATCTTGCTCCAATCAATCCCGATACTATCGTTGTAAATGCAAAATCTTCAATAATTTTTCGATCATCAACTCCTCTTTTTTCAGCAACATCATCTGCAAGTGCGATAAACATTCCAAAAAGAAAGGCCAAAATATACATTAAGCTGTAAATTCTAAGTTCAAAGCCCCCAATTTTAAATAAATATGGTCTCATCTACGCTCCTTTTCAATATTATGTAATAAGGGCTTCTAATTTTTTTTAAAACAAGCCCCTATTTTTTTAATTTTATAATTGTTTTTTTAATTCTTCTTCAAAAATAACAAAGAAGTCATCAATCTGTTCTTTGGAAATTTGTCCTAAAATACCAATTCTCATAAGGCTTTCAGCGTATTTACCCTTTCCGCCTGTAACTGTGTAACCCTTTTCTTCAAGAGCATCAATAATTGATTTTATTATGATTCCTTCTCTGTAAACAGAAATTAATGTATTTGTTCTATTTTCTTCATTTTTAACTAATAATTTAAATCCAAGTTTTTCTGCTTTTTCTTCCACATACTTTCTCAAGTCGTGTTTTTGTTTTATTGTGTTTTCAATTCCATTTTTGACTAAATCCTTCAATGATTGATTTAATGCTAGAATTAGTGCGATTGCTGGAGTATAAGGTGTTTCTCCTTTTTCTTCAAAATATTTTACATATTGCTTCAAATCAAAGTAATATTTTGGCAAATCAGAAGTTTCCATCGCTTTTTTCGCCTTGTCGCTAATTGCTACAAAAGCTAAACCTGGAGGTATTAAAAATGCCTTTTGGCTTCCTGCGATTGCAACGTCAACATGCCATTCATCAAAGTTGAACTCATTTACTACAAGTCCGCTGATTGTGTCAACTACTAATAAAATTTCAGTGTTTTTAGTCAAATCTCCAAGTGATTTTATGTCATTTAAAATTCCAACTGAAGTTTCACTATGAGTAGCTAAAATTCCCTTTAAATCTGGATTTTCTGAAATAACTTTTTTAACATCTTCTAATTTATAGCTTTCTCCAAATTCATATTGTAAATTAATTACATTCAAGCCATAAATTTCTGCAATTTTTCTAAATCTGTCACCGAAATATCCAGTATTTACAGCTAAAACTTTATCTCCCTTTGAGAAAAAGTTTACAATGGCAGTTTCCATTGAACCTGTTCCAGAAGAAGTTAGAACAGCAACATCATTTTGTGTTGTCTTGAATACTTTTTTCAAGTTTTCATTGTTTTCCTTCATAATTCTTCTAAATTCAGGTGTTCTGTGATGAATAATGTCACTTCCTAAAATTTCTAGATATTCTTCTGGTATATTTGTTGGTCCAGGTGTTAATAATAATTTTGAACTCATAAATTTTTCCTCCTAAAGTTTATATTTTTTATTTTTTTATAGTTCTTTTGTTAATTTATCATATTTCAAAAGTTTTGTTAAAATTTCTTCAACATTATCTAATTTTAGCATGTTTGGCCCATCAGATAATCCTTTGTCAGGATCAGGATGCACTTCTGCAAAAATTCCGTCAACTCCTACAGATACAGCCGCCCTTGCAAGTGGATAGACATAAGCTCGGTTACCGCCTGAAGTTTCTCCCTGACCGCCTGGAATTTGTACCGAATGTGTTGCATCAAATACAACTGGATATCCGAATTTTCTCATTTCCAAAAGTCCACGCATATCTACAACAAGATTATTGTATCCAAATGAAGCTCCACGTTCGCAAAGCATTATATTGTCGTTTCCAACTTCCTGAAATTTCTTGACAACATTTTTCATGTCCCAAGGTGCTAAAAATTGTCCTTTTTTAATATTTACTGCTTTACCTGTTTCAGCAGCAGCTATTAATAAATCTGTTTGTCTACATAAAAATGCTGGTATCTGTAAAATATCTGCTACTTTTGCAACTTCTTTACATTGCCAGGCTTCATGTACATCTGTAATAACAGGGACATTAAATCTTTCTTTTGTTTTAGCAAGCATTTTCATTCCTTCTTCTAATCCTGGCCCTCTAAATGAATAAATAGAAGAGCGATTAGCCTTATCAAAAGAAGCCTTAAAAATATATTCTATCCCTAGTCTGTCACAAATTTCTTTTATTCCTCCTGCAACTTCATCCATCAATTCTTGAGATTCCATAACACAAGGTCCTGCAATTAAAACAAATCTTTTTCTTCCACCAAATACAATGTTCCCAACTTTTACCTTATTTACATCACTAATTAACATTTTCCACCATCTTTCTTCTAACAATTTCTCTTCTTGCAATTTCTTTATCATCAAAATGCCATTTTTTTGTACCAATTATATGATAAGTTTCATGTCCCTTACCTGTGATTAATATTATATCATTTTTTTCTGCCATATTAACTGCTACTTTTATTGCTTTTTCTCTATCAGGTTCAAATATATAGTCATCTGATTTTATAAAACCTTTTTTTACATCAGCAAATATTTGTTCTGGATTTTCAGTTCTTGGATTGTCAGAAGTAAGTATTATAATATCTGATAAATCTTCAACAACTTTTGCCATTATAGGTCTTTTTGTCCTGTCTCTATCCCCACCACAACCAAAGATTGTTATTATTCTATTAACATTTTTGATATTTCTAGCTGCTACTATTACATTCACCAAAGCATCTGGCGTATGTGCATAATCTACTATTACTTTATAGTCTTGTCCACAATCTAAGGCTTCAAATCTTCCTGGTGCTGCTTTTATATTTGAAACTCTTTTTAAAATTTCTTCCACACTGATACCAATTTTTAATGCAATTCCAATAGCTCCCAGAGTATTATATAAATTAAAATCTCCTAATAAAGCAAATTTTACTTTTTCATCTTGCTTTTTATATTTTATATCAATATAGCCATCATCTAAATAATCTCCTTCTAAATCTCCTCCATCTATTCCGTAAGAGATTATTTCAGGATTATCAACTATAAATTCATCATATAATCTTTTTCCATATTCATCATCTATATTGATTACAGAGTTATTTAAATCTTTCAGTTTTAAAAATAATTTTCTTTTAGCTTGAAAATAATTTTCCATAGTTAAATGATAATCTAAATGATCCTGAGTTAAATTAGTAAATAGTGCATAATCAAAATCTACAACATCAACTCTACCTAATTCAAGAGAATGAGAGCTTACTTCCATTACAACATATTCAATTTTTTTCTTTAAAGTTTTGTCAAAAATCTTAATTAAATCAAGAGATTCAGGAGTAGTATTAACTGCCTCAAATACTTCATCTCCTATTTTGTATTCTATCGTACCTATACGAGTTATAGGAATATCTCCCATTAATTTCTCTACCATATAAGTTGATGAAGTCTTACCATTTGTTCCTGTAACTCCAATAATCTTTAATTTTCTTTGAGGCCATTCATAAAAATTTGAAGCAATATAGCCAAGTTTATGTCTTATTTCTTCAATTAAAACATAACTGACATTGTATTTCATTTCAACTTCTTTACTAACTATAATACAAGTTGCTCCATTTTTTACTGCACTATCTATATAGTCATGACCATCAACATTAGCACCTTCAAATGCCACAAATATATAGTTTCCCTTTATTTTTCTTGAATCATATTCTATACCATCATATTTTCTGTCTAAATTTACATCTTTTAAAACTTTATATTCTATCCCCGAAAAAATATTCATTATATCTCCTTATTTTCTATTTGCCAATCAATCTCTTTTTCACCTAAATTTTTTAAAATTCTATTTGCTTCACTAAAATGTTTACAACCAAAGAAGCCCCTATTTGCTGAAAGTGGACTAGGATGAACCCCTTTTAAAATATAGTGCTTGTTTGTATCTATAAATTTTTCTTTAGATTTAGCATTATTTCCCCACAATATAAATATTATTGGTTTTTCTCTTTCGTTTAATGATTTTATTACATTGTCTGTAAAAGTTTGCCAACCTATTCCAGAATGTGAATTAGCCTGACTATCTCTAACTGTTAAGGTAGTATTTAAAAGTAATACTCCTTGTTTTGCCCATTTTTCAAGAAAACCATTATTTGGAATATATAGTCCTAAATCATCATGTAATTCTTTATACATATTTACAAGTGATGGTGGTGTTTTTATTCCATAATTTACAGAAAATGCAAGTCCATGTGCTTGTCCTTTTTGATGATATGGATCTTGCCCTAAAAGTACAACTTTTACTTCTGAATAAGGAGTAAGAAAAAAAGCATTTAGTATATCTCTTTTAGGTGGATAAACAGTGTAATTCTTATACTCTTTTTCAAGAATAGCTTTTAATTTCATAAAATATTCTTTTTGAAATTCCTCTTCTAAAATCTCTTTCCAATCATTATTAATTTTTGACATATAACACCTCTCATTTTAAAATAAAAAAGGAAGAAAAAACTTTCTTCCATATTTTACCATAAAATTATAATATTCAATAATTATTTATCATCTAATTCTTGGAAAATTTTCATTTTCTCATCCACATTTTTATTATGATGTTGTAAACATAATTTTGCTAATTCAAAATTAATATTTTTTAATTTTTTAAAAGCTATCTCTGGATGTTTTTCTAAAATCTTATCTCCAATTAAAACTTTTTTTATTCTTCTAAAAAGTCCAACTTTGCCTTTTCCACTATCATGTAAAAGTGCCAATTTTAAATAAATTTCCTGTGAAGATAAAATTTTATTAGACTTTACTTTCTGATAAAGATTATATGAATGCACTTTATCATAATTTTTCATTTTAGAAAAAATTAAAAATTCCTCTTTTGATAATACCTTTTTTACTTCACTATTCCATTCTTCTTTAAAATTAGAAAAAATATATAAGTAGACTTGCTTTACTCTTGAAATTAGCATACTATTGCCATTTTTCACTTAGAAGTCTACCATTATCATATTTTATTACAGTATCTAAACTTCCATCTTCTCTATATTTTTTCCAAACTCCATCTTTTCTCCAAGCTTTATATTTTCCTTCTTCTGAAACTTTTCCATTACTCCAATAGAATTTCCAATCTCCTGTACCATTTTCAAAAATACTTTTATGTAAAAGTTTTCCATTTCTATCATAAGATTCTATACCATTTATTCTATCATTTGAATAATAAACTATTGATTTTAATTTACCATTTTCATAATAAGATTTTTGTTGTCCATTTAATTTTCCTTTGGTATACATTTCAGAAAGTAATTTTACTTGTTTGCCTTTTGCAAAATATGCAGTTTCCCCATCTAAAACCCCATTTTTATATTCTTCATAAGATTCAATTTTATCATCAATTACAACTCCAAATACTCCTGTGAAAGGTATATCTGAGCCTTCTTTGTATGCAATCTTATCTTTCATTTTTCTTTCATAGATGTCAACTATTGAATTTTTATCAACTGTTCTTGTTGCACTTTCCTCTGGGATATCTACAATACTTTCATCAGTTTTTGAAGTTTTTTCAACTTCACTTTTAACAACCTCTTTTTTAGTTTTTTTATTTATTTTATCTGTTTTTCCTCCTACTATTTCATTTGAAATTTGATCAAGTGATTCAATTTCTTTTATTTCAGCATTCAATATTGAAAAGTTAAATAAAACTCCTGCTAAAATAAAAAACTTAGTAAATTTTTTCATTATTTTGTTCTCCTACTATTTAGAATAATTTGGTGCTTCTTTTGTTATTGTTATATCATGTGGGTGGCTTTCTATTAAACCTGCCCCTGTTATTTTAACAAATTTACCATTGATTTGTAAATCTTTTATTGTTTTAGTTCCACAATATCCCATTCCTGCTCTTATACCACCTGCAAGTTGAAATATCACATCTTTAACTGAACCCTTATATGCAATACGACCTTCTATTCCTTCTGGAACTAATTTTGAATTATCTCTTTCTTCTGCTTGGAAATATCTATCTTTTGAACCTCTTTTCATTGCAGCTATTGAACCCATACCTACATATATTTTGAATCTTCTTCCTTCAAGTATTATTTCTTCTCCTGGTGCTTCTTTTGTTCCTGCTAGTAATCCTCCAAGCATTACACAATCTCCACCAGCTGCTAAGGCTTTAACTATATCTCCTGATAATTTTATTCCTCCATCAGCTATTACACCAATATTTTTATCTTTACAATATTCATAAACATCATTTATTGCTGTAAGTTGAGGTACTCCAACTCCAGCTACAACCCTTGTTGTACAAATAGAACCTGGACCTATTCCAACTTTTACTGCTGACACTCCTGCTTCAATAAGTTCTTTTGCTGCTTCTGCTGTAACTATATTTCCACCAATTATATCTAAATTAGGAAAATTCTTCTTAATTTCTTTTATCATATCTATTACACCTTGTGAATGACCATGAGCAGAATCAACAGTTACAATATCTACTCCTGCCTTCACTAAGGCTTTAACTCTTTCTATTGTATCATGAGCAATTCCAACTGCTGCACCACATCTTAATTTTCCTAAATCATCTTTACAAGCATTTGGATATTGGATTATGTTGTCTATATCTTTTATTGTGATTAAACCTTTTAAATATCCATTTTGATCAGTTATAGGTAATTTTTCAATTCTATTAGCAAGTAAAATTTCTTTTGCTTGTTCCAATGTTGTTCCTACAGGAGCAGTAATTAACCCTTTACTTGTCATTATATCTCCAACAGGCTGATCAAGTTCTTTACGATATTTAATATCTCTATTTGTAATTATTCCTATTAATTTCCCATCATCTTCTATTACAGGTAAACCAGAAATTTTATATCTACTCATCAATTCTTCTGCTTGATAAACTCTACTATCTTTATTAAGTGTTATAGGATTTGTTATCATTCCACTTTCTGATCTTTTTACTCTGTCAACCTCAGCTGCCTGTTCTTCAATAGACATATTTTTGTGAATAAAGCCTATTCCACCTTGTCTTGCAAGAGCTATTGCCAAGTCTGATTCAGTAACTGTATCCATAGCAGCACTTAAAATTGGTAAATTTAATGTGATTTTTTTTGTAAGTCTTGTTTTTAAACTAACTTCATTAGGAAGTACATTAGATTTTGCAGGTATTAATAGAACATCATCAAAGGTTATTCCTTCTTTTACAATTTTTCCATTCATCATTTTTTTCTCCTTAATATCAATAAAATTTTATATAGATAATTTTAACACTTAATTATAAATTTTTGATATTATAGCACAAAAAACAATCTTTTTAAATACTATTTTTCTCTCCCCAATCACACATCATATTCAATATTGGAATCAAAGTTCTTCCTTTTTTAGAAAGACTGTACTCAACTCTTGGGGGAATGTACTGACCCCAAAAAGTTGGACAAATTTAATTTAACTTATCAATAAGGATTGACTTCTGTAATAAACAGAAGTTAATCCTTTTAATTTCCCCTTTATCTCTCTATTCTTCAAGATTATATATTATTAATTTAGTTAAAAAACATTTATTCCAGCTCTTTTATATATTTTTCTTCAGGTGACATAGCAATTAAAATAACACTTACTATAAATAAAATACTTGCTACTATAAAATTTAATTGAAATTTTGTATTAAATAAAATTATTTCAAAAATTATAGTCCATATAATATAGCTAACATTTAAAGAAATTCCTCTTGCAACACCTATATTTGTATTTATCTCTAAGATATTCAAACATATCTTTCATATAACCTGTAACAATAACAATCTCTTCTATTCCTTCTTGTAAAAGATATTCTATATTCTTTTCTATCATGGGTTTTCCAAATATTTTTATCAAAGGCTTTGGAGTTGATAAAGTTAAAGGATTTAGTCTTGTTCCCATTCCTGCTGCTATTATTATTGCATTCATTATATACTTCCTCCTTTATACTATTTTCTATCTATATTTTTTCAGTTTCGTTGTTGTCTATAATAAAACTTATAGCTATAATAGTAAAAACCAATTGATATATCTTTTCAAAATAAAAACTTACTTCAAAGAAGCCATAAAAGTTTATAAATAAAAAAGCTGAAATAGCTAATAATTTTATATATTTTTTTAGTATATCTTTCTCACTAAAATAACTTTTTAATAGACTTATTAAAAGATTTGTTAAAAAAATAATATATACTCCTAATGTTAATAATCCTTGTGTTACTGCAGTTTCTATGAAATTATTATGATAGTGATCTATATTTTCATCAGCTGAATTCAATTTTTGACCTTTGTAGAAAAAAAATCCCTTTCCAATAATTGGATAATTTTTAGAATTTTTTATACCATCTAAAAATATTGTATATCTAGCATCTTTTTTCATTTTTTCTTTAGTCATAATGGAAGTTTCTATTCTATTTATTACTTTAATTCTGTCTGTTTTACCTGTATATTTAAACAGAGAAAACATAAGTGCCAAAATTACAATTGTAGCAATTAAACCTTTTTTCCAATCTATTATAATAAAAATAAAAATCAGTATTATTGGAATTACTAAAAAGTCATTTCTTGATTGAGTAAAAGAGATTAATGTTAAAACAATTATCATATAGCAAGTTAGCAAAATTTTTATATATACTTTTTTATAGTAAAGAAAAGAAAGAATTCCTAATAACAAATATATTCCAAGTTCAGCTGCATATCTCGTAGTATAGGTATCCCCTGCTATTCTATAAGAAGAAATATTATCAAAATTCTTATAAAGATCCATGATTCCTTTATAAATTGGTGCAATTGAAATAAACAACATTAATGGTAGTATATACTTTGTATATCTATCTTCTAACTTATAATTTAATAAAACTAGCATAAAACCTATACTATATATTGTTGTATGTGTAAATGTATAAAATTTATCATCTCCTTTTTCATCAACAATTACATAAGAAATCGTAACTAGAACAAGATATAAAATTCCTATTATTATATCTCTTTTATGTATTAAATATCCTCTTATACCATTTTTAAAAGAATAAATAAAAATTAAAAACATTATAAAAATTGAAAGAGTATCTTTTGTATCTCCTCCTCTGCGAGATAAAAAAAACAAATACACAAGCATTGAAAGAATAATAAGACCATTTAAAAAATTATTTTTTTTATTATCAATATCCATATTATATTTTCCATCCTTTTTCTCTTAATTTTTTTTTATAAGCTTTTATTTTTTCTATTATAGGAAGTTTTTTAAGTTGTTTCATAAATAATGCAAAATAATAAAATATATTTTTAGGATAAGGATATTTCATATTAGGATAATTATCCATTTCCATAGTTAACATATCATAATGAGCTCTATAATTTCCAAAAATCATTTTTTTGCCCTGTGTATCTAAAATATAAATTTTTCCATTAGAATTTAAAAAATTACTAGGATTAAAGTCTCCATGATAAAAACCTTTTTTATGAATTTTTTTAATTAATTCTATAAGTATATCTAAGTTTTTTTCTTCTTTCTTCCCTTCTATTTTTTCCATTAATAGAAGAGAGTAATTTATCATTTTATTTTTTCTTTTCACTATTGCTAAAAGTGGTCTTGCATATTCTTTAAACCCAAATCTTTTGGGTAATAAGAAAGGCGGATTGGGCTATCAAGTATTCACGATTCCAAC
>ERZ772920.1810-NODE-1810-length-10408-cov-25.567758_pt1 | contig 10408 bp, 5 predicted proteins | sample MGYA00511469_ERZ772920 | MGnify/ENA primary metagenome ERZ772920 (study PRJEB29015, sample SAMEA2738069) | human oral metagenome | biome: human oral; feature: human-associated habitat; material: saliva | place: China | collected 2216 ... | reverse complement strand
ACAGCATCAACAGTCATGGTTTAACCCTACCTTTTCTTGGGTGTTGACGGGGTGAGCCGGGGTGAAAGTCCAGATGGGGCCCGGATGGGGCGGCGGCGGGCAGATAGTCGGGCGAGGGCTACCCGCCACATGCGCTAGGTATCGCAGGCCCCGGCCATCGCAGACCCTAGTTATCAACCTTGGGCGGTTGCGTTTCACGTGAAACCTCGCCACGGCGAGCGCGTGCGTTGAAGATCAGGCAGGCGAGCACCACGTACAGGCCCTCCAGCGCGATGCCCTGCAGCGCATCCATGGGGGCCACGCCCTCGGAGGCGAAGGGGTCCAGACCCGCCACAAGGGAGAGCAACAGCAGGGTCACGTTATTGGCCACGTGCAGGCTGATGGAGGCCTCCAGGCCGCCGGTGTACCAGCATAGGAACCCGGCGTACACGCCCATCGCAAACACGAAGCCCAGGCCCCAAGCATCGTAAGTGTGGGAGAACATGAAGAGCGCCGCCGGCAGCACAATCGGCAGCCAGGGGGTGCGAATCCAGCGGCCCAGCGTCTGCATCATGAACCCGCGGTAGGCGAGCTCTTCCGCGTAGCACTGCACGGGCACCAGAAGCAAGATCAGCACCGCAATAACCCAAAATTCAACCTGTGATGGTTGCGAATAACGATAATCGGGCAGGGACGCACCGCTCACCGCCACCATCACTGCGTAGTAGATACCGTAAATCACGAAGCCCAGGCCCAGGTACGGCAACAGGAGCGAGCGGCGCAGGCGGCCCGCCACAGAGTGAATCAGGCCCCAGGGCTTCGGGCCCACGACCAGGCGCGCCAGAAAGAGCGAAGGCACGATGGCGATGAGCGAGAGGAAGGTCAGGGCAAACAGCGCCGGGTGCTCCATAACGAGGGAGCGGTTCTCGGTAATCTCACGCAGGGAAATACCCGAACCCATAGCAGCCGCGGCCATAAGGAACGACAGCATGAGGGACAGGCCGATGAAGATGGCGATGCCGATTAGGCCCTCCAGCAGGGGCGAGTACCAGCGGGTCTCCGGGTCGGCGTGGGAAAGACGATGGTAGGCCAGGCCGTCGGCACGGGAGGAACGGCCCGATGCGGCGGGGTCGAACGGTGCTTGCGGGGATGCGGGGGGCGGCGTTGTGTTCATGCCTTAATCCTAGCCGGGCAGCTCGGGTGGACACCGGCACGAGGTGTCACGCGAGCGGGGGTTCCTGCCGCTCCGGTTGCATCGCGCACCGCGCGCAAAACCCTCAACCTAAGCTCAAACCCCAATCTTGAACCGCGGATTAACGCAGAATGTTACGAAAGTGAAGAGTATGCCGTGAATCCTCTCAAAAACGACCAGGCAAGGCTTTTCACCCATAAAGCTGTGCCATAATTTGAAGCGATAATACACGTCATATACATAGTCGCTGATGACCGCTCTTCCGGGGTGTTTTCAGCACCAGAAAGGCTGCTTTCTTATGGCACTCGTCTTCAACCCGCCGCCCAATTGGCCCGCCCCGCCCGCAGGCTGGACCCCCACCCCCACCTGGCGCCCCGACCCGGCCTGGGGTCCCGTTCCCGATGGCTGGCAGCTGTGGGTCGAAGAGCCCGACCCCGAGCCCATCGATGCCGATGACGCTCCCCTGGAGCCGCTCATTTCGGAAGAGTCCGCCGAGGCGCTGGGTGCCTCCGAGCCTGCCGCAGAGGCTCCCACGGAGCCTGTTGTCGAGGCAACGGCACCGGTCGAAGAGACCCCCGCAGAACCCGTCGTATCCGAGCAGATTGTGGTCGAGCAGGTTGTCGCCGAGGTGGCCCCCGCCGCCCCGACGATTCCCGTGGCCCCCGTCTCCGCAGATGCTCCCGCGGAGCCCGTCGCGGCCGAGCCCATCGCGACCGAGCAGTCCGGCGCAGAGTCGGCTGAAGCCGAGCAGACCGAGGCAGAGCCGAAGCCCATGCGCTACCTGACCCCGGTTCCGCTTCAGGAGACCGCTCTGCCCCGAGAGGTGCTGAACCCCGCTGGCGAGGCTCCCGCCGCAGAGACTCCCGCGGAGCCCGTTGCTGAGCCTATTTCCGAGGCAGCGGCACCGGTCGAAGAGGCCCCCGCAGAACCCGTCGTATCCGAGCAGATTGTGGTCGAGCAGGTTATTGCCGAGGTGGCCCCCGCCGCCCCGACGATTCCTGTGGCCCCCGTCTCCGCAGACGCTCCCGCGGAGCCCGTTGCCGAGACCGCCGAGCCGGTTGAGGAGCCCGCACCCGCCGAGGCTTCCCTGCCCCACTCCGTCGAGAACTCCCCGCTAATTGAGTTCCACTCCTCGCCCGAGCAGCCCGAGCAGGCCCCCGAGGCAAGCGCCCCGGCCCCCGCCGACGTCGCGGCTCCCCAGGCCTTCGCCGCCCAGGAGTTTGCTCCGCAGGCTCCCGCGGACCAGGAGTTTACCGGTCAGGACTTCGTGGGTCAGGACTTCTCCAGCCAGCAGAACCCGCACCAGGGTGCCGCCGATTCCTTCGGCGGTCAGCCCGGCCAGTTCCAGGGTGATCAGTTTGCCTCGCAGCACGGCGGTCAGCCCTACAACCCCTACCAGCCCGCCGGCCAGACCGGTCAGGCAAGCCATGCAAACCAGTCCGACCAGGCAGGTCAGCAGGGTGGTCAGCAGGCTCAGCCCGCCGCAGCGTTCAACCCCTACGTCCCCCAGACGGATTCCGCGTCTCAGCACGAGCAGCAGAACTCCCAGCCCGCCGATACCGAGACCAAGAAGAAGGGCGCGTTCAGCGGCAAGCTGCTGGGCATCATCGGTGCCGCGCTGGCCCTGCTGATCGTCCTCATCCTGGTCATCGTGATGCTCCTGCCGCGCGGCGGCTCGGGCTCCTCCGACCGCTCGAACCAGGCGGACGGCACCTCCACCTCGGCAAGCGCGCAGTCTTCGGATGGCTCGTCCTCGACCACCGCGTCCGAGGCGAAGCTACCCGAGGGCGAGTACAAGGAGTACAAGGAGACCGTCACCGAGGATAAGAAGAACATCGACATCGAAAAGGTGAAGGGCGACGCCTCCAAGGGCATCGTCTACTACGAGTTCAAGCCCTCGGACGACCTGAGCAGCCGCGCCTACATCACCAGCCTCACCGAGAAGGGTGAGATTTCCACCGGCCTGAGCGTCATCGATATGACCGTCGACCGCACCCCCATCCGCGGCACCGCGTGGCTGGATACCACCAACCCCTCCAGCCCCACCCGCAAGCTGGAGCTCAACGGTAAGGGAGAGTGGCTGATTCGCGTGTACGACGAATCCTCCGCACCGAACTACGCCAAGGGCGAGAAGTTCCACACGAACATGAACTACTACGCCTTCACCTACGACGGTGGCGAGTCCACCATGGAGTTCGAGGCGAAGGGCCTGGACAGCAAGCGCGGCTTCGCGCTGCTGAGCGCAAGCCGCAGCGACGTCATGTTCGGCACCAGCGTGGCGAACATGAAGAGCAGCATGGAGTGGAAGAGCACCGGCAAGAACCTCCTGCAGGTGCGCAGCACCTCCTCGGCTGACTGGAGCATCGGCACCCACTAGCCGCCCGTAGCCCGTGGCGGCACACTGGAAGAGCCCCCGCATCCCTATCGGATGCGGGGACTCTTCTGCGTCTGCGGTCTTTCACAACCGCGGGTCGTGCGGCGGTTTCTAGTACGCGGCACCCAGGGCAGTCACGCGTTCCCCCTCGCGGGCTGCTGCGTGATTGATTCGCTGACGGTGCACCAGGTACACGAAGAAGGTCACCACCGTGAACACGTACATGAACTGGTACGGGGACGTGCCCGCTATGAGGCCCAGCGACCCCTCGGGCACCATGAGGATGTTATCCGAGCTGAAGTGCGGGGCGAAGGCCAGCACAATCCAGTACGGGGAAATGTACATGCCCGCCAGCGCCACGCTCGCCGTGATAACGCCGAGGGTCGCAATGAACGAGCTTGCCCACCGGTAAAACAGGGGGAAGATTTCCACCACGACGGCGGCCAGCATCAGCGGGTACCAGGTGTTGTGGTGCGACCAGCTAATCGGCGAGATTTGCAGCATCATGAAGGCCGTCAGCGCCAGCTGCGACACAACCGCGCGGGCGCGAATCAGCGGGATCAGCAGAACGGCCGTCACCAGAACGATGAGCAGGGTCAGGGCCACCTGCACGACCGACAGGGCGGTTGCGGTCAGCTGGTGCTGCAGGCCCGCGTGGGTGAGGGAGCCCATGATAGACACGTTATCGAAGTAGCTGAACCAGCCCACGCGGGAGGTGTCGCGCAGCGCCTGGAACCAGTAAATCATCGATTCTTGGGGTACGACGAGGTACGCGATACCCACGGTTGCCGCGAAGCTCAGGGCCGTGGTGATAAGCCCCTTCCAGTCCTTACGCATGAGCAGCAGAAGGCCGAAGGCGAGCGGGGTGAGCTTAATGCCGGCGGCAATACCCAGCAACACGCCGCGCGGCACGCGGGTGGCCGGGCGCATGAAGTCGGCCAGGATTAGGGCGAGGATAATCGCGTTAATCTGCCCGAAGTGCGTGGTGAGGCGCCACGGGCCGCAGGCCCAAATGAGGGCCGCCATGAGCGAGACCATGCCCCAGGAGCTCAGGTACTTCTGCAGGGGCAGACGCCAGGCGCGGCTACGCGCGTAGGAGTACAGGGCGTAGGCGCACACGTAGCTGAGCACGCCGATGATGACGGTAATCAGCATCATGCTCTGCGGTTCGGTGAGGAACGCAAGCGGGTAGAAGAGCAGAGCCGCAAACGGCGGGTAGGTGAAGGGCAGGCCGCGCGTGCGGAAGCTGTAGAGCTGCAGTCCGTCGGGGCCGTCGGCCAGGGAGACCGCGCCCAGGCGGTAGACGTAGATATCGTCGGCGGCTGCGTGGGTGACGTAGTTGAGGGCGTAGGCGGCCACCAGGATGAACACCAGGTGCGCCCAAATATCGCCGCCGCGGAAGAAGCGTTCGCGCAGGCTGAGAATGCGTTCGGATGCATCGGAGTGACCGGGTTCCTCGGGGCGGTCCTTCGGCTTCGCGGCCCGGGTGGACTCAGCGGGCTCGGCGGCCGACACGGACCCGGTAGCCGCAGCAGCCTCGGTGGAAGCTGCGGGGGCCGAGGCCCACGGGATAGCGGGCGCTACCGCCCCTGTATTCTTTTCGGTATCTTCGGCATTCTTCTCAGTGTTTTTCGCGTGGCTCACGCGGTTGCCTCCCGGGAATTAGCGGCACGCACAGACTCGGCGCGCCCGGTAACCAGGGCGCGGGCACCCCACCAGCCCAGGGGTGCATCGTTGGGCACGGAACCGTACCGCACGGGCTCAACCTTCGCGCCGCGCACCGGGGCGCTCAGCGCGGCAACCGACCAGAGCATCATCGTCACCCACAGGCAGAACGCCGGAATCGCCGACACCGCCAGCGCACCGGCGGCCAGGTGCTCCATGTCGTCCATGGAGCCGTGCATCCACGAGGCGATGCGCATCGGGGAAATGTACAGGCCCAGCACGGCAACCCAGGCGAAGCACGCGGCAGCCACGCGCAACCAGGCCGGCTGCGGGGCGAAGTAGGTGGGGAACGCATCCAGCACCAGCACGGCCGCCAGCAGAGGCAGTAGCACGTTGTGGTGCGACCAGCTAATCGGCGACAGCGCCACCATGAGCGAGGCGGTCACCGCCACCTGTGCCAGGGCCGCACCGCGGCGTTCCAGCTGGTACAGCAGGCCGGCGGTGAGCACGATGCTCACGAGCGCCAGAGCGTAGTAGACGGGCTTCGCGGCACCCTCGGACAGGCCGAAGTGCAACAGCCAACCCTGAATCGAAATGTTATCCACATAGTTCAGGCCGCCCACGCGCGAAGGATTCGTCAGCGCCGAGAACCAAAATTCCGGTGCCTCCTTGGGCATCAGAATGAAGCCCAGCGCAATCGTGGCGAAGAAGGTCGCACCCAGGGTTGCGATGCCCTTCCAATCGCGGCGCACCAGCAGGATGAGGCCGAACACGAGCGGAGTGAGCTTCACGCCGCCGGCAATGCCGATCAGCACGCCGCGCGGCACGCGGGTAGCCGGACGCACAAAATCGGCCAGAATCAGCGCGGTAATGAACGGGTTGATCTGAATCAGGTCGATGGTGCGCTGCCAGGGACCCGCCGCAACCACCAGAAGGGTCAGCACGGCGATAGTTCCCACGCGGCCAAAGTACCGCTGCAGGGGCAGTTCGCGACCGCGCGCATTGACGTAGTTGTAGATGACGGTGGAAAGCCACCAGGCCACCACCACGGACCCCAGCACCATGAGCACCTTACCGACGACCAGGGGCATGAACGCGAAGGGCAGGAACAGCATCGCCGCAAACGGCGGGTAGGTGAACGGCGGCTTAATCACGCCGTGATCGTTCAGGGTCGGGGAGTACAGGTCCTGGGTGAACCCCTCGTTATCGAAAATGGTCATGGCGCCCAGGCGGTAAATGGAGAAATCCATGCCGCTGGCGGGGTCGCTCAGGATTCGGAGCAGGAAATTGGCGCCCACCGCCAGGAGCGCCAGGACGGCAATAACGCCCCAAATCGGGGTTTTGGATTCGGTTCTGGCCACGAGATGTCCTTACTGTGGGGTTTAGTTGCGGATCCCGGCGCGGGGTGTTTCGGATGCCCAGTGAGAGTGCGGGGCATCGGCGTTTTCAAGCCATAACAGTGTATCGCGAAGCGCGTGTATCCGATGCATCAGGGCGCAGATTCACAGGCTTCAGGAGGCGGGCCGCAGAGCGCATTTATACGCACGTACTGTCTTCAAAATTGGTACAAATGGGGCAATATAATAGATTTATATGGCACTCGACGCGCCCTTCGCGGAGTCTAGCGGATGCGGAGCGCCCCCGAACACACCGACGTAAACACACCGACGTACCGACGTGAACAACCAGCAGTGAAAGCAGTGATTGCGTGAGCGAACATCTCGGCACCCCATCTGACGGCGAGAAGCCCAACGGCGGCGAGCGCCCCGACGCAACCGGCGGCGGCAAACCCGACGGCCAGCGTCCCCGAAGCCTCGGCGGCCTGAGCATCGGCGCGCCCGGCGGTTCAGCAAACGGTGCGGCCGTCTCCGGAGGCGGCTCCTCCGGGCTGAGCATCGGCATGCGCCCGGCCGGCGTTCCCGGCACTTCCCTCACCACCGAAGAGATTGCGCGCCGCGCATCCGGCCGCGGCACGTGGCATCGTCGCGCCTCGAAGCCCGTCTCCTACTGGATGTTTGCCCTCATCGCAGCGCTTCTGCTGCATCGCGTCATCCCCAATAGCGGCTGGCTGATGGTGCACATGGTGACCCTCGGCCTGATTACGAACTCGGTTCTGATTTGGTCGCAGCACTTCACCGAAGCGCTCATGAAGATCAAGATTCCCGACGAGCAGCGCAAGGTCCAGGTTGGCCGCATCTTCACCCTGAACGCGGGCATCGTGCTTCTCATGGTAGGCATGGTTGGCCAGTTGAGCGTGCCGGGCCTGTACGCCTGCACGGTGATTGGTGCCCTCGTCATCGGCGCGATGGTGGCCTGGCACGGCATCTACCTGATGGGTCAGGTACGCCGCGCCCTACCCTCCCGCTTTGGCGTGACGATTCGTTTCTACATCGTTGCGGCCCTGCTGCTGCCCCTGGGCGCCCTGCTCGGCGCGATGGTGGCCTACCCGAGCCTGAACGGCACCCTGCACTCGCAGTTTTTGCTCGCCCACGAGGCCGTGAACGTGCTCGGATTCGTTGGTATCACGGTGGTTGGCACGCTGGTGACCTTCTGGCCGACCATGCTGCGCACCAAGATGGTGGATAAGGCGCTTGCCCACAGCGTGCGCGCCCTGTACCTCATGTGCGGTGGCGTTGCGTTGACCCTGGTCGGTGCGCTCTTCGGGTTGCGCCCGGTGGCCGTGGCCGGCCTCGTGGTGTACCTGCTGGGCCTGCTGCTCGTGGCCGGGGTGATGGTTCGCACCCTGCGCACCAAGCGCCCGAACGAGTACCCGCCCATGAGCGTGGGTATGGGCTTCTGCTGGTTCCTGGTGGGCGTTGTGGCGACCATCGTCATGGTGGCGACCACCCCCTTCGCGCAGCTGGATATGCGCGCCGTGACTCCCATCTTCGTGGTGGGCTTCCTGCTACAGGTGCTACTCGGCGCTATGAGTTACCTGCTGCCCCAGCGTATGGGTGGCGGCCCGGCCGTGGTGCGCGCATCCAATAAGGAATTTAACCGTTTCGCCGCGGCCCGCGTGACCGCCGTGAACCTGGCCCTGCTCGTCTTCATGATGCCCGGCGCGGCGGTGGGCCAGTCCATTAAGATTGCCGTCGCCGTCGTGGGTGCCCTGGCCCTGGCCGCGTTCATTCCGCTCATGATTCGCGGTGTGAAGGCTTCGGTGAGCGCCCGCAAGGAGATGATGGCGGCCCGCGCCCGCGGTGAGAAGCCCGCCTTCAACCAGGAGGCGCTCACCCCCGAGCCCGTCCCGCACGCCAAGCAGAGCTTCCAGGCGGCCCTGGCCGTGGCCATGGCCTTCCTGCTGGGCTTCGCGGTAAACCCCTCCACGCTGAACCTCTCGGCCCTGCCCACCCTGAACGCCGGCTCGCAGACGGTCACGCCGACCGGACAGACCACCACCGTGCAGGTGAAGGCAACCAGCAACTACCGCTTCACCCCCGCCCAGGTGGAGGTGCCCGCCGGTAACCGCCTGGTCGTCGAAGTCACCAACGAGGATCAGGGCATGACCCACGACCTGACCTTCGATAACGGCGCAACCACCGGCACGATCAACCCCGGCGAGACGAAGAGCGTGGACGCCGGCGTCATGACCGCCGATACCGAGGCGTACTGCTCCGTGGCGGGTCACCGCTCCCTGGGCATGGTCCTCCAGGTGAAGGTGACCGGCGCGTCCTCGCAGCAGGTGGCTTCCGGTGACCACACCAACCACAACCACGCCGCGACGGGTAATGTCCCGACCCTCATGACGGTCGCGAACGGCAAGATTGACATGTCTGCGGCGCCCGGCAGCGGCTACCAGTACCGCGACCCGAACATCCCGGCACCGAACACCGCCACGCAGGTGAACGGCAAGACCGTCCGCAAGGTCACCCTGGAGGTGCAGGAGGTCGACCGCGAGGTAGCCCCCGGCGTAACCGTCCACATGTGGACCTTCAACGGGCAAAACATGGCCCCGGTTCTGCGCGGCAAGGTCGGCGATATTTTTGAAATTACACTCGTCAATAACGGCACGATGGGCCACTCGCTGGACTTCCACGCGGGCATGGTTTCCCCCGATAACACGATGAAGACCATCGCCCCCGGTGAGCGTCTCGTCTACCGTTTCGAGGCGAAGGCCGCCGGTATCTGGCTGTACCACTGCGGTACCGCCCCGCTGAGCCTGCACATGACCCAGGGCATGTACGGCGCTGTCATCATTGACCCGGCGGACCTTGACCCGGTCGATCACGAGTACGTGATGGTTCAGGGCGAGGCGTACCTGCACGACACCGGCAAGACCGCCTCCGACGGCAACAAGCTGGCGGAGAACTCTCCCGACCTGATTGCGGCGGGCACCCCCACGCTGACCATGTTCAACGGCCACGCGACCCAGTACAAGGCAAAGCCCCTGCAGGTGAAGAAGGGCGAGCGCGTCCGTATTTGGGTGATGGCGGCGGGCCCGAACCACGGCACGAGTTTCCACGTGGTCGGTTCGCAGTTCGACACGGTCTATAAGGAGGGCGGCTACCTGTTGCGCCGCGGCGCGGATGCGTTCGGTAGCCGTGACGGCCACAGTCAGGCCCTGGATCTGGCCCCCGCCCAGGGCGGCTTCGTGGAGATGCAGTTCTTGGAGTCCGGCACTTACACGTTCGTGAACCATTCCTTCGCGGAGATGGAGCGCGGCGCCGCCGGCAAGATTGTGGTGACCGACCGCTAGGCGACCCCGTGAGCCGAGCCCTCGCGGTAGCAGGATTTGTGAGGCCCCGCCGGGTGCATCCTCGGATGTGCGCGGCGGGGCCCTCCGCTACCCGGGGGCCTTTCCGGGCGGGTTCTTCCTTTCTCGCAGGCGGGCGGCAGGGCGGTTTGCCCGGATTGGGGCGGGGTGCGCATCCCGCGCTGACTATGCTTTTAGCCTCATCCGTGGGTATTTTGTCGGCATCCGCAGCTCGGGTGCGCTAGTCTGGATGGATGGCACATAGCACTTCGGGCGCCCCTTCCGAGCGTAACGCTACGAGCGCCTCCAACCACACTTCCGCCTCGGCGGACGCACAGACTTCCCCTCGGCCGCGTAAAGCTTTCCCGCTTCGCTTTCTGGCCGGGGCTCTCGCGCACTGGCAGATTATCGCCTCTACGGTTCTTTTAGGTGGCGGCGTCGCCGGTTTGGCGGCCACCTATGACGACTACTGCGGCATGACGGAGCTTTCGTATGCTCCGGCGGC
>ERZ772920.1808-NODE-1808-length-10416-cov-3.220346_pt1 | contig 10416 bp, 9 predicted proteins | sample MGYA00511469_ERZ772920 | MGnify/ENA primary metagenome ERZ772920 (study PRJEB29015, sample SAMEA2738069) | human oral metagenome | biome: human oral; feature: human-associated habitat; material: saliva | place: China | collected 2216 ... | reverse complement strand
AAAGTAAACGGGTAAACAAGTTGTTTGCAAGGCGAAACACAACTCGTTTACTCGTCAATTATTATTAAGGACGGTCGTAAACGCATGTATTTTTATAGGTAGACGAGTTGACAAGTTATTGTTAAAGGTTCAAATAACATGTCTACCCGTTTACAGTCAACTTGTCAACTCCTCCACTTGTCAACCTCTCCTCCTACTCCAAAACGATTGGTTTGTATTTAGGTACGAGTAGTTTCATGATACTCCAGCCGATGAGATAAGCCACAGCACAGATACAAAAGACTATCATGTAGCCGGCAGGCTTGCCTTCAAAGCCCATGAAAGAGAACGAAGCACCTTGCGCTTCCGCATAGGTGAAGAGCATACCCGAGCCTTTATTAATCATAAACGAACTCACTCCGCCTGCCATTGCGCCTATACCAGTGATGGTAGCTATCGTTGATTTAGGGAACATATCGCCTATAGTTGAATAGAGATTTGCCGACCATGCCTGATGTCCTGCACCCAAAAGACCAATAATTATGGCTGGCCACCACGGACTATATGCACCAAGTGGCTGGGCGAAAAGTCCCAAAACAGGGAAACAAGCGAAGATAAGCATCGCACGCATGCGGCCGATATAGGGATTCATTCCTTTCTTATCAACGAAATATGTGGGCAGATATCCACCGCCAATACTAAGGATTGTGCAGATAGCATAAAGCGTAAAGACTAACGATATGCCCATGGTGGAATCGCTCTTGTAGCCATATTGGTCAGAGAAATAGGCCGGAGCCCAGAACAAGAAGAACCACCACACGCCATCAGTCATAAACTTTCCAACAATGAATGACCATGTTTGCTTGTATGAAAAGCATTTCATGAAGCTGATAGTATGCTCATTTTCATCTTTCTTTTCAATCTGTTCCATCGATGAAAAGTTACTATCCTGCTCAATATAACATAGTTCTGACTTGTTAACATGCTTGCTTTTAGCCGGTTTTTCATAAAGCCATAGCCAGAAACCCATCCAGATATAGCCCAAGACGCCTATGATAATAAAGGCCATTTCCCAACCCCATGCACGAGCAAGTAATGGAATTGTGGCTGGCGCGGCTAAGGCTCCGACCGATGCTCCGCTATTAAATATCGAAGTAGAAAAGGCTCTATCCTTCTTAGGAAAGTACTCGGCAGTGACTTTTATGGCTGCCGGGAAGTTGCCAGCTTCACCAACTGCCAAGATCAAACGACACGAAAGGAACAGCCAAACGCTTATCGTGGCGATGGCAACTGCAGCAGAACTCCCCGCTTGTACTAAGCGAAGAGCTTCTATACTGTCATATCCTTCTATCCGCATTGCTACCCATCCGCAGCCCGCATGCATCACAGCACCAGTAGACCAGACAAGAATTGCAATGAGATATCCCTTCTTTGTGCCCATCCAATCAATGAACTTACCCGCAAAAAGATTGGCAATGGCGTAGAAAATAGAAAACAATCCCGTTATTGTTCCATAGTCATCATCCGTCCAATGGAATTCAGGCGCGATGAAATCTTTCCAAGTTAACGACAAAACTTGACGGTCCATGTAGTTGATTGTGGTTGCAATGAAGAGCAAAGCACATATCACCCACCGGAAGTTTGACATCTTTGCAGATTGTATTTTGTTCATTATTATTTTCTTTAAAGAATTATTTTATTGAGGGAATCTTAACGACTTGCATATCCGTATAAATCAAATTCTCTCCTGCCATGCCCCAAATGAACGTGTAATTACTTGTTCCTGCCGCACAATGTATACTCCATTGCGGTGAGATTACAGCCTGTTCATTGCTCAACCAGATTGGTCTTGTCTCTTGAGGCTCACCCATTACGTGGAGAATCTTTTGACTTTCCGGCAAGTTATAATAGAAATAAGCTTCCATTCTGCGCATATGTGTGTGGGCAGGCATGGTATTCCACACCGAGCCTACATTGAGTTCAGTGATTCCCATCTGTAATTGACACGTGTGAACTCCTGCAACTCCGTCGATAATCATTTGGTGAATAACGCGGTCATTGCTTTCTTTTAGAGAACCAGCCTTTATGTTTTTGGCCTCCTTTAGTGTCACTTTCTTCGTTGGATAGGATTGATGTGCGCAAGCACTATTCATATAAAACTTTGCAGGATGACTTGGATCGTCACTCGAAAGCACTATATCTTTATTGTTTTTCTCGTCAGCTCGTCCCACATAAAGCGCCTCTTGGAATCCCAATTCATAGCTTTTTCCATCCACAGTAACCGTGCCTTTACCTCCTACATTGATGATACCCAGCTCGCGATTATCAAGTAATCGTTGTTTGTCTTGAGGCTTATCAGTATGCAAAGGCTCAATAGATGTAAGACGAATTGGAGCAGTTGTGGGTTCAGCTCCACCGATTAAAAAGCGATCATACATGCTATACACCCAGTTAACTTCACCAGGTGAGAACACCTTTTCTATCGCAAACTCCTTTCGAAGACGTTCCGTGTCATAATGCTTTGCGTCTTCTGGGTGGTTAGCCCACCTCACTTCATAATTCACTTGTGCCATACTTACGGTTGCACTAAGGCCTAAAACTAAGGTTAATAATGTCTTTTTCATATTTAATCTGCATTTTTTTCACTCGCAATAATCCTGCGTCGATTGAATAACATCAGTGCTATTGTCACACAAATTAACAATACCATGCCAACGTATTTCAATGAAGCAGTCGCTTTATAGATAGCCCATCCAAAGAAACTTGAGGCAAAATCAAGTGCACCTCCCAAGAAACCATCAGGTATTTTGGCTGCTTTGTCGCCCGTTTCTGCATAGACTGAGGCTGCAGCTTGCGTGAAAGCAGGAGCCATATCCGTAACAAAATAGAGGCCGAAAACAAGCACTACAAGTCCGATAATGAATGTTCTCACAACGTTTCCCTTTGTAAATGGCAACACCATTGGAAACAAATAGAACATCCCTGCCAATGAAGCTAACGGCAGAAATTGGTTTCCTGGCAAGAAAACGGCTAAGGCTAAGATCGTTGGAATGAGGAAAAGTGACACCACAAGTGTTGTGGGATGTCCTATCACTAAAGCCGGACTCATACCTATATAGATTCGTTTTCCTTTGAATTTCTTAGCTACAAGCGACTTCGTTCGTTCCGAAATAGGCATCAATCCATCGATAAACAACTTCGTGATTCGAGGGATTAGTTCCATCACAGCGCCCATAATCACACCCAAAGCCAACACATTTTTTACAATGCTTACTGTGGCATCTGTTGCCGTTGTGCCTGGAGCAGTCTTACGAAGTTCGTCTAAATAGCCCGCAAAGTTTGTGATATGGCCAGCTTCTCCGAATAGCGCTATCAGACCACCAACGATTACTCCCAGCACAAGAGGGTCGCCAAGTTCGCCAAACTTGCGTTTAAGTCCCTCGGCATCTATATCTAATTTATTAAAGCCTGGAATCTTTTTTAGAAGTTTATTGATAAGAAGTGCAAAGGGAACAAAGCTCTGACAGAACGGCTGAGGAATGGAAATACCTTCCAAATCATAATATTTTTGGAAACGTTCTGCCGTTAAGTCTGCAAAGACCAGCGTTATAATATAGCATACTATGGCTGCAAAATATCCCCAAAGTAGGCTTTCTCCCATCACAAAATAAGCCACTGCACCAATGAAAGCAAAGTGCCAATAGTTCCAAAGGTCAATGTTCACAGTGCGTGTTGTCTTTGTAATGAGCATTAAAAAGTTAACTCCTAAACACACAGGGATAATCAAAGCACCCACCGCAGTGTTATAAGCCACGGCAGCAGCTGCAGGCCATCCCATGTCAAAGACATTGAGTTGGAGATGATAAAAGTCTGAGATTGAACTCAAAGGCGTGTTGAAATTCGTCGTGAGTAAGGCCGTTACAACGCCCAATCCCACAAAGCCCACGCCAACATAAAGGCCCGATTTCAACGCTTTTCCAAAGCCCATGCCTATGCATATGCCTATGATTGTAAAGAGAATCGGCATCATCACACTCGCTCCGAAGCTGATGATGTAGCTAAAAATTTGTTCCATGTATTGGTTTTTCGATTTTAAGTTGTAGATTGTTTTCTTGATTTCAGCGTTCTCTCTACGCATTAAATGCAAAGTTAAACAAAGTTTTCTTATTACGCATTCTTTTAAATGTTAGTTTTCTTTAAACAGCAAATTATGATTAGAAAAGCATGCAAAATCAAGCCTCTTTGAATCTAAACTCATCATAGAACAAGGGGTATACCCCATAAAACAACGGCAAATAAAACTCTTTACAAATTCACTTCACAGAATCGTTCGGTTTTCATCAACCAACCACTCGCCTGTAAATACGCGAGTTTTAGGCCTCTTTCATAAAATTTTATATATCAGATGGTTACACCATGCACCTCATTTTATTCACGAAAAAACCGAGAAAAACAGAAGGTTTTAAGCCATAAAATCTTGTGAAGTGAACCTTTCCATAGCATCATTTGAGTCTAAACAACTCACGAAATGCCTGAAACCACCATGCAATTTGACGCATTTAACAATAGCTTATGACTAAAAACATGATTCCGTTAGACGTCAAACAGCACAAAACAAGGCTTTATCCGCTTTCTTCTTCGCTATTTCACACTTTCCAAACACCTTGTTTTTCGGTTAAGTTTCCTTACAAAATAACGCCTATTCTATTGTTCCTCACTCCATTTTTTGCCTTGAATGACATTCAAATCCTACGTCTTTCCGCCACCAATGTACCTTTCCTCTATACGCAATATCCGCAAAGAGGAAAGGAAAACAAAAGCGAATCAGCCTATAAAAATGTGCCTAATCTTGGAAATAAACACGCTTAACACGATTGCTTATACCTGTAAGCACCTCGTAAGGAATCGTTCCTATAATGTCACTTAATACCGTAACAGGCAGATGATCGCCAAAGATTTCGACGCAATCTCCCTCTTTGCAGTCGATGCCTGTAACGTCTATCATAGCTACATCCATACAGATATTGCCAACATATTCGGCTTTTTGTCCGTTGACAAGGCAGTAACCATGTCGATTACTGAGGTGTCTGTCAAGCCCATCTGCATAACCTATTGGGATCGCTCCTATCACACTGTCTCGCTCAAGGATTGTCTTTCGGCTGTAACCAATACTCTCTCCGGCCGCAAGATGATGCAATTGAAGGATTGTAGTCTTTAATGTGCTGATGTTGTTTATAGTCTTATTGTTGCGCGGATTAATGCCATAGAGTCCCAATCCAAGTCTACACATATCCATTTGTCGGTCGGGGAAGTGCTCAATTCCAGCGCTGTTGTCCATATGAAAGAGTATTTTGTGGTCGAAAGCACTTTGTAGTTTGGACGCTCCGAAAGTGAAAAGTTCAAATTGTTGGGCACTAAAAGCGTCAAAATCATCGCAGTCTGAGCCTACGAAATGGCTGAAAACAGAACGTGGAATAATGGCATTTTGGTGCTTCAAGCGACGTATAAGTTCATCCATATCCTTATGGGGATCAAAGCCAAGTCGATGCATTCCAGTGTCCAATTTGATATGAACGGGGAAACCAGTAATGCCTTCTTTCTCTGCTTCTTTAACCAAAGCATCAAGTAAACGGAATGAATATACCTCGGGTTCTAAGTCATAATCGAACATCGTCTTAAAGGCAGTCATCTCCGGATTCATAATCATGATATTGCTGGTGATGCCATTTTTGCGCAGCGTTACACCCTCGTCAGCCACTGCAACAGCAAGATAATCAACGCGATGGTCCTGTAAAGTCTTCGCTATCTCTACGCTTCCAGCCCCATAAGCGTCGGCCTTAATCATGCAAACCAACTTGGTTTGTGGCTTCATAAATGAGCGATAGTGATTTAAATTCTTTACAACAGCGTTGAGATTCACCTCTAAAGTTGTCTCATGTACTTTCTGAACAAGGAGTTCTGTGAGTTGATCGAAGCCGAAACGACGTGCTCCTTTAATCAAGATTACCTCGTCATGGAGTTGTTTGAACACGTCACTTTCGATGAGGTTTTCAACGTTTTCAAAGAAGAATTTGTCTTTAATCGCGATAAGACCCGCATGAGATTGCAGCTCTTTTCCTACACCAATGAACTTCTCAATGCCACGTTGTTGACAGAGCTTTCCTACCTCTTTATAAAGTTCTTCGGTAGTCATTCCACTCTGATAGATATCACTTAATATCAAAGTATGACGTCGTCCTTGATGATCTGGACGTCGATTCATGAAGTCAAGTGCTATATCTAAGGAGTTAATATCCGAGTTATAACTATCATTTATGAGTGTACATCCATGCTGACCTTGCTTTACTTCGAGGCGCATGGCTATGGGTTCAAGTTGTAACATGCGTTCATCAAGCGCATCTTTACTAACTCCTAATGTCAACGCTACAGCCGCACAAGCAAATGAATTGGTGATAGATGCATCGTCGATAAAAGGTAATGAATACCAACTTTCTATACCTTTATATATATAGGTGATGGTGGTTGCCGTAGCTTTCTTTTCAATTGACTTGACAAAGAAAGGCGCATTGTGGTCTGAACACGACCAATACAGACGCTCACCCCTAAAGTCTTCCAACGCGTTTACACAGTCACTGATGAGTGAATCGTCTCCATTATAGACGACAATCTTAGCATCATGGAACAAAACTAACTTCTCTTTACACTTCGCTTCCCTACTAACGAAGTTCTCTTGATGGGCATCTCCAAGGTTTGTTAGTACGGCAATGGTCGGCTGAATGATATCTCTTAGGGCCAACATCTCGCCAGGTTGGCTTATTCCTGCTTCGAAAACACCGACTTGACTATGCTCATTTAGCAACCAAACACTTAGTGGAACGCCCACTTGTGAATTGTAACTACGTGGTGAACGAGTAACAAACAAGTCGTCACTTAATAGCTGATTAAGCCACTCTTTGACCATAGTCTTGCCATTACTTCCCGTGATTCCAACGATCGGAATGTTGAATTCGTCACGATGACGCTCGGCTAATCGCTGCAAGGATTCAAGCGAATCAACGACCTTTAAGAAGTTAGCTTGGGGATAATCTGAGGCATAATTGGCCGGCACTTCAGTCACAACGAAGTTCCGAACGCCTCGATGATAGAGCTCAAGTATATAGCGATGGCCATCGTTTCGGCCTGATTTAAGTGCAAAAAACAATGTTTCTTCGGGGAAACAAAGCGATCGACTGTCGGTCAAAATAAATCCAATCTTGGCGTCAGTTGAACCAAAACGACGCGCTCCTATTAGCGTTGTAACCTTTTCAATCGTGTATATCATCGTGTAAAATAAGTTATATTTGACTACAAAAATACTGCAATCCACTGACATATCAAAATAAAAGGCAACGAAATAAAGAGCTTTTCGCAAATTCTTTCAATTGAAAAAATAAGCTGTCCTGTATTGAAAAGCATACTCAATTCTATCTTTTTATGAAATAATAAAACTAAGATTATTGATTCACCAATAAGGAAAAATCTCATCAAACAACCCAAAAGAGCCGAGAAAATGATTCGTTCAACAACCTGCAAACAATCCAAAGACGGAATTAAGGCAATCCAAAGACGGCATAAAAGCACTGCGGTTAAGATACAAAAACAGCGCTGAATCACTTCAACGCTGCCTTTATTATTAGTTAATCACTATATTTTTCTAATAAAATGAGCGACGCTTTCGCTCGTGTTATCCATCATTTAATCTTATACCTAATAACTAATCCTATGAAAAATCAAACTAATCTTTAAACCTAAACAACTAAACCTAATTCTATATGTAAACCTAAACAATCTATTACCTAATGTCTTTTAGACGATGCAAAATTAGTAATTGTGTACGAACACGCCAAATAAATTCATGTTATTTTGCACACTTTTCATGATATTTTGATTTATATCAAAGAATGAGTAGAAACACCTTACGATTCTTTACAACTTTTCACACGGCATGGTTTGTTACAACTCATTTTCCATTATGCAGGAACTCATTTTATCGAAACCGCCAAACAATTTCTGCCTTAAGGTCATTCTAAGAGACACATACAATCTCATAATAAACCACTTTGTACGTATAAAGTTGGTCACAAACAAGAATTTGGGCTTCAAAACCTCATTAAAAATGATTAGATTCGATGCAAAATTGCACGAAAACACCATTTATTTACTTTCTGAAGGCAAAGAAACAGAAAAAACTTTGCGGTCTCAAAAGGTCGTAATTGACACCATATTTCTTTACCTTATATATATAGAAACACCGAAAAACTCGTGGATTTGCGAGGAATTTCGTTATATATAGTATACTTTTTTATAATCTTTTTAACTTAAATCTTTTGGAAATCATCTTGAAACTTATTTACCTTTGCACCACAATTAGAGTTATAAATAATTTTAAAGAGAAGAGTTATGAAGAAGTTTTTAATGACTTTAGTAGCAGCTTTCGGGCTTGCAGTTAGTGCAAACGCACAGACTTATGTAGGTGGTGGTTTTAGTATCTTCGGTCAGGATAATGGTAACACCACTGTAACTACTTACAAATTTATTCCTGAAATTGGTTACAACTTCAACAAAGATTGGGCAGCTGGTGTTGCTTTCGGTTGGGAAGGTGCCAATAAAGGCAATGAAAAGAGCATTGAAGTAAACCCATATGCTCGTTACACTTTCCTTCATACGAAGTTCGTTAACGTATTCGTTGATGGTGGTTTAGGCTACAAACACACCTACGATGCAGGCAATGATAACGACCTTTGGACTGTAGGTGTTCGCCCAGGTGTTTCAGTTAACCTCACAAAGAAGCTTTCATTTGTTTCTCATGTAGGTTTCCTCGGCTGGCAACAAGCTAAGAACAACAACTTAAACGCAAAGGTTAATAAGTATGGACTTGACCTTGATGGCAACAACATCTCATTCAGTCTTTACTACAACTTCTAAGTAGAAGTTTCTTAAAAACTAAAGTATAAGGCAGCCGACTCCCTCAAGGAGCCGGCTGTTTTCTTTTCAACTAAAACACAATAGCCCCTCATTCTCATTATCAACTGACGAAAACATTTCGCCCTTTTCACCTTAATTATCTTCCACTTTGCATACAACCCAAGAATCCATCAATTCATTCGATTAATCTTTACAAAAGCCTTTAGAAAACTCTTCCTATTTTAAAATAAAATCCTTTCGGTCGAAAATACGCGAGTTTTTAGCTATTTTGTAAATTACTATGTATCAAATGATTAACAAAACAGCGTCATTTTTCCATCCAAATATCATCATCGTATGACCTCATCTGCCACATTTCACAACGCAATATGACGCAAACAACAATCAGATATGACTGAAAACACGCTGTCGTTTGCTACACTTCGTAGGCCAATATGCCCCACTTCATACGCGAAAGTGAAGGTTTTACCTTCACCAAACCTATCAAGAGAGGCAACAATCCCCGTCTTTTCAACCATTATTTTCCTATTTGCAAGCTTACGAAGTATCGTTTTTTAGACCATATATCTTTACAATCCCTAAACAACAATCATGCATTTCAGCCCATAAAACAAAAGTCCGCACAAACCTATACGATAGACTTGTGCGGACTTTTTGATTGAAATCAGCCTTCACCTTGCCTTAAAAAGCAGGCTAATGAACCGAATTATCGGCTTCCATTTCCTTGGAAAACAAAGCCAACGCTTTCCTTCAGATAGGTTGCCGACATTGCATCTACCTGCAAAGAAGCTGCTATAATCTGCATCTGTGATAGGCGAGCACTATTCAAAACGCCAAAAGAATAGCTGTTACGAATAAAGAAAGCAATGCTAATCTTATGGTCTTGACCTCCATAATTGAGATTGAAACCAGGCGAAACAGGGCTGACAAAGAAGCCTACTGGATTGAGATGATAATAATAGGTGAAGCATTTGATGTCCTGATCTGGTGCATTACGCAGTGCATTTTTCAATGCATTGTCGTTCACATATTCGGCAAATAACCGCATAGGAAAGGCCTTAATAATCAACGTTGAGTCTGTATTGATTTCCCAACGAATGGCAGTAGAGTCTTTAACGATATTGCCATTAGTAGCATCCAAGCGGCTAAAGAAGAGCTTACCAGCATAGTTTCCTCTCGCCTGTTGATAGGCTTGCTGTTGTTGTTCGGGGGTAAGTGTGTGATTATCATCCCCACCTGGATTGCAAGCTGCAAAGGAAAGACCTAACATGACAAGGCATCCCACCAGCCAAAAAGATAATTTGTTTGTTTGCTTTTTCATCATTTTATTGTTATATTTGATTCATCTACTCCTTAAATACCTATGAAAACAGAACCTTGCCTCACGTTATGTTAAATGATTGTTAAATTCTAATTACATAGACAAGATTATCTTATTTTTGCATTTACTAAGTGAAAGGACTAAAGAAAATG
>ERZ772920.1805-NODE-1805-length-10422-cov-18.399537_pt1 | contig 10422 bp, 9 predicted proteins | sample MGYA00511469_ERZ772920 | MGnify/ENA primary metagenome ERZ772920 (study PRJEB29015, sample SAMEA2738069) | human oral metagenome | biome: human oral; feature: human-associated habitat; material: saliva | place: China | collected 2216 ... | reverse complement strand
GCAGCTTTGCGCCGACTGCGGGCAGGTCGCCGTTGGTGTGGATTACGAGTTCGTTATGTAGAGTTACTTCAGCCATGCCTTCATTGTCCCCTGGATAGGGCGGGTGTGCAAGGAGATGCGGGCGCAGCGGGCAGAGTTTACCTATTGGCTAACTTTCTGCGCTGCAGTATTTCCGCAGGCGGTCATATCGGCTGTGCCTGAGCCGTGCCCCGCCACCTTTACAATGGGCTGGTGAGCATTTTGAGGCACGTATCTTCCCGTCTTGCGCCGCTGACGCATCCCGTAACGATTTTCAGGGCACTCCGCCGGGACCTGCGCCGTCAGCGGGTGGAAGGTCGCACCCTCATCGAGCCGAAGAATACGTACCGCCCGAGTGTACGCGCTGAGCTGCGCCGCATGTTCACACGCCCCCTCCCGGTAGAAACGCAGACGCTCATGTGTAACGCCCTGCTGGCGGCAATCTGCTGGTATCTGCTCCCGGAAGCCTGGCGTTCGTGGCTGTTCAGCGAGTTTAGGGGCCCGGCCGGTTTCGCCCTGGTGATGGTCGGCTGGATGGTTGCGGACGTCACCTCCACAAACCTGATGGGCCACGATGAGGAGCATGCGCTGCGTGCGTTGCGCAGTAGCGACCCGCACGCCCTGCACCTGTTCGTGCGCACGAAGGCTATTGCGATTGGCATCATCATGGGTGTTTCCGGCACGGTGGTGGCTCTGGTTCTGCACGGCCGAGATGGGGATCTGACCCCCACGCTCATGATGTCCCTGTCGTTCTTTGTGGTGCCGGCTATTGTGGTGTCCCTGGGGTCGATTCTGGGAGTGATTTACCCGTATCGCCTGCGCGGCTGGCAGTTCCGCTGGGCGCACCGCAAGAACCTGCGGATGAGCGCCCGCTGGGTTCTGCTCTGTTTCGGGCCGGGCTGGGTGCTGGGCACGGTGCTGATGTCGCTCATGTTCCTGTCGGATGCGCTCGTCCGCCTCTTCGACTCGGGCGTGGATCCGCGCGATGTTGCGTTCCGGCCGCTGCTGTTTTCGCTGACTTTGTGGGCTCAGGGCGCGATTAGTCTGTGGGTTTTTCCGCGGGTTACGGCACGTATTGCGACGGCGAGGCGCGCCTGGCTGGTGCATTATCTGACCGACGATAAGGTCTGCTAACCGGTTTTCTGCCGCCTACCGGCAATGGAAAAAGGCTACGGTAATGAACGGTGCTGACGCCCCGCACCACGTCAATGCGTCTTTTTCTCTATACTGGACGAGTTCACTGTTCACATACATCAGCTTGCGATGCGCCGCCGCATCGCGCGAGGAGTCCCCATGCGTTTGACCCGCTCCGCTCTATCCCTGCCCGCCCTGGGCGCGGCCGTGGCCCTGGCCGTCTCGTCCTGCTCGGCAAGCACCGATTCGGCGCTTTCCGGTACCGTAGTGTCTTCGTCAGCCTCGGCGAGCGCATCCGCTTCGGCTTCGCCGAGCTCCTCCTCGAGCGCCGCCTCGGCTATCTTCCCCACGGCTTCGGCGAGCCCTTCCGCTTCCGCTTCCGCTTCTGCCTCTGCGTCTTCGCCCGCCCCGGCTCCCTCGGTGGTGACGATTACGGTGAACCCCGAGCCGAGCGTTACGACCGTTCCCGCGAAGTCTGACTCCTCGGGCGATAAGAAGAGCTCCAGCTGCTCCAACGTGTCGGCTTCGTCCACGGTCTCGAAGGCTCTGAGCGATATGAAGAACAAGAGCAAGTGGAACCAGTGGACGAACGTTTCCCGCATGTACGAGGGTTTTGATCCCTGCGCCGAGCTGTCCTGGATTGACGCGATTCCGGGATCCTCCCCGGATGAGTGCTGCATCTCCTCGATGGCCCACCACATCCTGCTCTTCCACTACGGCAAGTTTATTGGTACGGCGACCTACGAGCCGTACTCGTTCTCGCCCTCCATTACCCGTACCTCCGATAATTCGATTAGCGTGACCTACCGCTATATGAAGGACGATGAGAGCCCCGCCAACGCGAGCGGCCGCACGACGGCTACGTTCACGTGGAGCTCTTCTCAGAATAAGGTCGTGATGAGCGGCGAGGTTCCGCCCAGCGGCGAGTAGGTTCACCGCTCCGTCCGTAAATTCTGCGGATACGACGAAGCCCGCCCCTCGAATGTTTCGAGGGGCGGGCTTCTTATGCTTAGGATTATTTACGCCCTGCGGGGCGAGATACCTTACGCTGCCTTCTTCTTGTAGATGAAGAATGCGGCGCCTGCGAGTGCTGCGATGAACAGAATCTTCTTCATGGGGTTACTCCTTTGATTTTTGGTATGGTGCACCCGGTCCGTCCTGATCGGCGTCGGCTCGTGGGGAGCCGCTCGTCGGTCGGTACCGCACGCGGTGCCATGCTTCACATCATACCCTGTTTGACGGGTCTTTTCCTCTTGAGGGGTTGGATTTGGACCTCGCCTGGTTGCAATGGCTTCTGGGCTTCCCCTTCCGAGGGTAGATATTTTCGGAACTCGCCGCGCGGGCTCACGGCATCCTCGGCGTTGGGGAGGATACTGGGGGCATGAGCATTTTTAAGAAGAAAGAGTACAGCGCCGAGCGTTCGGCGACTCGTATGGCGCGCGGTCTTGCTGTGATGGGTGCGCTGCACTTCATTATCCCCAAGCCCTTCGATTCGATTATTCCGAAGTACCTGCCGGGCCCTCCGCATGCGTACACGCACGGTTCCGGTGTGGCTGAGCTGGGTACCGCTGCCCTGTTGTCGAGCGATAAGACCCGCCGTGCCGGTGGTCTGTTGGCCGCGCTGCTGTTCGTTGCGGTGTTCCCCGCGAATATTCAGATGGCTCTGGATGCGCGCAAGCAGTCCGCTCAGCGTAAGGCTATCGCGTATGCGCGCTTGCCCCTGCAGTTGCCACTGATTTGTAGCGCGCTGAAGATCTGGCGCCGCTCCAAGTAGTACATTTGTGTTTTAGAGGGTGGCAGGTTGCTCTAAGCAACCTGCCACCCTCCATATTCGTGGTCCTAATTATAGAGATAAATTCCCTCGTGAATTATTATCATTTTGCAGTCTGCGCAGTTGATTTATTTGATTCAATCCATTTCTCGCGCCAATATTTTGACCAAGTTGCGAGTTAGATTTTTTCACGCCTTCAACGGATTCTTGGGGCGATTTAATTTCCAACCTATCAGAGATAATTCTATTCGCTTCTAGAACATATCCATTTTTTGCATAATATTCAGCAAGCATTTTTTCCTGCTCCCCAAGTTCATGAACCTCTTTATATATCCTATCCCTCTTTTGTGAAGTATAATTCTTCATAAAAATTGCCAGCCAGTCCTTTTGGCTCAACTCGAAATCCTGAGATACCTCAGAAGGCCTAAACTGAACTTGAATAGCCGCAGACCAGTTAATATACAGAGGTTTTCCTTTGCCATTATAGTCAAGAGGTGGTATTTTCATCATATCTACCATGCGAACATCCTCTACAACAACTCCAGCGTCCTTCTTTCTGTATCCGAGATCAATATAATACAGAGAGAAGTTAGGGTCTATATTTTTTGAAAGGCAGATTTCTGCCACCTTAGCCAGTTTGCGAGCAGACATGATATTTGGAGGCTGATCACTTTTACCCAAATCATGACTTTTAACGTCAATAAGAAAAGCTGCCGACCCATCAAATAGAGAAGAGTCCGAAAAAAGAACTATATCGGCCGTATCACTTTGCTTACCCGGAACCAGCTCTTCTGGCCAATGAGATAATGCCTTCTTCCCAGGATTCACCAAATAATCAATAGCCTCATTTCCAAAGATAAAATCATCAGATACCTTATCCCGCGTTACGGCTTGCGAGAGGTACTCATTAACCGCTTCATGCTGATTGAAGGCTAGTCCAGGGTAGGTCTTCGACAAAGCATCATAGACCTCTTCTTCAAGAGGAGTTGCTATCCTATGCCCAGAGGTTTCCTGATTCAGCTTTAAATTTAAATCAATATAGCCTCGATTCACAAAATATTCTCGAATAGCTTTTTCGACATCCTGCATTTTAAGAGTCACCCTTAGCTCTCCTCTGAAATATTAGTATCATAGTGAATATTGCGATTCTTAACTGATTTAAACAAATTAATAATACGTGCAATAATCTCCTCATAGGCTACATTTTCTGATACACTTTCTCGAATTGTATTCGTTACAAGGTCATGGAACGCGATATCTTCATCATTATCCCAGTTGATATATCTGAAAGGTATCGACGCGAGGGGCTTTTCCGAGAATTCAGCGATTCCGCCCTTCATAAGTCCCTTGTATCTGTACCAAGCCGTAACACGCGGATGAACCAAGTAAGCCAGGATATACTCTATTGATTCCTTCGTCCCCTCCAGAGGAGAGAAAGCTGTTACGTCCTGAGTTGCCACAACACCCGGGGGAACAAGGCAGAACCGTGCAGATTCTTTATTCGTGACACGCTCCTTACATGGAACGAAAATTTTAGGAATCTCCGTATAAAAATACTTTTGAGACCGTTTAAAAGCCCACTCCCAAAACGGAAGAGTCCTCTGATACGAGTAACGTTCTATCAGCTTCTCTTTATAAGAAACTAGCTGTTCATATAGAGAGGGGTATTTTGAAGCTACGTCAGATTCCGTAAGGCCCTCCGGAATATCGATATATCTACTACTTCCTTCCATGTAAACATTTTTAATATCTTTACCTTTAACAACAGTGGCCAAAGCTGCTTGTTCAGCTTCGTTCAAGTTATCGACAGGGGCATCCCAACGAAAGGCTTTATCCAATCCAGAAACCATTCCATTAGCAATATGCACATAATCGCCCAATAAAGCCACACGCTGCACCTTCTCATCAAATAGATCATCGGTCTCCGCCGTCATGGTGCATGCGTCTTCAAGTTCGGCTATATCGTTCAAAGTTTTCCGGTCAGCAAAAATCCATTGTTCTCCAGCGGTAAATTGAGGAATCATAAATTTCTTAAATTCATCACCGTTTAGACTAATTGACTCAGAAACCTTTCGAGGGCCACCATATTCATAAAACTGAATTTCCTGAATCTGGGCATTTTTGACAAACCTAAAAATTATAATTGAGCTTGAAACCCCTTGAAAAACATTACTCTCACCAAAGTTAATAATGTGAGAGAATGTCCCCTGACTCAACATCCAAGACCGAAGATTCTCGGAGTGGAGCGTATGCATCCAAAAGCTTGGAGTAATAAAAATTAATTCACCTCCGCCACGAAGGTTTCGTATAGCATTAGCTATGAATACAGTCAGGTAATCCGACAAAGAGTTAAATAGCTTACCCCACAAAGGATGTTCTTTAATCTCGTTTTTCTGGAATTCTTCAAGGTTCTTCCATCGGATATATGGAGGATTTCCGATAACGGCAGAGTATTCCCCGTCCTTCATCCACGAAACAAACGATTCATGATAGACAGTATGCATCACATTTTGCTTCAGTGAAGAGTCGATTTCAATTCCTTCAATATTCGAATAACCGGCCTCGTGAAGCACATCCAAAAATACCCCTTCTCCAGCGGAAGGTTCAAGTATTTTGCTTTCTCGGGGAGATTCAATTAAATCAACCATAATTCGAGCTATATGGGACGGGGTAAAGTACTGCCCCAAAACATTCTTTGCCATAAAATCCTCCTTCAATAGTTACACATTATACAGCAAATATTTATCTGCTTATGCCGAATTAAAACATCTCTTACTAGGCCACAAAACTTTTAAACCCTATTACCAATAACGACACAATCACAAAATAAGAAAAATACGAGAAGCTCAAGCTACACCATTATCCGATCTTGTCACGACAAGACCATCCCCTTCTTGTTTCCCTTTTAAGATATGGGGGGGTGCGCGACACCAGTCCGCTCAGCGTAAGGCTATTGCGTACGGTCGCCTGCCCCTGCAGTTGCCGCTGATTTGCAACGCGCTGAAGATCTGGCGCCACTCCAAGTAGCACCTTCGCCGTAGAACAACGGCACCTCGGTGTTTTACACGTAAAACACCGAGGTGCCGTTCACCTTAACATACCCGTTGTTAAGCCTCCCGTAACCGGCATTGCCTACACTTAAGGTAAAGCCCACCTGTCACAGCGGCAGGTGCACGACCCTTGGAGACAACGATGGACGCTCTTATCACTATGGTTATTACCGGTGCAATTATCGGTGTGATTGCGCGCTTCTTCATGCGAGGCCGCCAGAACATTTCGATTCTTTGGACCATTGTCTGCGGCGCTATCGGCGCGGCTATCGGCAACTGGGCGGCAGTTCAGCTGGGCGTCGCCGCCACCGCAGGCATCGACTGGATGCGTTGGATCCTTTCGGTCTTCGCAGCGATGCTGACCATCTCCCTGTACCTGGGCATGACCGGTAGGAAGTAACAATCTGAGCTATTGAGGGCTCGCTGAGTCTCTCATATACAAAGGCGGCACCTCCCCTAGCGTGAGCTAGTGCGGGAGGTGCCGCCTTTCTGCGTCTTGTGCGAAGCGCTTTACGTCTTCTCGGTTTATACCTTCCGGGCTTATGCCTTCTTCACGACGGAGGACTTCAAGTACATCTGGCCTGCGCCGGGGACCTTCGCCTCAATATCGTGGCCGTTGACGGGGGATTCGAGCAGGCGGATGCCGCGCACCTTGGTGCCTGCCTTGATGTCTGCGCCGCCCTTGACCTTCAGGCCCTTGACGATGGTGACGGAGTCGCCGTCGACGAGCTCGTTACCGACGGAGTCGAGAACCTTGGAGCCTGCTTCTTCTTCGGTTTCGCCTGCTGCGGTGCGTTCCCATTCGTGGCCGCACATGGGGCATGCCCAGAGTTCGCCCATTTCGTAGGTGTAGTTTTCGCTGCATTCGGGGCAGGCGGGTGCTTCGATTTCGTTGAGGTTTTCGCTCATGGTTCCTTCTTCGATCTGTGTGGATTCTGTCTGTGCGGATGCGCCGCTCCCCTGTTGTGTGTGGCTGCGGCGTGTGGGCGCGCGTCAGCGAGGGCGGGGGTGCGACGGTGGAGGGTGCGAGGATTCTCGCGTTCGTGCTGACTATACCATTTGGCGGGTGCGAACTGCATGTGCGGGGCTGGTTTTTGCCGGTCTTTTGGGGTGGGTTCGGGGCGTGGGTGAAGCCGAAAATAAAATTTGCATGGTTTATGCGTAATATTTTGGTTGGAAGGTGCTTCTGGGTGGCTGCGGCGTGTAGAGTACTTAGAGTATTTGTACGTTTTGAGTAGTGAAAGGCACGGCTTCATGAAGCTTTCTGCACGTAACCAGTTCGCTGGCAAGGTTGTTGAGATCACCGAGGGTGCAACCAACGGCATCGTTAAGATTGAGATCGCTCCCGAGGTTGTTATCTCCGCGTCCATCACCAACGAGTCCATTAAGGAACTGGGCCTGAAGGTTGGCGAGACCGCTTACGCAGTCATCAAGGCGTCCAACGTTATGGTTGGTGCTGACCACTAATCCCGGTCGATAAGGCTTACACCCGGGCGGCTACCTTGTGTGGCGCGCGAGGGTTAATAGGGCGGAGCCCCGCACTGTGCGTACAGTGCGGGGCTCCGTTTTTATGTTTTTATCGCTTAGACGTTGAAGCGGAACTCCACGATGTCCCGGAGGTCATGTTTCATCTCCTTAACTGGCATACCTCCACTTTCGGGACCGTCGAAGATTCACTGTCTGCCCCTAGGACGAGCCGAGGCCCAAATCAGAACCCATAGAGATGCTGACGGGCATCAAAGGCAGCAGGGCCACCCTCGAGGATGTCCTCCACTAGGGTACGCACAGTACGGTCGTCGAGAGAGCCAACTCCCCCCTCAGTCGTGCGACCACGGCTCCCGTCACTCTCGAGAGCCACAATCAGCTCTGCATCACCAAGCACCGGCACGTTTGCATTATGGGTGCTAGCGATGATCTGCCGCTTACCCTTCAGTTCTCGCAGGTGCCGGACTATTCCCTTATAAATGAAATTGTTGTCAAGGTCATCTTCTGGCTGATCGATGATCAGAGGCGCGTCGGAAGCACTGAGAAGAAGGAGAAGCAAAGCGGTGGCTCGCTGCCCCTTCGAGAGCTGGTCGAGGCTCCGGAGCCCCTGTAGCCTGTCGATCATAAGTTGCACCTCGACTCCGAGGCTCAACGTCAGCTCTTCCAGCTCTCGCGCCAGTTCTTCACCAGCCTCAAGCATATGTTTTGCCTGCGCCCCTTTGATTCCGAACTTTTCGAGAGCTTTATCGCCGTTTCTGATCGCTTCTGCGAGTGCAAGTGGAGTGAAATCAGAACTGTCGATAGCTGCCTCAATCTGATATCGCTGCCCACGAATGTAGCTTTTGATGACATCAAAGACATAGCTACGATCCTTAATCGGCGTCGGTATCACCACCACAACACCACCCGTGGCACTGTTCGCGGACCTGATCGCCTCGTGCAAGCGCTCAGTCGCGGCCGTCTCGTGAGCACGGAGCTCGTCAAGCATGCCGCTGCGCGCTTCGAGCAATCCCTTGATCATCTTGGTGTTCGCATCCAGGCGAGGCTCTGCGGCTTTAATCGACAACAGATTCTTCGTGGCAGCGATGTACTTACCGGGATCAAGCCCCTCCTCAGCGAGAGATCGGAGCACCTCTCCGTAGCTCTCCTTCTCAACGCTAGTAGCAGCTTCCCAATCAGCCTGGGCGGCCTGGATCTCAGCCCGCGCTGTATCAATTGCGGCGGCGGCCTGCTCGCCAAGTTCTTCCAGCACTCGACGCAGAGTCTCCAGAGCGGTCTTTACGCGAGACAGTCGCTCCATCTGCGGCGCACCTTCAATGTTGTCGATTACCGCATCGAGATTCGTCAGCGATGACGACTTTCGGTACTGGTCCAGCGAGGTTCTGGCCGCAGCTATCCGCGACGTCCCTTCTTTGAATACCGCTTGATCCCGAGCAATCCGCTCGTGCCCGCTAAGCTTACCGGGCACGTCGGTGTCCTTATACCGATCGAGTTGCTCCTCAAGACGGTCAGCTTGCGCTAACTCCTCTTCAAGCTTGACCTTGGCCTCCTCAGCTTTCCTGAGTTCTTCTCGATTCTCACGCAGCCGCTTGCGGATGTCCTCCAACGCCGGATCTTCTCCGACGGAGCCATTAAAGCGCCTGATGAGCTTGGCAATGCTATCTGAATCACCAGAAAGTTCCGCCAGCTCATGCTGGCCGAATACCTCCACCGCCCCGATTACGTCAGCAGGAGCGAGACTGGTACGTATGCTCGCAGAATCCAGCACAACTGGTGGATGTGGTACCTCTCGTTGGATGGTGTAGCTCTGGAGAGTCGGAGCAACGCTCTCAACCTCAACGCGCACAATCGTACCCATGTTAAGCACTTGGTCAACGATTGCCTTGTGATCCCGAACCATCTGGGCCGATATTGGCTGGATATCGAGCGCATAACGGATACTCTCGATCACAGTTGACTTTCCAGCGCCCCTTCCACCGATGAGCGCTGTCAAGTCAGAAGAGATCGGCACAGTTACTCCATCGAAGTATCCCCCGACCCACGACACGCTCTTGATGCGGGGCTGCGGCTTCGACTGTGGGTCATCGAGGGACACTCTCGTCTCTGGTGTCCTCACTGCAAGTTTCAAGCTATCAAGCGAGCACGAACTGACCTTGAACCATGTGCTTGCACCGGGTTGACGCAGCTGACGAGGACCCATAACGTCGTCGGCGTGGATCACTGCCAAAGGGTGAGCACGCTTAAAGATCCCGCTCCCGTTGACAACCGCCTCCTGATTCTTGGATGGTTTGGCATTTGGCGATATGCCAATGGCATGAAGGTCCTCGTGCAGAATCATCGTCGCAAGCGGCTGGCCCGAGCGGGTTGTCAGCAGGCCTGCTGGCGGAGCGTTCACGTGGGCCGGGATGGACAACGCTCCGGCAGCGGTCATCTGCTCCATAATCTTGGCGTAGGGCTCACCGGTCGTGCCGTTGTCACAGCCAGGATCGGCTCCACACTTACCAATGGCCGCGTTCACCGTCGCGAAGGGGGTCCCAGCTTCGAAGAGGACCAGGATATGAATCCCCTCCGACGAGTTCGCCTCGAACCCTGGAAGGGCGACGATTCCACGATCCTCAGCGGCAGCGATAAGACCCTCTGCCGAGTCGACGCACCAATGGTCGGTCACAGCGATCATGCCGATGCCCAGTTTCTCGCACTCGTCCAAGAGCGCGGAGTTGTAGGTAGCCTCGTCGGTGAAGAATGTCTTCGGCGAATTTCGCCCCTCATAGGTGAAGGGGTTGACTTGCAACGCAGCCCGGATCCAACGCGCCCCCGTATCTGTGTTGTTCATTTCTTCCTCCTAGACATTGAAGCGGAACTCGACTACGTCGCCGTCCTGCATGATGTAGTCCTTGCCCTCCATGCGAACCTTACCGCGAGCCTTCGCCTCCGCCATGGAGCCAGCCTCATCCAGGTCCTTGA
>ERZ772920.1802-NODE-1802-length-10426-cov-20.188796_pt1 | contig 10426 bp, 7 predicted proteins | sample MGYA00511469_ERZ772920 | MGnify/ENA primary metagenome ERZ772920 (study PRJEB29015, sample SAMEA2738069) | human oral metagenome | biome: human oral; feature: human-associated habitat; material: saliva | place: China | collected 2216 ... | reverse complement strand
GGGCGCTGCTCACCGCGTCCCGCGAGCGCCTGGCGTCGCGTTTCGCGGTGATTATTCGTTACTACATTGCGGCGGCGTTTTTCCTGGTGGTCGGCGCGACGCTGGCTGGTTTCGTGACGGTGGCTATGTTTGACGCGGATGTTCCCGCGTGGCTGGCCTCGGCCCGGGATCGTCTGACGGTCACCCATGCGCTGGCGGGTGTCGCCGGCTGGGTGGGCCTGACGATGGGTGGGACCCTGGTGACGTTGGGGCCGACGGCGATGCGCACGCGCATGGATCCGCTGGCTGTGTCTTTCGCGACGAGTGCCCTGCCCCTGTGGGTGGCTGCGCTCCTCGTCGCGGGAACGGGAGCTGCGACCGGGTCGATGCGCGTGGCCTCCGTGGGGTTGTTGGTCGTCGTGGGTGCGGCGGCGCTGGGCGTGGGCGTCCCGCTCCTTCGCGTGGCGCTGGTGAAGGGTCCGGCCGAGTACGGGGCGTGGTCCCTCATGCTGGGTGCCGCCTGGATTCTCGTCGCCGGCGCGGGAGCGTCCCTGCGCGCCTTCGAGGCCGCGGACGCGACCGGCCTGCGCGCGGCGTTCCTGCCGTGGCTGCCGATCCTCGGCGCGGCCGGGCTGGGCCAGCTTTTCGTCGGCGCGCTCACCTACCTGATGCCCGTCGTTATCGGCGGTGGCCCATCCGCAGTGCGCGTCGGGGTCGGCGTGCTCGAGGCCGGGGCTCCCATCCGGGAGGCGGCGCGTAACGTGGCCGCAGTGTTCGCCCTCTCCGTCGTGTCACTTGGCGGCATCCCCGCCGAGCGTCTTACCGTTGCCGCGTGGGTGGTCCTGCTGGCCACCTACGTCGTCGACATCGTCCTCATGGCCCGCTGCGGCGTGGCCCAGGCGCGTGTCAAGCGCGCCGCCCAATCCCCCACCACCACGCAAGGAGGCCGCCGTGGCTGACCTGAACCTGTCTGCGTCGCCGTCGGGAGGCAAGAACCCGAAGACGTCCGTCCCAAAGACGTCCGTCCCGAAGGCATCAGCGTCGAAGGGTGGTGCGACGGGAGTCCCCAAGCTGCGCATGAGCCCTGCGGGCGACCACTCGCCCGTGAGCCGCACGGCGGGCGCAATCATCGGTGTCGTCTCCGTCGTGGCGCTTGCCCTCGCTATCTTCCTGTCCAACCCCACCGCACCCACTACGCAGGGCACGGGAACGGGTACCGCGGCCACGGCCTCGTCCGTGACGCCGACCGGGCATACGACCCGCGTGTCGGTGGGCGTCGAGGGTATGGCCTTCACTCCCAACCACATCGAAGTGCCAGTTGGCGACCGCCTCATCATCGACTTCACGAACTCGGGGGATCAGCGTCACGATCTGGTGTTCGAGACGGGCGTATCCTCCGGGTCGCTCGCCACCGGCGAGACGAAGGAGCTGGACCTCGGCATCATCGCCGGGGACGTTGAGGGCTGGTGTTCCTTGCCGGGTCACCGCGAGATGGGTATGACCCTGCACGTGCAGGCAACGGGCGCTTCCTCGTCCTCCTCGGGGGCCTCAGCCTCGGGTAGCCACGGCAGCCACGCGGGACACGACCACGGCCAGGAGGCCGCCGTGGGACCCGCCAGCCCGACGGCCCTGACGGACTACGCGGCGACGATCACCCCGCGCGACCCGGTCCTACCGCCGGCCACAAGCGAGACCGAGCGCTCCTACACGTTCACGGTCACCGAGCAGACGACCAACGTCACCGACACGCTGACCCGCCAGACGTGGACCTTCAACGGGGACGCCCCCGGACCGATCCTGCGCGGACACATCGGCGACACCTTCCACATCACGCTCGTGAACAACGGAACGATGAGCCACTCGCTGGACTTCCACGCGGGCCTCGTCGCTCCCGACAACGTCATGCACTCGATCGAGCCCGGGCAGACCCTCGAATACACCTTCATCGCGAAGAACGCGGGCATCTGGCTCTACCATTGCTCGACCGCGCCGATGTCGATGCACATCGCGAACGGCATGTTCGGTGCCGTCATCATCGACCCGACCGACCTGGACACGGTCGACCGCGAGTACGTCATGATCGCCTCCGAGCTCTACCTGGGCGCGGACGGGCAGAGCGCCGACGCCTCACTTCTGTCGGCCCTGCAACCCAACGCAATGGCCTTCAACGGCGTGCCCTTCCAGTACAAGGCCCACCCCATCCAGATCAGGACCAACGAGCGCGTGCGCGTGTGGGTCATGGACGCGGGTCCGAACCTGGCGACCACCTTCCACGTCGTGGGCACCCAGTTCGACACCGTGTGGCGCGAGGGTGCCTACGTGATCCGCGGCGGCGGGAGCGGAGGCGGCTGGGGCCAGGTCCTGTCCCTGGGCGCCGCCGAGGGCGGCTTCGTCGAGTTCACGCCGCTGGAGGCCGGCCACTACTCTTTCGTCAACCATGCGCTCTCCCTGGCAGAGAAGGGCCAGACCGGCGTCTTCGAGGTGAGTGACTAAGCCTTTTCGCTCTCCCGGCCACGGCCTCGTCCACTTTCGACGAGGCCGTGGCTGCGTCCCGCTCTCACGCGCGGAAGGGGGTTAGCTACGCCCCATCGCGACCGGCATTGCCGTCCTCCGACCGACGATAGAATGGTGGGATGCTGAGTACCTATCTCGACATTTTGCGTTACCGTCAGGCCTGGAAGTTTTCTGCTGCCGGGCTGATTCTGCGACTGCCGATGTCCATGGTGGGTCTGTCGACAATCCTCATGGTGCGCGCCGAGTACGGCAACTACACGCTGGCCGGCGCTGTCTCAGCCGTCAACATCATCGTCATGGCCATCTGCGCGCCGATCCTCGCGCGCCGCGTTGACCGCCACGGGCAGCTGCGCGTCATGGGTCCCGCGTGGGTCATCGCGACCCTGTCGATGTGTGGCCTCGTCGCAGCCGTCTTCATGCATGCCCCCGAATGGTTGCTCTTCATTCCGGCTGCCCTCGCAGGTGCCACGTGGGGTGCGCCCGGTGCCCTCGTGCGTTCGCGTTGGTCGACGATCCTGCACAAGCCGGGCCAGCTGACGACCGCCTACGCTCTCGAGTCTGCGGTCGACGAGTTCGTGTACATCGTGGGTCCCGTGCTCTCCACGGTCCTCGGCACTGCCCTGCACCCCGGCACCGGCCTCGCCATCTCCATCGTCGCCCTGGCTGTGGGCGGCACACTCTTCCTGTCGCGCAGCGACTCCGAGCCCGCGATCATTCCCTACGACCCGAATGCCCCGCGCGAGTCCGTCATCCGCAAGCCCGTCGTCCTCGTCATGGCAACCACCTACATCGGCATGGGCACGACGTTCGGCGCGATGGAGGTCTCGATGGTCAGCTTCACCGAGGAGCTGGGTGCCCCCGCGCTCGGCGGCATCCTCCTGGCGCTCTTCTCGATCGGCTCGCTGTCTGCCGCGCTCGTGTACGGTGCCCGCAAGTGGAGACGACCCACCTGGCAGCTCTTCGTGTTCGGTGTGATCCTGATGGCGATCGGCATGAGTTTCTTCCCAGTGGCCTTCAACATCTGGACAATGGCCGCCGTCATCCTCATCACGGGCCTCACCTGCGCCCCCACGATGACGAACGTCAACGTCATCATTCAGAAATCCGTCTCCCCCGCGAAGCTCACGGAGGGCCTGACCTGGATGTCGACGTCGATCAACCTCGGCACTTCCCTGGGCACGGCGATCACCGGGCCCGCAATCGACTCGATCGGCGCGCGCGGCGGCCTACTGACCATGGCCGGTGCCGGGTGGGCGATGGTCGTTCTCATGCTCATCGGCCTGCCCGCACTGCGCAAGAGCGAAGCTCAGCTGACGCCACCGCTGCCCCTCGACTGAGCGGCGTAGCGCGGCTACACACCCCCACACCGACTAGCAGCAGGAGCACCAGCCCGAGAATCGTGCCCGGCCTCCGTTTCATAAAGCGAACAACCGCGGTCACAAACACGTGACGCCGCATCATGACGTCCCCTCTGACAGCTGCTCAACGACGAGGCCCGCACCGCAGTGGACAGGCGCGCAACTAGCGCACGACACTCGTCTTGACTATGCGGTCAGACTGTCATAGGGTACCTGCGGCTCCGTCGCTCCGGAGCTTGCGCTTCCCCGGTGCATTGGCTCTATGATTGGCCTGATGTTGTTCCATCCCCCTCTCATCGATGACGAGTCTCCCTCGCTCGCCCTGGCACTGACCGCCAGTGCGGGCGAGTTCGCGTCCACACTGTTGGTCGGTGCCATGTCGAAAGGTTGGTTCTACCCGGGCGTCGTCGGCTTCGGGGGGATCGGCTCCCAACGCAGCGCCCGTATCCTGGGCCGCGTCCTCATGGCGCGCGGCGACGATACCCGCTCCTGGCTGCAAACCCGCCGAGGATGGCGCCAGTTCTTCAACGCGCAGGTCCCTCGTCAGCCTGTGCTCGTCACGGTCGGCAACGCGCGTCGGCTTGCTTTCGCGGATCGCGGTGGATTCGTCGACATCACGGTGCTGGGCCACGGCCTCGACCCCGGCTGGCATAACGCGACCATCCAAGTCCTGCACGCGGGCGACGTGCGTGCGCTCGGCATGTCCGAGGAGACGGCCGCCAAGCTCGCGACCACCCTGCGCACGGCGACTCCGCTGCCGGCCCCGCCCTCGGCGATGTACGAGCGTCCCCGCAAAGGTCGCATCCGCGCCGGTCGCCCTGCCTGCGTGCGCGTACGCATCGTGTCCGATGACGAGCATTTCGGCGTGGTCTCCGACATCGACGACACCGTCATGGTGTCTATGCTCCCGCGACTGGTCACAGCAGCCAGGCACGCGTTCCTGGATCGCGTTTCTTCACGCGAGGCCGTCCCCGGCATGGCGGAACTGCTGACGACGCTGACGATGTCCTCAGCTTCGTCGGAGGGGGTCCCGGAGGGCACGCACGCCCCGATCATGTACCTGTCAACCGGCGCATGGAACGTTGTGCCGACGCTTCGTTCGTTCCTGGAGCGCAGCGGGTACCCGGCGGGCGGTTTCCTCATGACGGACTTCGGCCCGTCGAACACGGGCTGGTTCCGCTCCGGCCCCGAGCACAAGCGTCGCGAACTGCGCCGCCTGGCCCGCATGTTCCCGCACGTGCGCTGGCTCTTGGTAGGCGACGACGGGCAGCGCGACCCCGAAATCTACGCCGCGTTTGCACGCGATTTTCCGCACTGCGTGGCCGGAATCGCGATCCGTTCTCTCTCCGAGATCGAGCAGTTCATGTCGCACGGCAGCTTCGAGGCCATGGTCCCCGACGCGCTGTGGACTGTACCCGAGCGCGTGCCCGTCTGGTACGGGTCGAACGGTTACGCACTGCTGGAGAATATACGAGGCCGGGGCACAGCCGGTCCGCTCTCCCACCGTTGAGGGACCGGACCGTGAAACGGTCCGTGAAACAAGCCATGCCCGACCGCTCTGACGCATGAAGGCCGCCCCGAGGGGCGGCCTTCCGCGTTGCTCGTACGTCCGCGCTTAGGAGCCGGACATCGGGCGACACTTCGCGGGCTGTTCGATGGGGTCGGTCGACTTCAGGACGCGCTGGACGTCCTCGGCGCTCATCGCGTCGTCGTAGAACGTACCCAGTTCGACCGTGACGGTGGAGTCCGTCGCCTCAGTGAGACGCACGTGGGCACCCGGGAAGAATCGGGCCACCGAGTACGCGTTGTCGACGCCGTTCACTCCGGCGGTAATGCGCACCTTGCCCGTGTATTCGATGTCATCGTTCTTGGGTTCTTCCGTCTGGAAGCCGGCGGTTGTGAGCATGTCCGTGGCCTTGGAGGCCAGGCCCTGATGCTGAGTCGTGTTGATGACCGTGACCGACACCTGAGAGGGGGCCACCGGCTTCGAATCCGCCGTCGGGCAGGGAATATCGCCCACTTCGGCGTACTTAACCTTCGCGGAGAAGCTGTTACCGAAAGGAATCGACACGATCCCCGAGAACACGAGGGCCGCTAGCGCCGCAATGACGATCATCGCGACGCTCACGATCGCGAACGTCAGATTTTGACGCTCCTGACGCTCGCGCAGGAATCGCTGACGTGGAGTGAGGGTGTGGATGGGCTCGTTCGGTGTACTCACGGTCTCAACACTATCGAATAGGGGCGGTCTGAGGCCAGACAACGCCCCGTCGGGAGCGTTATATCTCGCCCGCGCCCGCCTCCGCGATACAGTGAGGACACCCTAAGCGCAGGCTCCCGTCCTCGCCCAGAATCGCCGCGCAGCCCGCCTCGCGGACCCCCGAATACGCGGTCAGAGCGCCCACCCGGCGTGCGGTTCGAGCGTGAGGCGGCCACGGCCTCGTCCATGCACCGACCACGAAAGAGGACCGCGATGAGCTTCCTGGACACCGACCTGCTCTCCCGCATCCACGAGCGCGCCGCCGACGCGGACGCGCACAACACCTACCCCGAAGCCGACCTGGAGGAGCTGCGCGACGCCGGATACCTCGCCGCGTTCGTCCCCGCCGAATACGGCGGCGCAGGCCTGAACCTGGCCGAGATCGCCGCCGAACAGACGGCGCTCGCCAAAGCTGCGCCCGGCACGGCGCTGGGCATCAACATGCACCAGATCATCGTCGGCCTGGGGCGCTACCTGGTCGCCCACGGCAACGCGCGCGGCGAGCAAATCCTGCGCGACGCGGTCGCAGGAGAGGTCTTCGGCTTCGGCATCTCCGAACCCAGCAACGACCTCGTGCTCTTCGGCTCCACGACGCGCGCAACCGCGAACAACGCGGGCGGTTATTCCTTCGAGGGCACCAAGATCTTCACGTCCCTGTCCCCCGTGTGGACGCGCCTGCTGATCTTCGGGCGGGCCGAGACCGAGGAGGGCCCCAAGTCCGTGTTCGGCATCGTCCGCCGCTCTGACGAGGGCTACTCAATCAAGGACGACTGGGACACGCTGGGCATGCGCGCCACCCAGTCCATGACCACCCTCCTCCGGGGCGTCACCGTGCCCGAGGAGCGCATCCTGACGATCACGGACCCGGGTCCCAGCGCCGACCCCGTCATTTTCGGCATCTTCTCACACTTCGAGATCCTCCTGGCCGCCACCTACCAGGGCGTCGGTGAGCGCGCCGTCGAGGTCGCCGCCGAGCACGTGGCGACGCGCCGCTCGGTGAAGAACCAGACAACCTACTCCAACGACCCCGACATCCGCTGGCGCATCGCGGAAGCCGCCCTCATCATGAACGCGGTCGGCCCGCAGATCCGCGAGCTTGCCCGCGACATCGACGCAGGCGTGGACCGCGGCCGCTCCTGGATGCCCCAGCTGTCCGCCGCGAAGAACGCGGCCGCCGAGGCCACGCTGCGCGCCGTCGAGCAGGCCATGCGCGCGTGCGGCGGCAGCGCCTACTACAACACGCACGAGCTCTCGCGCCTGTACCGCGACGCGCTCGCCGGCCTCTTCCAGCCCTCCGACCAGGAGTCCCTACACGCCGCGTGGGCGAACCTGATCCTGGGACCCATCGAGAAGGCTCACTAGCCTCCCAGGGACGAGGCCGGGGTCCGTGCGTAGCCCTCGGGTGTCCTCCGGGGACGCCCCACTGAGGAAGCACCGAAGCCCACTCGAGCCGGCGAGCATGCGCCGGTCTCATCCTGCGTGAGAGACAAGCGGACCCCCGAGGAAATCCTCGGGGGTCCGCCTCTGCGAGCGCGTCAGGCTACTGATTCCATGCGAAATTCGCGGGGGTGATTTCACCGTTCGTGCCGGTCATCCAGCCAGCGCGGGCCAAGGCGAAGGACTTGCCGGACTTCGTGTTCCAGCAGGTCACGCCGTCGGCCGTGGAGCGGCACGCGTAGTCGCCCTTCGCGGCGGCCACACCGTGCGCGACGGTCTCGCCGCCCGACGGCATAGAGGACTCGCACGACTGGGTCGCGGAGTCCTTCGTGGCCTTCAGAACACCGACTTTACCGCCGGAGCAGGAGGGGTAGCCTTCCTCGGCCCAGTTGCTCTCCGCAATACCGCAGGTCACGCCGTCATCCGCGAAGGAGCAGGTGATGTTACGCGAAGGCATCGTGAAACTATCGACTTTCACGGCTCCCGCGGGTACCGGGTACTTCACGGCCTCGGTCGTGGTAGCACTCGCCGATGGCTTCGGACTCTCCGAGGGGGACGCCGACGACGACGACATCGGAGACGAACCGCCCGTGGGCCCCTCGTATCCGCGAGTGAACACGAAGATGACGATGCCCAGGAGGATCGCCGCGACGACACCCAGGCTGATGAGCACGATCGTCATCATCGGGAACGAACGACGCTCACGCGATGCTGTCGCAGCCGCGGGCTGCGCCGCCTGCGCTGGCTGCCGGGCGGCGGGTGTGGGCGTGTAGGCCCGCGGGAGCTGCGCGGTGGATTCCGTACTCGACGAGGCCGTGGCGGAGGACGCGGCCGTCGGGTAGGTCGAACTGGTCACGGGAGAGGGGTACACCGCCGTCGCCTCGGGATCCTGCGAAGCCTTGCCGCCCATGATCGACTGGCGTTGCACCTGGGCGACGACCTGTTCACGCTTGTCCACCTGCGGGACCGGCAAGTTCTTGCCCGCCACCGCACTGTAGGGGGTCGTGCGCTCAATCTGGGAGTAGGAGTCCACGCCGCCCTGACCCAGCACGTACATGCCGGACTCGGAGGTGCGGATCGTTGACCCCGCGACGGCACCGGACACGTCACCGCGCATGACCAGGCAGCCGTTGGAGTCAATGTAGCCGTCGTAGTCATCGCGCGCCTCGAGCGCCGCGTTGACCTGCGGGTCGTTGAACTGGTGCAGCCATTCCAGCAGCCCGCGGTAGGCATGGGGATGCGCGGCGACTAGCGGACGCAGCTCAGGGTAGCGGTACGCCAGTTGCCGCAGCGACTCGGCGTCGGTCGACGGGTCCTGGGCTGCCGCCGCAGGATTCTCGAAATGCAGTTCTTCTGCCATCGGTGCTCCAGACTTCATCGGTCACGCGGTCGTTACACAATACCGCGCGTGCGCGCCACAGGTGAAAACTTGCGGTATTTTCTGACCACGATATTACCCTGTCATTTGGCAAAACACCTACAAGTCACATCGTAAGACGAATGTGTCAAAATTGAGCGCCGTAATATCGGCAGCGAGCGCGCGCACCTGGTCATCCCATCCGGCGCGCGAGGCCTCAAAACCTTTCGGTGTGCCAAATTTTCGCGCTTGCTGTAGAGCGAAGGACTCGACACCCATCGCGCGAGCCTTCTTCGCCACCTCCAGGCCGTCGCCGGGACCGTCCGGGTAGACGGTCAAGCGAACCTCGTGGTCCACCTCGGGGTGCGCCAGGACGATGCCCAGCGACTCCCACGCCCGCTCGCCGGCACCGCTCCGGCCGGCCACGGCCTCGTAGTTGCCGAGGGTCGCCTTCACGTCGATGCCCACCCAATCGACGAGGCCCGCGCCCAGCAGGTCCGCCAGGCGACGCGGGTAGGGACCCGCGGTGTGCAGGCCAACGCCGAAGCCGAGTTCGCGCACGCGAGCCATCCCCGCGCCGAGCGCGACCTGGCGGGTCGCCTCGCCTCCAGAGAACACAACGCCGTCCAGGAGGCCGCGCCTGCGCGCCAGCAGGTCCTCGAGCTTGCTCCACGCGACCACGCCCGGGATGCGCGGGTCGATGATCGCGCTGTTGTGGCAGTACGGGCACGCCCACGGGCACCCCTGCAGGAACAGGGACGCCGCGAACTTGCCGGGCCAGTCCACGCTCGACATGGGGACGAGGCCCGCGATCTGCAGGTCGTCCGGCGTCCACTCGCGCGATGCCCGCCCCCCGACGAGGCCGGGGCCGCTCAGGCTCAGCGCGCCCTCCCGGGGTTCCCCGGCCTCGTTATTCAGGGACGGACTCACGTCAGCGGCTCCCCGCGGGAGGGAAGGCGCTGACAAGTTCACCGTGCGCGTCCGCGGCGTCCTCGGAGAACATCTGGCGCTCGTTGTATTCGCCCTTCTTGCCGATGTTGAAGGACTGGACCGGGCGGAAGTAGCCCATGACGCGCGTCCACACTTCGCAGGCCTGCGGCTCGGCATGGGGGCGGGCGGCAGCGCACTTCTCGCACGTGAAGTGCTCACCGGCCAGGTAGCCGTGGACCGGGCAGATGGAGAAAGTCGGCGTGATCGTGATGTAGGGGACCTTGAAGGCGGTCAGGGAGCGGTGCACCATCTCCTTGCAGGCCTGCCCCGACGAGAGGCGCTCACCCATGTACAGGTGCAGGACCGTGCCGCCCGTGTACTTGCCCTGCAGGACCTCCTGATCCTCGAGGGCCTGGAAGGGGTCGTCCGTGTAGGCGACCGGCAGCTGCGAGGAGTTCGTGTAGTAGGGCTGGTCGGGCGTGCCCGCCTGGATGATGTCGGCGAAGCGCTTGCGATCCTCCTTCGCGAAGCGGTAGGTCGTGCCCTCCGCGGGGGTCGCCTCCAGGTTGTACATGTGGCCGGTGGCCTCCT
>ERZ772920.1786-NODE-1786-length-10496-cov-16.434824_pt1 | contig 10496 bp, 6 predicted proteins | sample MGYA00511469_ERZ772920 | MGnify/ENA primary metagenome ERZ772920 (study PRJEB29015, sample SAMEA2738069) | human oral metagenome | biome: human oral; feature: human-associated habitat; material: saliva | place: China | collected 2216 ... | reverse complement strand
ACGAGGACCGCGAGCAGATTCTGGAGCGCGTGCTGAAGCTGGGCTTCCCCATGTTTGTGAAGCCGACCCGCGCAGGTTCTTCCTTCGGTATTACCAAGGTGGATTCGGTGGAGGAGCTCGTGCCCGCGATTGAAGAGGCACGCCGCCACGACCCGAAGATCATTATTGAGGCCGGTATTGTGGGCCGCGAAATTGAGTGCGCTGTGCTCGATGGCCACCACGGCGAGATGCCGCGCGCATCCTACCCCGGCGAGATTGAGGTTGTGGATGAGGACCACGGCTTCTACGATTTCGAGGCCAAGTACGTCTCTGAGTCCTCGGCCGTGACCGTGTGCCCGGCGAACCTGCCGCAGGATGTGCAGGAGCGCCTGCGCGAACTGGCAGTCAAGGCGTTCCTGGCACTGGACGGTGAGGGCCTGTCTCGTGCGGACTTCTTCTACACCGAAGACGGCCGCCTGGTCATCAACGAGGTGAACACCATGCCCGGCTTCACCCCGATTTCGATGTACAAGACCATGTGGGAGAACACCGGTATTTCCTACACCGACCTGATTAGCGAGCTGCTGACCCTGGCGATGGAACGCCCCCTGGGCCTGCGCTAGTTTCTGCATTAGTCGGGGCGCCGTACTCTGTCTTCCGTACGGTGCCCCGGCTTGTGTGCACTCTCTCGGCGTCGTCGCGCCCCACCGGCCGAGCCACAGGGGGGGGGACTCTCAAGAATATATGAGAGACATTCTAATTTCTCTAGTGTGAAAAATCACTTGATGGTTATACTTTTAGAATGCCTTTGGGGTTTATCGAGTAAAAGTGCATACCGATTAGGGGTAATGCAAATTTTCTCACAAGTGAATGTAGCGCCCGCAAAGGGTAATAAACCCGAATAGGCGGTCGTAAAAATTCATGACAAGCCTCGAAGGCAACCCAAAAGCGATAAGATAGACGGGAAAGAATTCGCTAATTCGGTAGAATAACTGATGGTATTCCGTCGCTCGCTGATGGGATACCTATTCACTCACGAAATATCAGAAAGTCAAGGACAACCTTTTGGGAAAACGAAACCGTAAGGTGGTCTCTGCGAGTCTGGCGACAGCACTGGTTGCTTCCGGAAGCCCCTTTGTAGCCTCGTTTGCGCAGGATATACAGGATGCCGCCCAGATACCGGTGCACCCCGAAAACGCTGCAGACCAAACCCTAGACCCCGCCGTTGACGAACATTCGCAGACGGCAGTTCCTACCCTAGCTACGGTGAGTGCATGGCCTACCACCGAAGCTACTTCCTCCGCGACGGCCGATGCTGAGGCATCCCCTCGCGTTACTTCTGATGCCCAGCCGACCCCGTCCGAGAGCGCTGAGCCGACCAAGGAGGCCGCTCCGGCACCTTCTGAGAGTGCGGACCCTACCCCGGAGCCGTCGAAGACTGCCGAGCCCACCCCCGAGCCTTCGAAGAGCGCCGAGCCCACCCCGGAACCGTCGAAGAGCGCCGACCCGACCCCGGAACCGTCGAAGACTGCTGAGCCCACTCCGGAACCTTCGAAGAGCGCCGAGCCGACCCCCGAGCCTTCGAAGAGTGCAGAGCCGACCCCGGAGCCTTCGAAGAGCGCCGAGCCGACCCCCGAGCCTTCGAAGAGTGCAGAGCCGACCCCGGAACCGTCGAAGACTGCTGAGCCCACCCCCGAGCCTTCGAAGAGTGCAGAGCCGACCCCGGAGCCTTCGAAGAGCGCCGAGCCGACCCCCGAGCCTTCGAAGAGTGCAGAGCCGACCCCGGAACCGTCGAAGACTGCTGAGCCCACCCCCGAGCCTTCGAAGAGTGCCGAGCCGACCCCGGAGCCCTCCAAGGATCCGACCCCGGAACCGACTCAGGAACCGACTCAGGATCCGACCCCTGAACCGACTCAGGATCCGACCCCTGAACCGACCCAGGATCCGACCCCTGAACCGACCCAGGACCCCATCCCTGAACCGACTCCGGAACCCTCCAAGGACGTGACCCCTGAGCCTACTCAGGATCCCGCCCCCGAGCCGCCCAAGGAGCCCACGAAGGACGCAGACCCGAACCCGGTTAAGGACCCCACTCAGGAACCTAAGCAACAGCCGGTTGTCCCCGTGCCCAATCCGGAGCCCCCGAAGAACGTTTCCCAGGATCCGGTGGTTCCCGTTATCCCCGTGATTTCCGACGAACCCAGGGACAACACCCCGAACCAACCTGTGGCTCCTCCGGAGACAGAGCCCGTGGCGCCGGCACCCTCGGTGGACCGTGAGGTTATTGCACCGACCAGGCGTCAAGAGGACACCGTCATCTCCATCGAGGTGGTGCGCCCGAGTACTTCGTCGGCGTCGAGCGAATCCGCAAAGCCGACCCCGATTGGTGACACCGATGAGGATCCGCTGCCCTCCGGCTCCACCACGCTGGGACGCATCGCGGCGAACAACGGTTCGCAGGATTCCATCCCCGGTGCAGCCGATTGGGTGGCCGGTTATCTCTCGCGTAACAATTCCGAGGATGACCGAACTGCAGGGGCTAGCCCCTCGAAGTCGCCCAGCTCGGCGGCAGCATCGAAGTCGCCCAGCTCCTCCGCGTCCGCTACCGCCAGCCGCTCCGCCAAGAGCGTGACCAAGGCCGACGGCGCGAACGCCTCGCAGGAGCAGGCCGTGAAGAATGCCGACGCGGACGACTCGGGCCTGTCCGGCATCGCGCCGCTGATTCTCTTCTCGCTCATCGGCATCGTGCTGATTGCCCTGGCAATCCGCTACTTCAGCCAGGGAAGCTAAGCCTCCCGAACGGGTAGAGACAGGGCCGTCATTCTCCCTAGTGAGAAAAGCGGCCGCGAGCTAACGCGTAGCGCAGAATACGCGATAATTAAGGGTGTGAATCCTCAAACATCTAGTGAAACGCGGGACCATCCCACGCGCGAGACGCCTCTCGCGCAGCTGGGAGAGTCCCGCGTTCTGCGCGCCTTCATGCCCATTATCGAGGCGCATAACGAACGAGTGACCGATGCACTCCGCGCATCGGGGCGCACCGAAGCGCTCGAGGTGGGACCCGGAGACGACTGCGCCGTGCTGGCCCCCTCGACCGAGCGGACCGTGGTCACCACCGATACCCTCGTGCAAAACCAAGACTTTATGGACCCCTGGCCCGGAGGGTTCGGCGGAACCCGTAGTGGCGGGTACGAGGTCGGCCGCAAATCGGCCACGCAAAACCTGGCCGACGTCGCCGCCATGGGCGCGCGGCCCGTGAGCCTCTTCGCATCCCTGAGCCTGCCGGGTGAAACCCTCTACGGCTGGGTCGAGGACTTCGCCCGGGGGCTCGTGGACGGCGTGCGCGCCTGCGGAGCCGAGGACTGCACGATTGCCGGGGGCGACATGGGTGCCTCCGGCGAGATTTCGGTGACCGTCACCGCCCTGGGTCGCACCGACCGGCCCGTGCTACGCTCCGGCGCGCAGGCGGGTGACACGCTCGCGCTGGCCGGGCGTACCGGCTGGGCTGACGCCGGGTTGCGGCTGCTCCTCAACCCGCTGTCCCGCCCCGCAATGGTGCTCCTGAAGGGCATCGCGAACGGCGGGCTATCCCACGAGCCGCTCCCCGAAATTCCCCTGTCCGAGGGGCTTTTGGACCTCATCGGAACCCTGAATAGCGCCGAAGCTGCCGAAATGCTCGAGGCCTGCGAACGTGCCATTGACGCGCAGATGCGCCCGATCAGTCCGGTGCCCCTGGGCGAGGCGGCGCGCGATGCGGGCGCGAACGCCATGCTGGACGTTTCCGACGGGCTCGTCAAGGATTCGGGCCGGATCGCCCGCGCATCCGGCGTGCAGATTCACCTGGACGAGGCCGCCGTGGACGCGCTTGCCGTGCCCCTGCTGCCCGTGGCCCGTCTGCTGCTGACCATCGTCGAACACAACGAGGGGGCCGAGAGCCCCGCCTCCCTGGCCAGGGCCTTCGTGCTCGGCGGGGGAGAGGATCACGGCTTGCTGGCGACCTTCCCCGCGGAGGTGCCCGAAGGCTTTACGACCCTGGGCTCGTGCCGCGTGGACCGCGCGGGCCGAGCCCACAGCGCGGATCCCCTGGCCGGTGGGCACTACGGTGCGGGGCATCGCGGGTCGCTCGCGGCCGGTGCAGTGCTCATGAACGGCGTGCCCCTGAGCGAGCTGGGCTGGGAACACTACGGGGCCTAGCGCGAGCCGGGACCCGCGGGTTCTTAGACTCTTGGGTTTCGCGGAAAATACCGTACATTTAATCGAAAATTCTATTAGAATAGAAATACGAAGCAGGGGTGTGGGTGCTAAAGTGACGCCCACCCGCCGACCTGCGAATTACCGCAATTAGCCGTGGTGCGGGCCAGCCCTGGCGCGCGCGTGGGCTCGCGGAAACGCCAGAAACCGGAACCGCAGGAGGGGAGCATGAGGACAGAACGTGAAGACTCGCGGGGCACCCAGCCCGCCGAAACCAGCGGTGATGCCCGTCCCGGGGGCCTTTCTGAGGGGTCGAATAGCGCTTCTGCGCCGACCGGCCCCGAGCTCAACGCCTCCCGGCGCGAGGCCCGCGAGGTGTACCGCCGGGCCTGCATGCGAGCCTACAGGTTCGGTATCGCCTGGTCCGCGAGCGCCCGCGCGGTGGTGGACCACTACCGTGAGCCTCTCAACGAGCTCAACGGTTTTCCCGTGCCCGACCACGACACCGGGTCGAACCTGGCCCACACTCTGCGCACGCTCACCGAGGAATTCGACCGGGGCATGGAGGAACTCCTCTTCGAGGACCCCGCTGACCGCGAGGACGTGCCCGGGCTGGCCCACCTGTGGGTGCGCCTGGGCGGAATCTACGAGCGCGCCATCGTGAGCGCCTCGCGGATGGCCCGCGGCAACTCCGGAACGCTACTTTGCGCCTGGGGCCTGGAAGCCGTGCGTAGCTACTGGGGTCTGCCCGGCAACCTTGCCCAGGAGCTGGGCCCGGAGGCTGAGAAACTGCCCCTGCTGAGCGCCCTCGCCCGAGATGAGGAGCGGGTGCGCGCGGCTCACGCGGCCGCCTCGGGAGGCGAGGGCTCCGAGGGACCCCGCGGTTTTGACTACGCGGTGGCCGAGGCCCGCGCCATGGCCTGCGCCGCCGAGCGCGTGCGCGCGAGCGTGGGGGAGCAGATGGTGCCCTCCACGATGCTTTCCGTCATGGTGGAGCTGGCCAGCCTGGGGCTGTACTACCCCGAGGGGGAGAACGCCCCCGAGAAACTTGCGCACGGCGCTGATGAACCCGAAGCTGGCGAGCCCGAAGCTAACGGGGCGAATGGTGCCGAGGACGTTGACGGGGCGGAAACCCCTCTGAACCGCGCCCGCCGCGCCGCCATGCTGAGGGCCCTGGAACGCACCGCCGAGCATCCGCCCGCACCGCACCTGGCCGGAAGCGTGGACGCCGGCGCTCTCGGCTTCTACCTGGCCGTCGTGCACGCTAACCCGAGGTGGGAGGGTGCAACCCTGAGCGAGGAGGAGGTCCGGAGTATGCTGACCCCCGCCTCCGCGGCACCCGCACAGGTCGCCCCCGCCCCGGGCGTGAAGACTCCCGCAGAGGAGGGGGAGAGCGGCTGGGAGCTCATGGGTACCCTGCGCTGCGAACCCCTCGCGATGGCTCAGCTGCGTCTCGAGCTGGAGGGCATGGGCGATAGCCTGCTCATCACCCCGCTGGATATGGCCGCAGGCCTCTGGGCCGTGCACGTGCACGTTCCCGAGGTGGAGCCGGCCCGCCGACTCGTGACCTCCTACGGGGAGTGGTCGGACGAGCGCATCTCCTCGCTCGCGGACGGGCACCACGCGGAGGGCTGCGGATGAGCCCGCGCCGCACCCCAAAGCACAGCCCCGAACAGGAGGCCCTGGACCTGGGCCTTTTCGGGGCTGAGCCTGCCGCGCCCACCGAACCAGCCGAACTCGCCGAGACGGCTGAACCCGTTGCGCTCGCCGAACCTCACAAGAGGGAACGCGGGGTGCCCCTCCTCAGCGACGAACAGCTACGCACCACGGCCGAGCTGACCGTCCGTGATCTTGCCGCCTTCGCCCGCGGAGAGGCGAGCCGCGAGGAGCTGAGCGAACGGGCCGCGCGTCGAACCAGCGCACCCTACCGTAAGGCGCTCAGGGCGCTCAAACATTCGCTGGGCCCCGCCGCGCACGCCATGACCGACGATGCGCTCTACGAGCTCGTGGATATCGCGCTGGCCGTCCGGCAGACGGCTCAGCCGGAGACGAATCAGCCGGAGGAATCTACCCCGAAGAAGCCGGTACGGAAGGCACCCGCCCGAAAGAAACCGGCGCAGAAAGAACTAGCTCAGAAAGCCACCGCGAAGAAAGCCCCGGCTGAACGGAAAGCCCCGGCTGAACGGAAAGCCCAGGCTGAGAAATCGACCTCCGCATCAGTTGCCGCGGAGGCCAAAAGTCGTGCCCTGGCGCGCTACGCCGCCGAGGACAGCCTCGAGAACGCGCCCCTCAAAAAGTACCTGCCCGCCCCCAGCGCCAAGGCCATCGCCACGCACCTGGGAATCACCACGGTCGGCCAGATGCTCGAATACTTCCCGCGCAAGTACCTGCCGCGCGGTGAGCTCAGCTCCTTTGCCGAACTCGTTGAGGGGCAGGACGTCACCATCATTGCGCGCGTGGTGCACGTGAGCACCCGAACCATGGCGGCCCGCCGCGGCAAAATCACCGAGGTGACCATCACCGACCGGCTCGCCGACTCCTCCGCACACGAGGAGAGCGGCTTCGGCGGCATCGGGCCCGTGTCCGTGACCCCCGGCCGCGCCAACGCCTCCGCCCCGGGCACCTCCTCCCGGGGGACCTCCGGGCTGGGCCTGCGCTGGCAGGCAACCGGCCAGCACAACCCTCGCATCGACTCCCTCGCCGCGCCCGCATCCTACACGGGCTACGCCGACTCCTACGGGCAGGACGACTTTACCCAAAACCATCCCGAGCAGGGCGGCCTCTTTGGCGTGCCCGCACCCGCACCGCTCATCGGCGCGCAGATGAAGCTTTCCTTCTTCAACGCCTGGACCGCCGCCCGCGAAATTCGCGAGGGCGAAACCATGATGTTCTCCGGTAAAGTCGGCATCTACCGCGGCGAGTACACGCTCACCAACCCGCACTACGCCCTGCTCTCGAAGGACGCCTCCGGCTCCGAGATGAACGAGGCCGCCACCGCCCCCGTGCCCGTCTACCGGGCCCCCGCCAAGCTACCCACCGACCGCATCGCCGGGTACATGGAGCAACTGCTGGAGAAGGTTCCGCTCAAGGAGCTCGAGGACCCGGTGCCCTACGCGATTCGTCGCGCCCGCAAGGTGCCCTCCCTCGCCTGGACCTACCGCGCCCTGCACACCCCCGACACCGAGGACACGTGGCGTGCCGCCCAGGCGCAGATGCGCTACCGCGAGGCCTTCGTGCTGCAGAGCGCCCTGGCACGCCTGCACTCGGCCCGAGCAGCGCACCGCACGCAGGCCCGGCCGCCCATCAAGGACGGCCTGGCCGATCGCCTGCTCGAGGTGCTGCCCTACGAGCTGACCGAGGGGCAGCGGAAGGTGGGGGAGGAAATCTCCGCCGACCTCGCGAGCGAATCGCCCATGAACCGCCTGCTGCAGGGTGATGTGGGCTCCGGCAAGACCGTGGTGGCACTGCGCGCCATGCTGCAGGTGGCCGATGCGGGCGGCCAGTCCGCGATGCTCGCCCCGACCGAGGTGCTCGCCGAGCAGCACCAGCGTTCGGTGCTGGACATCCTGGGGGATATGGCGGCGCCCGAAGACTCTGACGGTTCTGCCGGAGGAATCCCCGAAGGGGCTGTGCGCGTGCGCCTGCTGACCGCCTCCATGGGTACCCGAGCCAAGCGCCAGGTGCTGAAGGAGCTCGCCGACGGCACTGCGCAGATTGTGATTGGCACGCACGCCCTGCTCTCCGATGACGTGCGCTTCAACGACCTGGGCCTGGTCGTGGTGGACGAGCAGCACCGCTTCGGCGTGGAGCAGCGCGACGGCCTGCGCGGCCCCGACGGCGCCCTACCGCACCGGCTGGTCATGACCGCGACGCCCATTCCGCGCACCGTCGCCATGACGGTGTTCGGCGACCTGGATGTGTCCGTGCTGGACACCCTGCCCGCCGGCCGCCAGAAGATTTCGACCCACGTGGTGCCCCTCGCTGAGAAGCCCGCCTGGGCCTCCCGCCTGTGGCAGCGCGCCCGCGAAGAAATCGACGCGGGCCACCAGGTGTATGTTGTCGTACCCAAAATCGGTGATGACGGCGACGGCCTGGAGGAGGGCGCCGCGTTCTTCGGTGCCTCCGTCCCGGCCGTTGCAGGCACCCCCGGCCTGGGTGGTCGGGCCAGCAGCGACGGCAAGGTGCAGCTGACCTCCGTGGCCTCCATGCACGCCTACCTGAGCGCCGAGGATTCCCTCGTCGGCGTGCGCATCGGCACCCTGCACGGCCGCATGGACCCAGCGGAGAAGACCGCCGTCATGACCGCCTTCGAGCGCGGCGAAATTGACCTGCTCATCAGCACCACCGTCATCGAGGTGGGTGTGAACGTCCCGAACGCCACGCTCATGATTATCATGGACGCCGACCGCTTCGGCATCTCGGGTCTGCACCAGCTGCGTGGCCGCGTGGGCCGCGGCAGCTACGCGGGCACCTGCCTGCTGGTCACCCGCCAGGAGGAGGGCGGTGTCTCCCGCGAGCGCCTGGATGCGGTCGCCTCCACCACGGACGGCTTTGAGCTCTCGCGCATCGACCTGGCTCAGCGCCGCGAGGGTGATATTCTGGGTGCTGCACAATCGGGCTCAAAGAGCACCCTGCGCTTTCTGCGGGCGCTCGCCGATGCCGACATTATTGAGCGTGCCCGAGAAGACGCCCGCTCGGTGGTTGAGAAGGACCCGACGCTGGCGAAGCACCCGTCGCTGGCGCGCACGATTGACCGCGCCCTGGACGCTGACCGCGAGGCCTTCCTCGGCAGGGGATAGGTGCTCGGGGAATGGAGAGCACACTCTGCCCACTGTTCGCTAAAACCGTGCCCGCCCACCGCCTACTAAAACCGCCGTTACCTAGTTAGTCAACTACTTCAGAGGAGAGACCCTATGAGCCGCATTATTGCCGGTGCCGCCGGAGGCGTGCGCCTGGCCTCGGTGCCGGGGGACAACACGCGTCCCACCACGGACCGGGTGAAGGAATCCCTCTTCTCCAAGCTGGAGAGCTACGACCTGCTACGCGACGCCCGCGTGCTGGATGCCTTTGGTGGCTCCGGCGCGCTGGGATGCGAGGCGCTTTCCCGCGGGGCGGCCTCCGTGACCCTGCTGGACACCTACCCGAAGGCGGTTGCGGTGATTCGTCGCAACGTCGAGGCGGTGCAGAAGGCGATGGGCGGCAAAGCTGCCGGTTCTGCGGCTCGCGTGCAGCAGTCTCAGGCGCTGAGCTACGTGCAGACCGCATCGGGCCCGTGGGACCTGGTGTTCGTGGACCCGCCCTACGCCATGCCGAACGAGCAGGTGTGCGAGCTCATGCGGGCGCTGACCCCCAAGCTCGCCCCGGGTGCCGTCGTGGTGGTGGAACGCTCCTCGCGCGATGCGGAACCCGAGTGGGGTAGCGAGCTGCACTGCTTCTCGACCCGCCAGCACGGCGAGACGGTGCTCTACTACGTTGAGCCCGAAGAGCCGGCCGACGGAGACGATTCCGCCGACGACTCTGCCGACGAAACCGCCCCTCACCACTTCGACACCGCGGAGGTTACCGCATGATTGCCCTGTGCCCCGGATCCTTCGACCCCGTGCACCACGGTCACCTGGAAATCATTGCCCGGGCCGCCGAGCTCTTCGATGAAGTCATCGTGGGCGTGGCCCATAACAGCGCCAAGAAGTACCGCTTCTCCCTCGAGGAGCGCGTGCGGCTCGTGGAGGAATCCCTGCTCGAGCTCGGCATCGAGGGCGTGAGCGTGGAGCCGATTCCGCCGGGCGTGCTGCTGGCCGAGTACGCGGCCGAGCGCGGCGCAAAGGTGCTGGTGAAGGGCCTGCGCTCGGCCACGGACTACAGCTACGAGGCTCCCATGGCGAGCATGAACCGTCACCTGGCGCGCGTGGAGACCGTGTTCCTGGCGGGTGAGGACCGCTACGGGGCGGTGTCCTCGACCATTATTCGCGAGGTGGCTTCGCTGGGTGGTGACGTGACCCCCTTCGTGCCGGAGGCGGTCGCCCGCGCCCTGAAGAGCGCCTAGTAGAGAGCCCCGCAAAACCGGCGGACGCACCCGTCCGACACGCCCGCCGACATGCCCATCGGTACGGCTCCCGCACCGCCGACCGGGCGCTTAACCGCCTCTGCAGCCTCCCGGCCGGCCGGTTAAGCGCCGCGCGGCGCCTCCTTAAGGGAATATTTAAGAGGTGAGCGCCACTTAATTGGATTTAAAAGAGCCTTAATCTTGATTAACCGCGCGAACCACCCCTAAAATGGGACTTTGGTTTATACATTTCGTAAGGAGAAACGCCATTTCACGTGCAGAC
>ERZ772920.1784-NODE-1784-length-10508-cov-19.184827_pt1 | contig 10508 bp, 13 predicted proteins | sample MGYA00511469_ERZ772920 | MGnify/ENA primary metagenome ERZ772920 (study PRJEB29015, sample SAMEA2738069) | human oral metagenome | biome: human oral; feature: human-associated habitat; material: saliva | place: China | collected 2216 ... | reverse complement strand
GGGCCGCGACGCGTTGCGTCGCGGCCCCCCATGTGTTCGGTGCGCGTTAGCCGTCGCTGACCCGGGCGTCGCTGTGCGTGCCCTCCGATGCGATCATCGCGAAGAGAAGTATCTAATTATCGCGATAATGCCACCGATGATCACCATCAGAAGGCCCCAGGGGGCCACCCAGAAGAGGAACAGGACGGGCAGCCATCCCAGCGCATCGCCACTGTCGCCATGGTCACCGGGAATCATACCGATAAAGATCGCCGATAACACGGGAGACAACATGATGACAAACCCGATCACTACAAAGAACGTGGCGAATCCCGACGCGGCGCTACGAGGTTTCTTCGACTGAAATGTCATCCCCTGATGAAAGCTCTGGTCGTTCTGGGGATATCCCTGATAGACCGGACCCGGCTGCTGGAGGTCCACCTCTTGCGTCGCATGTGCCGAGAAAGGATTCACGGGCTGATTCGGGGTGCTCATGTTTCTTACTATCCTTTCCGTTGTCGCAGTATCGGCAGCGCTCAATACGACAAGATGCTTATCCGCACCCACACGTCGATCAGGACATAGGCGACGCCGACGATGACCCACGGGGCCGCGTTCAGGATGATTCCTCGTCGGCACCACGACCGCTGACGCGGCGTCACACTCGACCCAATACCGATGAATCCCGCGAGAAAACCCACGAGGTTCACGATTCCCAGGAAGCTTCCGCCGAAAATGAAGGGGACGATGAAGGAAAGCCCAGCGTACTCGGAGTGTTCACCGTTAACGGAAGCCGCGTAGAGTACGAATCCGCAGGCAAGAAAGAGGATGATCATGATCCATCCCGCGACTCCGCACCAGAGCGCGACCTTGTCGCTTCCCCGCAGTTTCTCCTGCTGGGAAAACCTGGGCTGCTGATACCCCGGATATCCCGAATAGGGACGATTGCGTGGTGCGCTCATTGTCTCTCCTCCGTGTGACGGTCTGCTGCAATGTGCCCGCGTTCGGCTGAGGATACTACCCCTACCCCTGGTACTGCGCGCTCGCTACGCCGAATAAAAGGGGTTGATCGCTCCTGTGATGACAAGCGGGCTGATGTTCAGGATGAGTCCCAGCCACGCGAGCCTCCAATTCCCAGACCTGTCGAGCATACGAATCAACCCCGTGATCCCACCAATCAGATTCAGGGGGATAACCAGCATCCATGCAATGACTGCGTAGAGAGAGATGATCAACTCCCCACTCACAGAGTCCTGCGTCCAATCAGCGTTGGAGGACAGCCATGTGGCCAGGAGAGCCAGAACAATGACGACCCACCCTGCGATTCCACAGGAGATGCTGACCCGGTCGACCCGCGGAGGGAAACTCACCTGGGGTTGGGCGACATAGGTCTGAGGGTATCCCAGATAGGGTCCGCCACCCTGGTAGAACCCGCCATTCTGGTAGGGTCCGCCATTCTGGTAGGGGACACCACCCTGGTAGAACCCATCACCCGGATAGAGTCCGCCACTCTGGTAGGGCATACTCCCCTGATACGGCACACTATCCCCGTAGCTGTCCGGCTGAGGATTGTTGATCGGCACAGTCATTCACTGCTCCTTGCCCTTATGCCTAGTGCGTGCTGCCGCCCATCACCCAGAGGATAAAACAGATTGCGAAATAGATATATGGACTCACATTGAGGACGATCCCCAACCAATTCAACCGCCACTTCCTCGACCGATCCGAGAGCCTCATGATACCGATGATTAGGCCAGTCATGTTGAGGGGGACCATGACCGAAATTGTCATCTGCGGAATAAAGCCGACGAAACGTAAGACTGAGTGATGGGTCTTCCCAAATTCCGTGCTGGTCAGCAGCCAAAGCCCCAGATAGGTTGTCAGGTGCAGCGCCCACACCGCCGCCCCGCAAGCAATGGACACCCAGTTGACCCGCGGGGGCATCTGTACCTGGGGGCCGACCGGGTAGGACTGCGGATACCCCTGGTAGGGCACCCCACCCGGGTACGTATTGGTCCCCTGCGGCGCTCCACCCTGGTAGGGTGCGAACTCTTGAGGCGGCGCTGCCATCGGCGTGTTTCGACCTTGCTGGGGCGGTTGGTTTGGAACGCTCATGGGTTGCTCCATTCTCGGTTACGAACCGTTACTGGCCTTGTCAGCTGAAGTCGAGAGCCGTCACAATGACGGCACCTCGAGACTCGGCAGGGATGAGCGAACGCAGCACTGACTGCACTGCGCGCACCCGCTGACGGTTACCTCCACTACTAGTATTTCAAAAATTGAAATTAACGGTAAGTTTCCGCCCGCGCAAGACTCACAATCCCAGGAGAGAGCGCAGCACCTGCGCAACCCCGGCCTCGTTATTGGAGGGCGCCACAAAACGCGCGGCCACTACCACCAGCCCCAGCTCCCCCAACCCACAATAGGTCGTCAAATCAGGAGCACAAAAGGTACCATTACCCATGTCGGGGCCTCCCAACGCTTGAAGTGTCGCAACCTCAATCATCGGGCAGGCCCCGACCTCATGCCAACACCACCCACACCCTCAAATACGAAGAGCCGCAAAACCTCACCCAGGTCGAGTCAGGCTCTCGGTGACGAAGCCACGAGGCACGAGGCCTCCTCGCGTCACGCGACTACACCATCCACGTCCAGGTGCCGACAATGATCCACGGCAACACATTGAGAAAGAGCGCGAGGCAGCTCTGCATGACCTCTCTGCGGGTGCGATACCGAAGGAGGTCGACGAAACCAACGAGAGCACCGATGACGTTGATGACGAAGAGCACGAGAAACATGAGGAAAACGGCAAGGACGAAACCATAGTCTCGAAGCACTGCCTCGTCTTCGTTCGCGTCCATAAGGGTGTTGACGACACCCAAGATGATCGTACCGGCGATCAAAAGCCAGCCGCCGACCCCGCACGCCATGGACAGGATCCATGTAGTGCGCGTTCGCACCCGTCGAGCGGCGACAGACTCGCTGCCGTCGGAAGCTTCCATGAACACCCCTCACTCCGACAAGTATTTCAGAACTTGAGATTAATGAAGAGGAGGCACTCACACAAGGAGAATGCTCGGAAGCGGCATCGTTCTCGACGACATTCTTACGACACCTCAGCGACCTACTTGACAAACATCAGAACGATCATGAGGACGGTGAAAACGATGTACGGGCTCGCGTTGAGGAGAATCCCCAGCCAGTTGAGCTTCCGTACCTTCGGCGTCCCCGTAGCCCCCACGATTCCAATAATGCCACCGGCGAGATTCACCGGGCCAATAAAAATCATGGCGAAGAGCGGAAAGAAACCGATTATATCTTTGCCACTCGGGTCAGGATCGGACGCGCTAGCTCGCAGGGCCATCCACATGGCCAGCACCGTCAGGCCGATGAGAGTCCACCCGACAACACCCAAGATGATCGATACCCAGTTCACCTTCCGAGTCACAGGCCCTTGAGGCACGGGCGCATAGCCCGGCGCAAATCCTTGCGGCGCAGTCGAATACCCCTGGGGCACGCCCTGATAGACGGGCTGTCCGGGCGCGTAGGGAGCTGCGGGCTGCCCGGGCGCGTAGGGAGCTGCGGGCTGCCCAGGCGCGTAAGGAGCCACGGGTTGTCCCGCAGGCTGCTGAGGATAAGGCATGCTCATCGAGTTCCTCCTCTGTTGCACTGACATGCGGTGACAATCCGTCTCTCGACTGGTGTGCCACACATGCGCAGCACAGACAACGATGCTGTGAAGAGCCCCCACATCCCCTTTCCGAAAATTCTTTCAAGAATTGAGATTATCGAAGAGGGAAGACCCGCGCAAGATGCACTCACCCAAGGAGAGCGCGCAGCACCTGGGCTACCCCGGCCTCGTTATTCGAAGGCGCGACGAAGCGCGCGGCCTCGATGACGTCCTGCGAGGCATTCGCCATCGCGAAGGACAGGTCGCCCGCGCTCATCATCGACAGGTCGTTACCCGCGTCGCCGAAGACCGCTGTCTGGGAGCGATCCACGCCGAGGAAACGCTGCAGGTCGCGCACGGCGCTGCCCTTGTCGACGCCACGAATCTGCAAGTCGGCCCAGTTCGCGCCGGAAATCGCGTACTGGTGGGTGTCGGCGAAGTGCGCCAGCGTCGCCTCCGCAAGCGCGCCAACCGGGCCGATGGCGTAAACCGCCAGCTTGACGATCGCGTCGTCGCTCGTACCCGCCTCGATGGCGTCGATGACGGCGATCTGATCATCCACACACTGGGTGCGGCGGTAGTAGGGGGCGACGCCCTCGACGAAGAGGTCGTCGGTGCGCTCGACGTAGGCGAATTGCTTGCCGCACATGACCAGGCCGCCGTCGATCCCGTCCGGGCCCGACGTGACCTCGCGGACCAGGCGGATGACCTCGCGCACGGTGGGGGCGTCGACGGGGCTGGAGGAGACCTCGACGCCGTCGCGCATGACGATGCCACCATTCTCCCCGATGACCGTCATGCCGGGGCGACCGGGGAACATGTCGATGAGGGTCCACACCTGGCGCCCTGACGCGGGCGCGAAGGTGACGCCGCGCTCGTCCATCAGATCGAGGAGTTCATCCATGCCGGGCGGGAAGTTCTTGTCGTCGTCCAGGAGGGTGCCGTCCATGTCGATGGCGGCCAGGCGCAGGTCAGCACCCGCGTAACGCGCGGGGTCAGTGGGGGTCGTCATGTCTCCATTGTGCCTGACCGCAGGGCCGGGTGCTCACGACCTACAACGAGGCCGGGGCAACCTCACGCTGCCGGGCGCGGGCACCGTCTCATTATCGCGAAGACACAGCCCCTCCCGTGCACCGGATCTATCTCCGTCATATGAAGAGAAGATTCAGACTATGCAACCAGTACATGACCCCACCCATCAACGTAGCGACGACGAGCAAGGGCAGAAGCAATAGGCGGACGGTTATACCGTGTATCCGCCACTCGTCTAGCATCCACATGACGCCCTCCGTGATCGCGACACACAACGTCAGGGCCACCAGCGGTGGGGCCGTACATAGAACGAAGACCAAGTGCAGCCCGTATAGCCAGTATGTTCCGTCGCCGTTGTCAGTGTGATCCCCTGGCTGCAAGTCGAGCAAGAATTTCAGGATGGTCGGGCTCACGATGACCAGGATTGTGATGAGCGCAAAGATGAGCCAAATCTTGGGGATTCGCGCTTTCTCCGAACGTGGTGGGCAGGCACGGGAGCGCAACCTGGACCCGCGCTCGACCACGCAATCGTGGAGGACGGTGGCCGCTTCATTCCCGTCGCCGTCATCTGTTCGGGTATCGTGCCGAGCATCGAGCCGATAGCGTTATTGGTCATCGTCGAACCTCTTCGTTCGCATTGGAGTGATCCCTGCATCAACCGGAACGCAGGCCACTCACATGCCACGCTCGTGTCCGCGCCCTTCACCGACGAAGGGGAGGCACAACAGAATAAGCGCACGCCCTGCGTTGAGGTCGTACGTTCCGATACGCCTCCATGGTATGCACGACCAGACGCTCGCCGCCGGGGTTTGACACTGCACTTGTGCGGATCACCGCTCAGGCGACCACGGCCTCGTCGATAGGGGGACGAGGCCGTGGCCAGTTATTCGATACAAGGGCGCAGCGCGTTACTCGCGTCCCTCGCGCACGCTGTCGAGGATGCGGCGGCGCAGGGGCACGGTCGCCTCGGAGGCAGCGACGATGAGCAGGACGCCCACGAATGCGGAGGCGAGGGCCACGAGGACCCCCTTGGCTCCGTCAGCCGCGAGCAGCGGCGAGAGGAACACCATGCCGAGCAGCATCGAGCCGACGATCATGACGAACGCGGGGATCGCGACCTCGAGTCGGCGGCTGCGGTCCATGAAGCCGTTCGGGGAGCCCATGTAGGACAGGGCACGCACCTGGTCGGCGGAGTCGAGGACGCGGATCGACTGGTTGACTGCGGTCGACACGGCACCCAGGGCGAGACTGATCGCGAAGGTCAGCAGCATGCCCCGGTTGATGTCGCCGATGACGATGCGCCCGACCTCGTCCGCGCCGTCCCCGCTCATCGAAATCGCGCTTGTGGCCGGGTACATGATGCCGACAAGGAACCCCACGAGGGCCACCGCCCCGAAGGAACGCCACACGGCGCGTGGGTCGTCGGCCATGCGACGCCCGGCCACCATCATCTGGGGGGTGCGCGCCATGGAGGCCATGAGTCGGCCCATGAGGCTGATCGACCACACGCCCACCAGGTTGATGATGAGGAAGATCGCGCCCATGAAGCCCATGAACACGGCCATGCCGATGGCGGTGCCGAGGTTCATCGCGAGGGCACCGACGGTCAGCCATACGACGAGGAGGACCAGGCCGATAATCGGCCCAACCGCGCTGACCCGGTCGGCACGGTCGCGCCGCGCAACACCCAGGGGCGTGATGGCAACCTTGCGCATGGCCAGCCACGAGGACAGGGAAGCCAAGAGGATCATGGCGAGGCCCTCGGCGAGGAGGGCAATGACTCCCACCCACATCTCGCCGACCCCCATAGGGCGGCCCTGGAAGGACAGGGCACCCCACGCGGGCAGCGTGACCGCGTAGAGGATCGTGCCGACGACGACACCGACGCCCGCGAACACGCAGGTCTCGAGGATGCAGGAGAGCTTCGTCGCCCCCGGTGCCAAGCCCATGAGGCGCAGGACCGCCAGGTCGCGCTCGCGCCTGCTCATGCCCAGTCGAGCGGCCGCAGCCCCCATCGAAATGATGGGGACGATCAGCAGAGTCGCCGCGAAGTACGCAAGAATCACGTAGAAGGGTCCCATCCCATCCAGGGTCGAGGGATCGTCACCCGTGCCGGAGGCCGCAGCCTCAGCCGCCCGCGCCCCGAAAGCCATGACGCCGCCCGTCACCGCGAGCAGGAACGCGTGCGGCAGGGCGAAGGCCGCGATCGTCAGGGCACTCGTCGCCCGGTCGCGCGACCGCAGGAGCGCCCCGGCGGCGGTTCGCACCGCGTTCATCGGGCCACCCCCTGGCTCACCGCGCCGGCCACCGTGGGGGTGCCCAGGGGCGTTCCCGACGAGGCCGGGGCCGGGCTGGGCGCGCCACTGCCTCGTCCCTCGAGGGAAACGCGGCCATCACGCACGTGGATCGTGTGCGGCAGGCGCGCGGCGACCGCCGGGTCGTGGGTGACGAGGACGAGGGATGCGCCCGTGGAGGTGCAGGCGCTGGTCAGGAGGGACATGACCTCGCCGCCGGTCGCCTGGTCGAGGGCTCCCGTGGGCTCATCCGCAAAAATCACCGAAGGGTTGGTGGCGAGCGCGCGGCCGATCGCGACGCGCTGGGCCTGGCCGCCCGAGAGCTGGCCGGGGCGATAGGGGCCGGCACCGTCGAGGCCGAGGTTCGTGAGGATCTCGCGGGCCCGAGCGATAGCCTGCGATTTGGGTGTGCCCGCCAGCATGAGGGGCATCGCAATGTTCTCTTGCGTGGGCAGCTCAGGCAGGAGCTGGCCATCCTGGAACACGAAGCCGAAGCGGCGCAGGCGCAGGGTAGACAAGGCGCGTTCCGACATAGTCGTCATCTCTTCACCATCCAGGGTGATCGACCCGGAGCTGGGGCGCAGCACGCCCGCCAGGCAATGCAGGAGGGTCGTCTTACCGGAGCCGGAAGGACCCATGATCGCCACCTGCGTGCCCTGCGGGAGTGTCAGGTCGACACCCGCCAGCGCGTGAACGGGAGTGTTTCCGCGCATGTATGTTTTCGTCAGTGCTCGGGTCACCAGGCCCGCATTGTTCTCAGTCATGCCTCCACGTTATTCCCGAGGCACATCTCACTTCCATGAGGGGCTGCCCTGGTTGCCCCCTGAGAGTCCCCCGACACGTCGACAGAGACGGCGGAAATCTCCCCTCCCCACGACACTATGTCAATCACTTATCAGCATGTGGAATTTTGTTCCCACACCTCACGACACATGGGCATATGACCGATAGGATCAGTTTTATCCGTTCTGACTGTCAGAACGGCATTACTCCAAGGAGGGCACCATGGGTCTGGAAGATCTGAAGAAGCAGACTGAAGAGAACATCGAGAAGGTCGTCGACGCGACCAAGGAGAAGGCCGAGGAAGCCAAGGACAAGCTCACCGAACTGGCTGGCGAGGCTAAGGACAAGGCCAAGGAAGCCACCCACGCCGCCCAGGACAAGGCTGAAGAGGTTGCCGACAAGGCCAAGGACAAGCTCGGCAAGTGATCTGACGAAAGGGGCTGGGCCTCAGGGCCCGGTCCCTTTTGCATACCCGCAGGCAGGCACTTGAGGGATCCTCGCACATACTCACGGGGACGCGCAGGTACCGCAGTTGCTACGTTTGACGCATGAACGCCGCCCTGGATCCCCTCGCCGCTCAGCTGCTGCTACGCGCCTACGCGCGGGCCACGAACATGCTCATCGCGGGGCGTTCCTTCGCGACGGACGACCCGACGCTGGCCGCCCTGCTGCGTGCGTTCGGTGCCCACGTGCGCCCGCTGTCGAGCGTCGAGGAGACCCCGGCCTCGTCCCAGGTCGTCTTCGCGCTCGAGGAGGACGCGGCCCCCAGGCCCGGGGCGATCACGGTCCTGGCACCCGGAGGCGTGTTCCGCGCGGTCGTCGCCCCCGACGGGCGCACCATCACAGGCCCCGGCGACGAGGGGCGCATCGAGTGGGCGCGCACCCACATGCCCGTCACCGAGGCAGCGGCACGCACCCTGGCTCCCCTGGTGGCGGGCAGGAGCGTGGGACTCTCCCTCGTCCTGGAGCCGAAGACGGCGGCCCTGGCCCTCATGCTCGCCGAGGCCGGGGCGCGCGTGAGCGTCTTCGGCTGGGCATCTGAGACCCGCGAGGACGTCGCGGCCAGGCTGCGCGACGCCGGTATTCCCGTGTTCGCGGACTCGAGCGCGTCCCGCGAGCGAGAGTGGCAGCTCGCGCGCGATTTCCTAGCTCAGCGCAGCGAATTCCTGCTGGATGACGGCTCTCACCTGATCCGCCTGGCGCACGATACCCAGCGCTGCCCGGGCGTTCTGGACGCGCTGGTCGGCGCGGCGGAGGAGACCACCTCGGGGCTGCGCCCCCTGCGTTCTTTCGACCTGCGTATTCCGGTTCTGGCCTCGAACGACGCGCGGTCAAAGACCCTGTTTGACAACGCCTACGGGACGGGTCAGTCGTGCTGGACGACGATCCTGGATCTGATCGACCCGCGCGGCGTCGGCGCGCCCGTGGCGGGGATGAGCGTCGTCGTCATCGGCTACGGCGACGTGGGCCGCGGCTGCGCGCGTTTCGGCGCGGCGCTCGGTGCCCGCGTGACCGTCGTGGAAGTGGACCCCGTGCGCGCCCTGCAGGCGTCGATGGACGGGTTCACGGTTGCCTCGTTGGACGAAGCCACCCCCGGTGCCAACATGCTGCTTTCCGCGACGGGCGAGCGGGCGACAATCCCACTGAGCGCGCTGGAGGCGGCACCTGCCGGTGCGATCGTCACGGTCGCCGGCGGCGTCGACGGGGAGGTGTCCATCGACGAGGCCGTGGCCAGCTCCTGGGTCGTGGCCGAGTCGGGTGATCCCCATGTGCAGACCCTGACCAGCCCTTCCGGTAAGACGCTGCGCGTCCTCGAGCGCGGGGAGGGAATCAACTACACGGCGGGTGAGGGAAACCCCATCGAGATCATGGACATGAGCTTCGGCGTGCAGCTGGCGTCCCTGCGCGAACTCCTCACCCGTGGCAGCGAGCTGACCCCCGGCGTGCACGACCTGCCGCGCGAGGCCGACGACGCGGTCGCGGCGGCTGCGCTGCACGCACTGTCCCTGTCATAGTCGCAGCTCACGCCCACCTGCGGGCGGGCGCACCCGCCCCACTCCTACACTGTTAGTCAGCGTCCCCCACCGAAAGGTCCCCCATGAGCGACGTGGTCGTCTGGTCCGCCGGCATGGTCATCCCGATCACCGCCCCCTCGATCCTCGACGGCGCTGTTGCCGTGCGCGACGGGCGCATCGAGCACGTGGGAGCGCGCGGCTGGGTTATCGACACGCTCACGCAGCGCGGCCTTGCCTTCGCCGAACGCCACTTCGACGGCGTCCTGCTCCCCGGCCTCGTTAATGCGCACACGCACCTGCAGTACACGGGCATGGCGTCCGTGGGAGCCGGGCAGTACCGCGGTTTCGACAGCTGGGCCCGCGCTTTCGACGAGGTCTACGACGCGGGCGGCCTGGACTGGGGAGGCGACGCGACCGAAGGCGCGCGTCTGCTCCTGTGCAGCGGCACGACCGCCGCCGCCGACGTGGTGACGGACGCCGCCGCGGCCTCGGCGCTGCACGACGCTGGGCTGCACGGCGTCGCCTACTGGGAGGTCATGGGCTGGTCGAACGAGGAGTGGAAGGCTCGCGGCGAGCGCGAGGTCTCCGCTTCTCTGGACGCGATGCCGACCCCTCCGGGCGTGGGTATTTCCCCGCACGCCCCCTACTCCCTCGACGCCGAGCCGCTGCTGGATCTGCCCGACATGGCCAGGCGTCGCGGCATGCGCATCCACATTCACCTGGGCGAGTCCCACT
>ERZ772920.1783-NODE-1783-length-10519-cov-5.852160_pt1 | contig 10519 bp, 10 predicted proteins | sample MGYA00511469_ERZ772920 | MGnify/ENA primary metagenome ERZ772920 (study PRJEB29015, sample SAMEA2738069) | human oral metagenome | biome: human oral; feature: human-associated habitat; material: saliva | place: China | collected 2216 ... | reverse complement strand
TATTTTTTTAAAAATTTGTATAATATTTAGGGAGAATAATCCTTTAAAGAGAGCGACTCAAAAATTACAATCCCTTAGGAATTAATTTTATTAAGCCGCTCAACATATTTTTTATTAGATTATAAATTTTAGTCTTCTCTGAATCACTTTACCTAACTATCAGTATTTAAACTTTATTCATAAGTCTTATCAAGTATCGTATGTTTTTATTTATATTTAGCTTTTAATACCTTTGTCTGAAGTTAATTCTAGTTCATAGAATTGTTGTTCAAAAGTATTATATTTTTTAAGATCTATATTTTTCACTCTTTTATTAACCCATACTATATCTGTACTCCAGCTTAAAGGTAACCATGGTGCAACCTCTGCAAAATCATTATCAAATTTATTAAATGCTTCTTTTATTTTATTATCATCAAATGAATCTTTTGAATCAATCGCTTCTAAATCTTTCGCTAGAGTTTCATCTATATACCTAGGTAAGTTTAATTTAGAAGTTCCACCAGCTATATAGTTAGGGTTTGGATTATTAAAGAATCCCCATGCTCCTTGGAAAATATCAATAGAAGGATCATCTGCTTGTACTCTTGTTGACCAATCTTTCGGTGATAATAATTTACCATCTACCAATTTAACATCAAGACCTACTTCTTTCCATGATTTAATAAAATTATCTGCTAACGCTTGATCTAAATCACTACCAGTATTTCTTGCAGCATAATTAAATACTAATTTCTCACCATTTTTGTTTTCACGTAATCCATCTCCATCAGTATCTTTATATCCTGCTTCGTCTAATAATTTTTTAGCTTTTTCTACATCTTTTTTGAATTTCTTACCACTAGGGTTAACCGCTAATTCTATTCTAGGTGGGAAGAATCCTGAACCAGTTGGTGTATATCTTAATCCTTTAAATAGTTTATCATTAATTTGATCCCAATCCACTGCGTATCCAAAAGCTTGTCTTAATTTAACATCTCCTAATTTTCCACTTGTATCAGTTAGAACTTTTCCTTCTTTTTTATCAAATTTACCTAATTTAAATCCTACATATGACACATAAAGATCTGTTTGACCTAAAACATCTCCATTTTTAGAGTCTTTTATCCCTTCCCAAATATTTGGACTAAGTGAACGAATGTAATCTACATCTCCATTCTTAATAACTGATGCTGCTTGTGATGGTGACACAGCTTTAAATTCTATTTCTTTTACTTTTACTTTATCTTTATTAAAGAAGTGAGGGTTTTGTTTAGCTAGAACACTTTCTCCATTAACCTGTTTGTCTAAGTAATATGGACCATATGATAATGGTTTTGTATTTAGATTAGCACCTGAAAACTTAGCAAAATCTCTAGACGCTTCTTCGACCTGTGCTTTATTTAAGAATGTAGTGATAAAGCCGTTACCCCAAAGTAATGATGGTCTAACGTCTGTGTATTTAATTACTACTGTTTTATCATCTTTTTTCTCTATACCTTTTATCGATGAAGCTTTACCTTCGTGATATTCTTTCATTCCTTCGATTACTTCATAATCAGAAGAATATCTGATGTTTTCTACATACTTAGGATTCCCCATTAAATTATATGTAGCAATTACGTCATCAGCAGTAACATCTTCACCATTGTTCCATTTCAGATCTTTTCTTAGAGTAATTGTTGCTTCTTTTTTCTCTTTATCTAAATGGAATTTCGCAGGAGCTTCATTATCATCTTGTTTTAATCTGTAGTCTTTATCCAATGCAAAAGTATAAAGCATTGTATCTCTCATAACATAATAATCCGTTGCTTGTAAGAAGAATATTGGATTAAACATTCCTGTAAGTGGATCTGCTGATAAGATTCCTACTTTTAAATGACTATCTGATACCGTATTTCCATCATTTTGAACCAAAGTTTTAAATTCAACCGATGGTTTTGTAATATCCCCTGTTTTCTTATTTTGATTAGTAGCACAACCTGCTAATAACAATGTTAAAGCTAAACTAGAACTAACAACTTTTGTTATTTTTTTATTATTTTTTTTCATAAAATTTACCTCACTTTTCCTACACAAAGAAAAAAGTCCTTGTAGAAGCTATTAACTTCCACAAGGACGTATCTATAGACGTGTTACCACCTTGATTTATAGTATTTTCACAAATACTATCTCAAAAAGTACTAAAATACTATTTTAATACTCCTAGCTGTATCGGGCTATCCCGTAGTAGTTTAACTATTCAACTACTAACACGAAAAGACCATCTTCATAGTATCATCTTTGATCTCCTTTCACCTACCGAGACTCTCTAAGCAAACATCAACTACTACTCTTCTTTTCAAAGTGTAATTTTTTATTGTGATTTAAGTATATCAAGTTAAGAAATCCTTGTCAATATTTTTTTACCATACACTTTTAATAATTATTATAGACATATACTATAAAACTTCAAAAATCAAAGAGTATAGAAAATGTCCATACTCTTTAAATTTTTTATAATCTAATTAACTTAATTATTCAGAAAGTTTACGTCTAACGGCAGCTCCGACTAAGGCAATTAAACTTAATCCTAGCGCAGTTGTGCTAGTTGTGTTCATACCAGTGTTAGGTAGTTTATTTTCTACAACTTGTTTGCTAGTTGCATTAGTTGGTAATTTAACATCAGTTTCTTTAGATTCTGATTTAGCTTCTTCACCTTTGTTTTCAACATTTTCAACTTTACGTTGTTCATTATTACCGTTTTGTTCTACTTTCCCTGAAGTTACTCCTTCTTCTTTAGTTGCTTGTTCTCCTTGATCAGCTCCTGAACCTACATTTCCAGTATGTGAATTATCTTCTTTAGGTTGTTCTGATTTTTTCTCTTCAAATTTGTAAGTTTTTGAATCTACAGAAATTGTACGTGAATTTGGATTTACTACAGCATATTTAGTTAAATCTGCTTTTTCTAAATAATTTTTGAACGCCTCATCCATAGATGGCCCTTCTTCACGTGCTCCACCTAGCATAGTATATCCATCTCCACCTGCTGCTAAGAAATCATTTGTAGTTAGATAGTATGTTTTAGCTAGATCTAATTTATCGTAGGCACCTGTATCATGATTTTTAACTTCTACACGTAATACACGTTTACCTGAAGGTAAGTTTGTATCGTAGTATACTTTAGCTCCTGATACATGTAAGAAACCTCCACTTGGTTCTAATAATGGTTGTCCATTTTCATCTAAGACAGTTTTACCAGCTTTATCAACTTGTAAAATAGATCCTAGAGATTTTTCAAACATAGCTAATACGTCTTTACCTGTAACACTAATTTGAGAAATTGTATTACCGAATGGAAGAACAGCAATTACACTACCTCTTGTGATAGGTTTGTCTTTAGCGATAGTTTCACGTAAACCACCACCATTTGTTACTGCGATATCTGCTTTATTTTTGAATCCAGTTTGTCCGTATTCGTATAGTGAATCAGCTACTACATTTCCTAAGTTAGTTTCGCGTACACGAACATTTTCACGAGTACCACTTAACTCAACAGGACTATTTTTCACTACAACAACAGCATTTTCTGCGTCGTATTTTGCTTTAATTTGATCAACTAATTTTTTCACCTCTGCGTTAGGCGTTACATTAGTAGTTTCTGATGCTTTAATTAGACTTGGAGTTCCTAATAAACTATTTGGTTTTAATGTAACTTTACCAATGTTATTTAAATAACTTCCTGTTTGGTTATAAGTAACGTTGTCTCCATATGTTTTTGATTCTACTGTGTGAGAGTGACCATCGATTACTACTACACGTTTCCCTTTTAATAAAGGACTTTTAGATAGTTCGTCAGCAAGAGTAGATCCTCTCCATTCATTAGGTGTTGTTGTATCCACTCCAAGGTGAGCTAGAACAACATATGTTTTATAGTCATCACCAGTAGCTTTTGCTTTTGCTTGAATTTCTTTAACTACATTTAGTACCTCTGGAATAGGATCTTTAAACGTTACACCTTGAACATTTTTAGGGTGTGTTTTTGTAGCAGTTTCTGGTGTTGTTACCCCAATAACAACAACCTCATCACCTTTAACACTTTTATCTTTATCAATGATTGTAGAAGCTTCAAATAAACGTGCGCCATTAACATAAGTATTTGAGCTTAATAGAGGAAATTTTAAAATTTGTTTATACTTTTTAGCTTCATCTAACCCAAAGTCAAATTCGTGGTTTCCTACAGCCATAGCATCGTAATTCATTTTATTTAAAATTTCAGCACGTGCTTCTCCTTTTGTTGAGTTAGAGATAGGTAATCCTTGGAATGCATCCCCTGCATCTACGACTACTGTTGTTTGATCTTTTTTAGCACGTTCATTTTCAATTACTGTTGCTAATTTAGCATCACCAACAACTGATGTATTTTTATCACGACCTTTTTCCTCTACGATACGTCCGTGAACATCATTAGTGTGAACTAATACTAAATCTTTTTCAGTTGTTTTTGTCACTGATGCTGTAGATGGTTCTATAGTATCAGTTGGTTTATCTGCTGGTTTTGCATCTCCTGTTTTTGGAGCTGCTGAAACCTCAGATGGCTCTGATGATGGTGCAGCTACTGGTGAAGTTGCTGGAGCTGGTGTTGACTCATCCGCGAATGCAGCTCCTCCTGAAGTTGCTATTGCTAATCCTACGATTGTAGCCGACGCTAATGTGTAATTTTTTTTCTTCATAATAACTTTTTTTCTCACTTTCTTATTTGTAATTCAATATTTACATAATATCACAATAATACGTGTTTTTCAACTGAAATTTAAATATTTTTCTATGATAACGATTTAAAAACGTACTATTTTAAAGTTTGTGTTTATTAATATTATTTTGAAAATAAAGAAAAATCGAAATTAGATATAATCCAATCTCGATTTATTATATTTATTTAAACATTCTTAAAAGCATTCTGTCACTTAATCTTGGAAATAACTGGCTAATTTTAACAGCTAAAACTAGCTTGAATGGTAAATTAACTTCACGTTTTTTCTGTTCAATACCTTTTATTATCTTACTGACAACTAGTTTAGGCGTTAATGTTTTACCACCCATTGCTTTTTGATAACTCTTGTCTTCATCAGCAATATTAAAGAAATTTGTAGCCACAGGTCCTGGATTTACAGTCATAACATGAACATTGTCATTTTTTAGTTCTAAACGTAAAGAATTAAAATATCCAATTAGAGCAAATTTAGTTGCTGAATAGACAGAACTCTTTGGTGTAGCTATTTTTCCTGCTAGAGAAGCTATAGTTACGATAGTTCCAGATTTTTTTTCTCTCATTCTTTTAGCAATTTCAGTTGTTAGTTGAATAGTTCCTATAACATTCGTATCAAACATATTCACGACATCATGATCGCTGAATTCACTAAAATCCTTCATAATCCCATAGCCTGCACCATTGATAAGTATATCTATATCTTTTACAGATGAAAGTAGGTGTTCTACCTGTTCTTGTGAACCAATATCCACGCTATATACTCTAGTCTTGACATTTTCAAAAGCTTCACATTTTTTAGCAACTTTTTCTAGAGCCTCTTTCCTGCGAGCTACCAATATCAACTCCACATTCCCTTTTTGTGCATATTGGTGCGCTAATTCACGACCTAGACCACTAGAAGCTCCCGTTATTAGTATTTTTTGTTTGCTATTTTCCATACAATAATCCCTCTCTTATCCGTGTTTCGCTGCACAGCTACATTGCCCTTTTAGGCACTTACACGTAATTACCTCTGGGGCTATTTTTCTTTTTTCTTTCAGCAACTCAATAATTTCATCAATATTACTTTTACTTAAATTATCAGTCTCAATTATGTTCTTAACAATCACATGTGTTTTTCTTTCACAAATTCTCTCTAAAAAGTTCTGTGTTAGTATATCTAAACATTCATCTTCTACACAATTTGCTGAATATAAAAATTTATTCCCTTGTTTTCTAGTTTCTAAAAATCCTTTTTCTACTAACCTTGATAGTAAGGTTTTAATAGTAGAAGGTGTCCAAGACTTTTCTTCGCCTAGAGTATCAATTACAAACTTACTTGTAGTTTCTCTATTACTCCAAACTACTCGCATTACTTCCCATTCCGCTTCCGAAATATTAATTTCCATTTATTATCATCCTTTTTTCTCAGTTACATCTGTAACTATAATACTATTTTAATCATATAATGTCAATTCATAAAAAACTTGATTCTAGCAAGACTAGAATCAAGTTTAAGACTTTTTCCTAATTGGATGTCTAATAACTGTTTTAAGCTTCTCAGGTGCAGTTTTTCTCACATCAGAAATATAAATTTCATGGTGAAATCTCATCTTATTAATGTCCAATTCATAGCCTTCAGAAATAATATATTCATGCATCTTAGCGACAGTTTCTGGCTCTTTATCATAAGGACCAATATGCATACATTGGACACATGTTCCTTCACAATAGCTAAAAAATTCAACCTTTGAGAAATCTTCTTTTTTCTTTTCCGTTACTTGCTTGATAGCCCACTCAAATACTTCTTTTGTAACAAAATCTGGCATACGTATTAACGAAATGAACTTAAAATTTTGTTTATTACTATAATCAACACCTTCTATTCCTTCTTGCCACCAAAACCCTTCTAACGGCGGAACAACAAAATCAAAGTAATTAGGAATTTTATATTCTCCTTTTTTACTCATCTTTATAGCATACGCTACAGAATACAATAGACTTATTGATTGCTTATACTCGCTATTATCATCATTCGGGTCTCCACTCCCCCTAACAGCTATATAATTAGCATTCTCGACATTAACAATACTTGGTTTAGTCTTAGGGGCATATAAATGCTTAAGAGTTTTTTTAAAATCAACTGCCATACTACTTCTCCAAAATAAAAATTATTCTATCTGATTCAACATATTTTTGATTGTTTTTATCAAAATCACAGAAATAATCTTTAACTTTAAATCCAATATTTTGAACTTCAGCAAGGACACTTTCAATTTCATAGGTTCTTTGCGAATGAAACTGTTCTAGTTTTTTATATAAACCATTGTTTTCTTTAATAAAGAACGACAGTTCACTTTCCACTTCTAGAGAATTTTCTGTTTCATATGTAAACCACAGATAACTAATTTCCTCATCTTCATAGCCGAAAACTTGTTTTTCTAACATATCCGTAACTTTTTTGGGAGTGTGGATATCAAATACAAATTTTCCACCTTCTGTTAAAGATGAGTACACTTCTTTTAATCCTAGTTTAAACTCTTCAAAATCTGACAGATAATTAAATACATCAAATGCGCTTAATACAAAATCAAATTCTATATTTAGCGATGAAATTTCTAATAGATCCATCGCAAAATAATTACAACCAGGAACTTTCTCACTAGCTATCGCTAACATTTGTTCACTATTGTCTACTGCGAATACTTCTCCGTATTTTTTTAGAGTTGGTAGCATTGCACCACTACCACAACCTAAATCAAGAACTAGAAGATTTTCTCTATCTTCTAATTCTTGACTAATAATATTTTTATAAGCATCGTAGTCGACATCCATTAGTTTATCATAAACAATACTTAAATTTTCGTACATATTATACACCTTTTATAGGATATTTCTCAAATAGTGCATCTAATTCATAGTATTCTCTATCATCACGAGTCATGATGTTTACTACAACATCACCTAAGTCCATAAGAATCCATTTAGCTTCTCTTAGACCTTCTGTGCTATGAATTTCTCCACCGTTTTCTAATACTTGTTCTCTTACTTCTTGAGCAATCGCTTCTACTTGTCTGTTTGTAGGTGCGTGACAAATTACAGAATAGTCATATAATACTCCTGCTTGAGTTAAATCATACGCAACGATATCATAACCGTGTTTATCATCACATGCATCTACAACAACTTTTAATAAGTTTTCTACTTCCATTTTCATCCTCTTTCTTTATTTTATTTTTTTATAATATGGAACATTACCACATAAAGTACATCATCTTCTGGGTATCTTTTAGCTAGTTTATCGATTAATTCATCTAGAGTAACACCGTAATACTTAGCATAACGTTCTGTTAAAGTATCTCTTGTTACAGGTTTAACTAAATCAACTTCTAATGTAGCAAACACTGTATCAGGATCTTCATAAGTCGTAGCTTCTAATAAATCACCTTTTTTGAAGTGAGCCTCACTCTTATTTCTAATCGTGATTGTTTTTTCATCAGTTAAAATTTTATCTTTATTTTTTTCTTTAAATCCGACACGATAGTTTTTAATATTATAATAGTTATAACAATCTAATAATGATGGATAAATTCTTTCATCATTATCAATTAAATAAACTAACGTATATTTAGCAGCAAGTCTTACCGCTTCATCTAAGTCATACTGAGATACTTCTGTAACCTCTGCTAAATGTGGGTGTTTTCTTTGTGGATCAGTGTAATCAGCTATGAAAATTATTTTTTCTAATAATGTCATGTGCTTTCTACCGAATGTGTGGTTAGCAACAGCAAGTTTAACTTCCTCATCTGCCACACCAAATTCTTCTTCGATAAATGCACTTGCTACAGGTCCATGAAGAACCTCTACTGGATAGTCTAATAAATTAACATCTAAATTATGTAAGATTACATATTTTTTCATTAATACTTCATCCATTGGTTTACAAACATCATGTACTAATGCCGCTAATGCTGCTTTTTCTACGTTTGCTCCATGAATTTTCGCAAGATGTTTCGCTACTTCCACAACTCTTAATGTGTGCTCGTATCTTTTTTCTAGTAATATTTCTTTCACTCTATTTTGAATTTCTTGATATTCCATATAAACCCAACTCCTCTATATATGACCTACATTCATCTGTAATCATATACTTAATACTTTTCTTATTTTTTAAATTTTTCCTAATTAAACTAGAACTTATCTCAATTACTGGTGATTTCATTATCTCGTAATTAATAGATTTATAAAAAACATCCCCTTCTGCTACTTTATATAAATCCTCTTCATCACGAGCAACAAAAATAAAAGTTACAAGTTTTGCTAGTTCTCCTATATTATACCATTTTTTTAAATCTTTGGCTCTATCTGTTCCAATAATAAAATAGATTTTTTCATTTTTATACAATTCACTAAAATACTTAACGGTATTATAACTATAACTTACACCCTCATTTGATATTTCATAGTCACTTACTTCAAACTTTAAGTTGCCTTTAGTACTTAGTTTCGTCATCTCAAATCTATTTTTATCACTAGCTTCAAGTTCTCTACCTTTTAACGGTGTAATATACGAAGGAATAAAAATAACTTTCTCTAAACCATAAGTATCTAGTGCTGTTTCGGCAGTAATTAGATGACCTATATGAATCGGATCAAAACTACCACCATAAAGCGCAATTGACATCTTATTTCACCAACTCTATTTTTCTATACTTTTCCTTAGAGCTTTGTTTGTATAATACAATAGTGTGTCCAATTACTTGAACTAATTCAGATGAAGTACGTTCAGATAGAATTTGAGCAACCTCATCTTTATCTTCTTCACAGTTTTGTAAAATACTTACTTTTAATAATTCACGTTTTTCTAACGCATCTCTAATTCCTTGAATCATATCACTATTTACACCTGATTTCCCTACTTGGAAAATTGGTGATAAATGATGAGCTAATGCTCTTAATTGTCTTTTTTGTTTTCCTTTTAACATCTTATCCTCTTTTCTTTTACTATATTATCGATTCACGTACAAATACTTCGATTTCTTCTGGTACACGAATATCAATCTTACATCCACTATCACTATTAACAGTAATCCATCCTAATCCAGAAATCACAATATCCATCTTTCTACTATCAATAGTGAAACTTTTCTTAACTTGATTGTTGAAAATAGAAATATTATCTTCAAACGGCGGTTTTAATAATGTTCCTAAGTGCTTTTCAAACAGTTGATCTGCATTGCTTAATTTTGTACGATGGATTTCTACTAAATTAGATGCATATAAAGTAAAACTTTGACGTTCTCCTTCTACAAAATCCATTCTAGCCATTCCACCGAAGAATAAACTTTGCTCAGCATTTAATTGGAATACACGCGCCTTAATCTCTTTTTTAGGCATTACTAATTTTAAGCTCTGTGCATCTAGATAATGAGCTATATCATAATCCAGTATAATTCCCGGCGTATCATAAATACTAGTAGCTCGGTCTAAAGGTATCTCTATCATTCCTAGTGTTGTCCCAGGGAAGTGAGAAGTTGTAATGACATTCTTATCTCCAGTTGTAAGTTCGATAAGTTTGTTAATAAATGTAGATTTACCTACATTTGTCGCTCCTACTATATAAACATCCTTACCATTTCGCAATTCATCTATACGACTTGCAGCTTCTTCAACACCTTGATTTTTTATCGCACTAATTAAAAGGATATCTTTAACCTTAATACCCTTAGCTTTTAGCATCTTAAATAGCCATTGTTTTACTTTATTTTGTTTAACAGATTTAGGTAATAAATCTAACTTGTTAGCTACAAG
>ERZ772920.1777-NODE-1777-length-10541-cov-25.907400_pt1 | contig 10541 bp, 8 predicted proteins | sample MGYA00511469_ERZ772920 | MGnify/ENA primary metagenome ERZ772920 (study PRJEB29015, sample SAMEA2738069) | human oral metagenome | biome: human oral; feature: human-associated habitat; material: saliva | place: China | collected 2216 ... | reverse complement strand
GTAGCCTCACGAAATATACTACTGCCCAACCACATGGAAACTGCAACTTTGTCCAGTTTTGTTGCAGAGTCGTTAAGGAGCAGCGATGGCACCGGCACGCAAGGGTCGACAACAGCGAGCGAAGACACCTCGTTTACGTCCCCAGCCCGGCGCCACCCGATCCCTGATGCACGGGCGAGCCCCGGCCTCGTCCCCCACTCTCGCGGAGGAAACCCTCAGCCCACAGCCCTCCCCCATCGTCCGCCAAATCCCCGGAGGACCCAGCGGCCCCCACCCCCAGGTCCCCACCTCCCGCATGCAGCGAGTGCGCGCCTGGCTCTCACGCCAAGCACGCTACTCGCCCGCACGCCTCGCACTGGGCACCTTCGCACTCATCATCGGCGTCGTCACCGCGCTCCTGATGCTCCCCATCTCCTCCTCATCGGACACGTCCGCACCCTTCGTCGACGTACTCTTCACCGCCGTATCCGCCGTGTGCGTCACCGGCCTAACCACCGTCGACACCGCGACCTACTGGTCCCCCTTCGGCCAAGCCGTCATCGCCGCCGGCATCGTCGTCGGTGGCCTGGGCGTCATGACCCTCGCATCGATCCTCGGATTCGCGGTGTCACGCCACCTCGGCCTCACCCAGCGCATGCTCGCCACCCAAGAAGCGGGAACCGGCGCCATGGGTCAGATCTCGACGCTCCTCAAAGCCGTCATCGCCACGTCGCTCAGCATGCAGGCCCTCCTCGCCGCCATGTTCCTCCCCCGCTTCCTCGCCATGGGATTCGACCCCGTGCGCGCCGTCTGGGATGCCGTCTTCATGGCGATCTCCGTGTTCAACAACGCGGGCTTCGTCATCCTCCCCGGTGGCCTGGCGCCCCACGTCACCGACTGGTGGATGCTCATCCCCATCATCCTGGGCACAACCGTGGGCGCCATCGGCTTCCCCGTCATCATGGACGTCGCCAAAAACCTGCGCACTCCGCGCCGCTGGCGCCTCCACACCAAGCTGACACTGTCGACCTACCTGATTCTGGCGTTCGTCGGCGCCCTCGCAATGGCTCTCACCGAGTGGCACAACCCGACGACGCTCGGCGCGATCGACACGCCGTCGAAGATCCTCAACGCCATGCTCGCCGGCGTGAACTCCCGATCATCAGGGCTGTCCGCCCTCGACGTGGGTGCCATGCACTCGCAAACCCACTTCGTCCAGGACATCCTCATGATGATCGGCGGCGGCTCAGCATCCACCGCGGGCGGCGTCAAAGTCACGACCTTCGCTGTCCTCGTACTCGCCGTCATCGCGGAAGCGCGAGGCGACCGCGACATTGAAACCTTCGGCCGGCGCATCCCAACCTCCACGATCCGACTGTCGGTTGCCGTGTCCCTGCTGGGCCTGGCGCTCGTCGCAATCTCCGTCGTGCTCCTCCTGTCGATGACGGAGTACACACTCGACATCATCCTCCTCGAGACCGTGTCAGCATTCGCGACCGTCGGCCTGTCCACCGGCATCACCCCAATCCTGCCCGTGGGCGCCAAATACGTGCTGATTGTCCTCATGTTCGCGGGCCGCACCGGCTCCATGACCGTGGCCGCGGCCCTGGCCCTGCGCCAGCGCTCCCGCGTCATCCGTATGCCCGAAGAGCAGCCCATCATCGGCTGATTTCCGGGCTAGTGGGGCTCCACACAACAAACCCGCCCCCAACGAGCCCCACGCACGGGCTCAACCGGTACAGAACTCTCCCAGCACGCCCACCTCAAGGCCCATCCGGTACAAAACTCTCCCCGCACGCCCACAATCAACGAAATCCGGCCATTTCTCGCGAGCAGGGAGAATTTTCTCCCTGTTCCACCACCACGCCACCGAGCAGGGAGAACTTTCTCCCGCTTCCACCACCACGCCACCACTCACCCGGTACAAAACTCTCCCCGCAACACCCATCCCCGGGCTCAACCGGTACAAAACTCTCCCGGCACGCCCAAAAACACCGAAATCCTGCCATTTCTCGCGTGCAGGGAGAATTTTCTCCCGCTTCCAACACCAATCCACCACTCACCCGGTACAAAACTCTCCCCGCAACAGCCACCCGCGGGCCCAACCGGTACAAAACTCTCCCAGCACGCCCAAAAACACCGAAATCCGGCCATTTCTCGCGAGCAGGGAGAATTTTCTCCCGGTTCCACCACCACGCCACCGAGCAGGGAGAACTTTTTTCCGCTTCCAACACCAATCCACCACTCACCCGGTACAAAACTCTCCCAGCAACACCCATCCCCGGGCTCAACCGGTACAAAACTCTCCCAGCACGCCCAAAAACACCGAAATCCGGCCATTTCTCGCGAGCAGGGAGAATTTTCTCCCGGTTCCACCACCACGCCACCGAGCAGGGAGAACTTTCTCCCGCTTCCAACACCAATCCACCACTCACCCGGTACAAAACTCTCCCAGCACGCCCAAAAACACCGAAATCCGGCCATTTCTCGCGAGCAGGGAGAATTTTATCCCGCTTCCAACACCACCTTGGTGCCTATTTCAACGCAGCTGACAGACTGGTCCCCACTTTCACCCGGGCACCAGACCAATGCGCCCCTGAGCTGGGCATTGTGCGGGTTATCGGCTGCTCATCACGATGTAGCTCCCGAACGCGCAGGGACTGATCGGAGGTTAGCCGACTGGAATTGGCCCCGGCACCCACAGGCCAGTTCCGAGCAGCTCAATCCAGAGCAGGCACGACTAGCGTAAAAGCCCCATCATCCACAGGCTAGTTTCCAACCGAGAGTTATCCACAGGCTCATGCGCAGGGCTTGAATGCAACGTCCAACCGGAACACAGTTGAATCCAAGTACCAACAGCGAGGCACACCTCGCAGTAACGAAGGAGTTGCAATGTTGCGAGAACACGCGGAATCCATTCGATCGTCCCTGGTAGTTGCGGACTCCCACGCAGCTAGCATGCGTATTCATCGACGCATTCAGAACGGGACGCTGCGTCGTCTGCTCTCGGGCGTCTACATTCCGACAGCTCTGTTGGACAGACATAGTTCATCCGAGTGCAGGGACATAGTTTTTATTGCACGTGTATGTGCCCTGAGTCTTCGTTACCCCGACTACGTTATTAGTGGTGTCGTCGCCGCGTACCTGCTTGGCCTTCCCTGCGAGGCTCGCATTGAGCAACTCGCGCTGTATGCGCCATCGCGAAAGTGCCCGACCCTCGTGCATTTACCGGAAGTCGTCATTGATGACAGCATCCGCATCCCCTCCGTATGTGTTCGTACGTGCCGCCCGGGCCGTCCCGTGTCTTCCATCGAGTATCTGGGTTTTCGCATCGCGACACCGGCGCGAGTTGTTGTTGACTGCGCTCGCCTACTCAACGAACAGCACGGGTTTCCCATCGCCTGCGCAGGGTTGGCCCACGCGTGCCAGTTCGATCGTTTCCGTCAGGATGCGTCGCGGCCGCGGCAGGAGGAAGCGCGGAGGGATTTCCACGAGGCCTTGGATGCCACTCCCCGCAACACCAGAGGACGCGGGCACGCCCGTTGGATCGTCGACCATGCTGATGCTGGTTGTGAGTCTCCCGGCGAGGCCTTGGTTCTCCTCGCGCTGCTGCGCGCAGGCATCGCAGGGTTAACAACGCAGGAAGAAGTCTGTATAGACGGACGCACGTACTTCATTGATATTGCATTACCCGAGCTGAGGATTGCCATCGAGTTCGATGGCCGCATCAAATACGGGGAGACCGTCAGCCAGGTACATGACTCAATCGAGGCCGAGCAGCGTCGCCAGAGAGCCCTCGAGCGCGCGGGCTGGAAGGTGATTCGGGTTCGGTGGTCGGATCTGACACTCATTGACGAGGTCGTCGCCCAGGTTGTGGTCGCCATCCGTTCCCGGTCCGCCCGCTAAATGCCAAGGCAGTACGGGAACGTGACCCCGTGTCCCGAGCGTTTCACGCGCGTTTCACGTAACTAAGCAGAGCAGCCATCCCGCACACACGCCACGCCGACGCCTCGTACTCATCACGCACACCCGCGACGCGCGGCCGCAGCGTTCGCGGCACGCGCGCCCGCAAGGAAGAATGGGGGTATGGCAGATGAACGCGAGTCAAAGGAACTCCAGTCGGGAACGCTGGTCATTGGGCTGGGCCGTTTCGGCTCGGCAGTGGCGGTGACGCAGGATCAGCTGGGCTACGAGATCTTGGCCGTTGAAAAGAATCCCGCGCGCGTGCAGGCTTTCGCCGGTCGTTTCCCTCTCGTTGAGGCTGACGCGACTTCTAAGGATGCGCTTGAGCAGCTGGGTGCGCGCGAGTTCCGCAGCGCCGTTGTTGGCGTGGGGTCTTCGCTTGAAGCAGCTGTGCTCATTACGGCGAATCTCGTCGACATGGGTATTTCGTCGATCTGGGTGAAGGCGACGTCCTCTCAGCATGGCCGTATTCTGCGTCGCGTGGGTGCGCACCATGTTGTCTACCCGGATCTGGATGCGGGCAAGCGCACGGCGCACCTGGTGGGCGGCCGCATGGTTGACTACATCGAAATGGAGAAGGATGGCTTCTCCATTATGAAGCTGCGTCCCCCGCAGGAGGTTCACGGTTTTTCGCTGGAGGAACTGGATCTGCGAGGCCGTTACGGCGTGAATGTTCTGGCTGTGCGTCATCCGAAGCAGCGTTTTGAGTACGCGGATGCGTCCACCCGTATCAACGCTGACGACGAGATTATTGTCTCGGGTGACTCGCACTTGCTGGAGTACTTCGCGAACCGTCCGTAGTTGGCATTGCGCCGAGGCTGGGGGCGGCCGTCTGGGTGGCTGATGGTTCGCGGGATTGGACGAGGCCGGGGCGGGTATGCGCACACACCGAGTAGGGTGGGCTGCCGCGGGTACCGACGAGGAAAGTAGCGGCGAATACCCGCCGGTGACGACACGAATCCGCGGATAGCGGCATACGGTGTGCTCTCATGCGAGGCGCCAGCGGCGGTGTGTTCACGCGACGGACGCGTTATCTCGCACGATTGCCGAGGCGTATGAGTGAAGGGGGGGTGCCCCGCACAGATTCTGTGCGGGGCACCCCCTTCATCAGTTGAGGTCAATCGTGGCTCTGAGACCTCCTAGAAACTGCCGGACGCACTCGACCAACCACTGTTGGACCCATCCGAGTCGCCACCAAAGTCGCCGGACGCACTCGACCAACCACTGTTGGACCCATCCGAGTCACCGCTGAAGTCGCCGGAAGCGCTCGACCAACCGTTGTTCTGTTCGCGCTCCATCTGGCGCTCCACGGTCGACGGAGGAACGTGAACCTTGGGTGTGAAGGGACGGGTAAGCCCGTATCCTTCGGGGTCCTCGAGGACCTTGCGCGCCGCGTCGCCGATGGGCTTGACGATGGGCTTGACGGCGTCTTCCACCGCGCGCAGGGGATCGAGGAACGGGTCGACAAGCTTATCGATGATGTGCTTGTCTTCCTTTTCCTCTGCCGGGCACGGGTCAATGGGCTCGTCGAGGGGGGACTTCCTGGGCTTGTCGCTGCTCGTGGAGGAGCCTTCGCCGCAGCAGCCGCCACCGGGGGTGCCGCATTCCTTGCCGACTTCGCGGATGGCGCTGAAGAAGGCGGGTGCGGCCGCCGTGAGGATGTCGAAGAGAGACTTCAGCTCGTCGAACGCCATCTTCAGCAAGGAGATGATGTTCTCGACCTTCGCAGCTTCGACAATTGCCTTTTCGCCAACTTCAACCGCAGCTTTGGCGAGCGAGGCACCGAACGTGAGTCCCGCCAATGCCACGCCTTCGAGGGCCTGGCCGATGATATCGGAGATCAGCTTGCACACGTAGTCGTGCGTTTTCTGGACGAGCTCAGCGGCTTTCGCGACCGCGTTGCCCACTGACACCGAGGCCTCGGCCAGCGTGTTGATCGAGTTCACGACCTGTCCCTGACGCGACTGGTAGCGGGACACGGATTCGCCCTTCATGTCCGCCATGGCGCTGGCGACGCCCGACTCAAGTTCGGAGCCGGTCGAACGCAGCGAGTCACCGATGGACGCCCACGTCATGGCCATGCCGTTGACCTGCGCGGAATCACCGGTGAGCTGATCCATCCAGAACTTCAGGGGGTCAACGTAGTTCAGGAGGATGTTAACGCCGTAGCTGATCAGGCCGCCGAGCCCGCCCGTCGCGAGATCGGCGATACCACTGACAGCGCTGAGCGCCGACTCTGCACCGCCCTTCCAGTCTCCGGCCTCGAGCTGGATGGCGGCGTCACGGATATCGCCGATGGGGCCCAGGGCCTCGTCGGATCCATCCATCCACTCGCTACGGGTGTATACCGGCTGTTGCGGGCTCACTTCTTCACTCCTTCAAAAATGAAGCGACGCAGCGTGCGTTCTTCGTCTTGACGCTGGCGGGTCAGGAAGGTCTCGATGTCCTGGTCGCCGTGCTTGTCCTGCTTCTCAAAGAGGGAACGGACGTCTTCGGGCTTCGAATCGGGGTGAGCCTTCGCGAATTCGTCGATGCGCGTGTTCTGTGTCTTCTGCTGTTCGTCAACGAAGGCGCGGAAGCTGGTCTGCTGTTCATTGCGCTGCTTGGACATGAAGGTGTCGAACTGCTGGGCGGTCGCCTGCGGGTTGTCCTTCACGAATTCGCGGATCTGGGTTTCTTCCTCGGTGCGCTGCTTGGCGAGGAAGTCCGTCATCGCGTCCTGCTGGCGCTTCTGGTTGTCCTCGATGAGCGACTTAATCTCGGTGATGTCCTCGCCGGGGTGCTCTTCCGCATAGCGTTCGAGGGCCTTCGCCTGGTCTTCCTTCTGGCGTTCGTAGAAGGTCTTCAGGTCGGCGTTTTCCTCGTCGCGCTGCTTTTCGAGGAAGGCGCGCAGTTCGTCTTCACCCACTGCGCACTTGTCGAGGCCGGCGAGCATGCTCGCGAGGGAGTCGTCGCCGTCCTTCTTGTCCTTGTTGAGGCCCTTGATGACGTCTTCGGCGTTGTTCGGTTTCGGCATGGCGGTGGTACCGCTGACGCCGCCGTTCGAGACGCCCCCGCTGGAGCCGAGGGAGGGCGCCGCACCGCTGCCGCCGGGAGGCATGCTGGTCCCGCCGCCGGGAGGCACGCTGCCGCTGGGAGGGGTACCTCCGCTCGGCGGGGTGCTGGGGTTGTCGGGGGTCTCTCCGCTGGGAGGCGCCGGGTCGAGGTCTTCCCCGGGCCCCTTCACGATTTTCTCGTTATCCTTCTCGGCGTCGCGCATCCTCTGCTCGAGGTCGAGGAGGCAGTTGCTCAGGCGGTGTTCGGCACCGGCGGCATCGTTGATCATCGCCGCGAGATTCGAGAACTGGTAGGTACACACGGCGGTGTACTGCATGAACATCAGCCCGAAGGCGTTCGTGATGACCTGCCCGAGGGTCTGGGTGGCGGTGTCGTAGCAGGAGTCGAGGGTATTGGCGCACTCGTCCACTTCACTGGCGTGGCTCTTGAGCCGCTCCAGGTCGATTGCGAGATCGTAGTCTGCCATGGGTATCAGCGCCCGAGTGAGTTCAGGACGGGCTCAACGGTGGCGGCGTATGCCTCGATCGCACCACCGTCGTCCTGGAAGTCCTGCACGTGGTCGCGCACGAAGGACGCCATGTTACGTCCGGCCTGCGCGTAGGCTTCCATGATCGAGCGCTCGAGTTCCTCGGCGCTGCCTTCCATCGCGTTGTCGTCGATGGAGATCTTGGTGAGACGACCGTCTGAGTTCACCTCGACCTCGACGTCACGGTTGGTGTCCGTGCCGGTGATTCGAGCGCTGGTCAGGCGATCGACGAGTTGCTTGATTGCGTTGGCCTTCTTCTCGGCCGCAGCAATCTGATCTTTCAGCATCTGTTCAAATTCTTCGGGCGTCTGCCCCATCACATCTACCATACGGTTATCCTAACCGACGAGATGGAAATATGGGAGCCGCTTCAACCTGCGAGACACCCACCAATTCTCAGTAAATCCACCGACTGGATGATTGTTCAGAATTGACACATCACTCCGCGACAGCGGATGCACCAGTCACTGCCGGTGATAGCGCGGGCTCGTCCCCAGGTTCATGGGGTAGTCGTTGTCCGCACTAAACGCCGCATCCTCGTTCACGCCGCGGTAGACGTAGTCATCGTCGTTCCTCATCAGCAGCGGATTGACAGTGCCGTCGATATAGTCCTCAACGTCCTGCCAACTCGGGTTCGACGAATAGACCTTCGATTCGCATGGATTCGTGTCGGGCAGCGTCGAGGCCTTCGCGTTGAGCAGCCCCCACGGGTCGGCGGGCCCAAAACCCGTGTAATAGTTCCAGTCGCCGTTGCTTCCCGTGCCCGTCGTGGTCATCGCCTGCAGGAGCTGGTTCGAGGTGACGCTCTCGTCGAAGCGCTGCCAGGCGATCGCGAGGAATCCGGCGACGATAGGGGTCGCGAAGGACGTTCCCTGCGCCGTGAAAACATCTCCCCGAGTACCGCTGCGAACGGTCGCGGTACCCAGCGCAACGGTTTCGACGCCGTTGCCCCAGTTGCTGTAGTCGGTCAGCGAGCCGTTCGACTCGATGGCGCCCACACCGCAGATCCCGGACCACATGGGCAGCGTGTCGTCGGGATCTTCGGTGGATTCGTTACCCATCGCGGCGACGACAATGACGCCCTCCGAAATGGCGCGCGCCATCGCCCACCGAAGGTCCTCGGAATAGTGCGGATAGTTGCTCGAGATCGAAATAATGTGAGCACCATCGTTGATTGCCTGCTCAATGAGCAGCGACGTGTCAGCCTCACCCTGCGCGTACACACCGGCGGTCGCGCAGTCCGAACCCACTTCCTCCTGGCTGTACCCCAGGTCGTAGGTGTACAGGGTCGCGCCGGGGGCGACACCGAACTTGGGCGCCACGAGGATCTGGGCGACGGCCGTGCCGTGGTCCGCGTTATCGGGCAGGGAATTGACCGTGCACGGGCTCTTGTTTTCGATCGTGGCACCGGCCAGCTCGGGAATGTTCGGGTTGACGTGCCCGTCGATCATGGCGATGATCGCGCCTTCGCCGGTGTAGCCCTGGCTATGCAGGGAGGCCAGCTTGTAGTAGGAGTAATACTCCTCGTCGGCGCCCGTCACCTCGCGGTCGGCAGCGCTCGCCGGAGCGGCTGGCACGACGGCGGCACCGACGGTGAGGGCGAGGATGCCCGCACCCAGCGCACTCGCGCGCCGCCAGCGGCGCACAACCCGAGTCATCATGGCGTGTCCTCGTCGTCATCTCGTTCGATGGCAACCGGCCGACCACGCAAGTGCGACAGGATGACGAGGCCGCCGAGGGCCGCAGCCCCCAGGACGACGATCCCAATGACGATGTATGTGCGCATCGTCATGATGTTGTCGCGGCTCGTCAGATGCGGGGACACTTGTGCGGGGCGGCTCGGAACGGGGTGGCCAGCCTGATCCGGGTGAGGCGGCCCGTACCTCGTGCCAATGTCGTCGAAGGTGAGCGCCTCGTAGGGCGCAACAATGCCCCACCCGAGCTCATTCGTGCGCTGATCGGAGGCGCCGCGCAGCGCAGTCACCTCGAGGCGGTACTTCCACATGTCCGGGGACTCGTTGGGGAACTGCGAGGCCACGAGGGCCGCGAAACCGCCGGCGTAGGCCGTCGCGTACGACGAGGAGGGCAGCGGCGTATCGCCCGAGTACCCGCCGACCAGGCAATCGGCCTGGTCGAACCAGGTCGTGTGAATGACTGCAGCGGGCACCGCCAGATCCACGTGCGCACCGTGCACCTGCTGATCCGAGGCAAAACCGTTGGCATCTGAGGCGGTGACCGCCAGGACGCCCTCGTAGGCCGCCGGGTAGACGACCTCGTTGTCCTTCTGGTCCTGGTAGGTGTTGCCGGTGGACGCGACGACGAGCGCGCGCCCTCGCACGGCCGCAACCGCGGCCTCCAGGTCCGAGTTCGGGTCCTTAGAGGACTGGGCGACGACGATGATCTGCGCGCCGTTGTCGGCGGCCCAGCGGATCGCGCGGGCAACGCGCGACATGAAGGGTTCCTGCCCCGGCTTGTCGGTATTGCCCTGCTCGAGGCCGGTCTCGATGCGCACCGGCAGGATCTTCGCCTCGGGGGCGACACCGATGAGGCCCGAGCCCTTCGCCGCAGGAAGCTGCCGAGCAGCGATCGCACCGGCGATTGCCGTGCCGTGCTCGCCCACGTCGACGCGCCCATCCGTGCCTTCACCGCTCAGATCGATACCGGGCAGGACCACGGAGGGATCGCCCGAGTTGAAGTGCTCGTTACCGGCTGCCACGCCAGAGTCGACGACTGCGACCGTGACGCCCGCACCGCGCGAAATATCCCAGGCACGACGAACGCCCACCTGATCGAGGATGATGGGCTCCTGCTTGATATACCGCGGGGAATCCTGCGGGCAGGTCTCCTCTTTGCGTTCCTCCGGTGCCTCCGTCGGAGCGTCCGAAGGCGGCGCCGTGGGCGTGGGACGCACGCTCGGCGTCGGGGCGGGGTCAGCATGCGCGATCGCCGGGCCGAACGCGGAGGATGCCCCGGCCTCGTCCGAGGAGGACGCGGGAGCGAGGACCGGCGCGAGCGC
>ERZ772920.1766-NODE-1766-length-10579-cov-6.780882_pt1 | contig 10579 bp, 14 predicted proteins | sample MGYA00511469_ERZ772920 | MGnify/ENA primary metagenome ERZ772920 (study PRJEB29015, sample SAMEA2738069) | human oral metagenome | biome: human oral; feature: human-associated habitat; material: saliva | place: China | collected 2216 ... | reverse complement strand
ACCGGTGCAAGCCTTGGTCTTGCACCTTTAAAGCCTCAAAGAGGACGTACGGAATAAATTCCTACGTCCTCTTATTCGTTTTAATGCTTAGTCCCACTATTCTTTCAATAAACTGATTCTTTTCGTTTATCCTCCAAACTACTTTTCCGCAGAATCCAAAGAAATAAACACGTTAATGGGTTATCAATCTATTCAATGTACATTTACAAAAAACGAGAGGGTCTGGCTTTCCAAGATTGTTAATTTGCTTCGTCGCTAACCGGACCATCCGCGACACGGGGTGTTGAAACTTTGGAAACTGCTTAAGGAGTGCTAGAAACAGGAAAAGACTCGCAAGCGAGTCTTTGTTGGGGTAGATTTAGTTGATTACAGCGGAGAGCCCGAGGGAGAAGCAGATGGTGCGAATGATAAATGCGACTGGGGCTACTTTGTTTATTTTTTTGTTAATCAAATAAATGCCGATATAGCATGGGATGCCTCCGAGAAGCCAGAGAAAGCCAGCGCTTTGTTGAAGCCAAGGAAAGGTTTTGGCGCTATAAAAGACGTAATAAGCAACTGCTTCAAGGATTGAACCGCCAATAATGAGGCATAAGCCGGCTTTAAAGTTTTTAAGGATAAAAATGGCTCTAATTCCACTTACTATATGGTAGAAAGGAAAGAAGTAAACATTAAAACCTAAAAATAAGAACATAAAAAAGGTTATAACCATAATGATTTCTCCAAATTCGTAAAAAGATGCGAAGGGATGAATGCTTACCTTCGTATTTATTATAGTGGAAATGAACGAAGAAGGCACGTTTGAATGAACGGGGATACTTGGAACGAGGAGGAAGTAGGGTTATACTAGAGGAAGAATTGATGAAAGAGGAGCCCTGGGTTATGTGGATTGTATTTGCATTGTTGTCAGCTGTGTTTGCGGCGTTGACGTCGATTTTGGCGAAGATTGGGATTGATGGTGTGAACTCGAATTTGGCGACGGCGGTGCGGACGGTTGTGGTCGTTGTGATGTCGTGGCTGATGGTATTTGTGACGAATAATCAGAATGGGCTGTCTGAAATTAGTAGGAAGAGTTGGATCTTTTTGATTTTATCTGGGATTGCGACGGGGGCTTCATGGCTTTGTTACTACAAGGCGCTTCAGATGGGGAGTGCAACAGAGGTAGCGGCAGTCGATAAATTGAGTATCGTCTTCACGTTGATATTGGCCGTTTTCTTCTTGCATGATACGTTCACTATGAAGTCACTCATGGGGTGTGCGCTGATTGCGACCGGGACAATTATAATGGTTTGGTAAATAGAAAATAGCGTACGGAATTTTCCGTACGCTATTTTTTATGGAAGTAGTTCTTTGTTGAAGGTTACTAGTGTGCTGGATTGTATAGAAAAAGACTCGCGGGGCGAGTCTTATTGGAATTAGTATTTTTATACAGAGTGCGCAATAAGTGAAATGCAAAAGGCGATGATACGAATGAGGGTAGGGGCTAGTTTTATTTGTCCAGATTCTTTATCGGCAATATAATCACCGATAAAACATAGAATACCGCCAATACACCACATTGGAGTCACAAAGTTTCGAACGGAAGAAAAATCAACATATTTAGTATAAATAAAGAGAGCAATTAGGAGTAATGAACCGATTAGTAAGTACCAACCACCCTTATGATTTTTCTGAAAGAGTAATACTTTCAGGCCCCTCACTATGTGATAGAGAATGAAAAGGAAGGTAACTATGGCAATAAACAATACAGCAATGATTATATTAAGCATAAGAAATTCTCCATATAAGAATAAATGATGTGAAGAGTACTAAAAAGGTCTTCCACTCTATTATAAATGAAATAGCAGTGGAAGACCCGTTTTTTAATGATATGGGATGTTGTAGGAGAAATAAAGAATCACAAGGACAAAAACCATCGTGAAAATACGGATGATTTGTCCGGAAATCTGATCTTTGTGAGTGTTATCATACCAACTAACTCCGATGAAACAGCAGATAGAACCGATAATCCAAAGAATGATTCCCATTGGTTTAATGGGCATAAACATTGTAGCGGACAAACCAGTGAGTGCTCCGCCGATGCACATCAAGTAGCCTTGTGGCGCCCCATAATCTTCTGAAAACATTTTTAACCCTTTCGAAGCATTGAATGCTCCGAAGAGAAAAGCGATAACAGCAAGCCCTTGTAAACTTATGATTAATCCGAGCATATAAAGTTCCTTTCTTTAAACAATTAATAGTTCAATCATGAATGAAGTGAAAATATCGAAAATAGTGCCAATGTAATAATCGCTGCAATCGTCATACTAAACAAATAAGACACAGGAATGTAATCCTTTTTTTCTTCATGATTCATTTCAGCTCCGCGACAATATAACACTATGCTGATAAACCAAGCTACTAACGAGAGAGGATAGTAAAGAAATAGCAATGGAATTGTACCGAAAGAACAGAGTATGCTCATGTAAATATAGTTATTTCCAGGCGTATTCTTTTTTCTAAAATTAGCTATTAAGCTAAGAGTTAAGTTTAATAGGGAGTAACCGATAATCATGTATATTAAGTTATATAAAACATCCAATTCAAAGCCTATCATCAAAGGACCTCCTTTCTATCCCATCATGCATTAAGTAATAGCAGAAAGACTGCAATAAGGGCTCCGAAAGTTACAATAATAAAGTAAAACGTTGGATCGGAATCATCGTTTGCTTCATGATTCTTTTTAGATCCGATGAAATACAATACCAGTCCGCCAATCCAAGTCACTATTGAAAGCGGATAGGAACCGAATAGCATTGGAAGGGTGATGATAGAACAGAGTGCGCTAAGGAAAATATAGTCGTTTCCAGGCGTATTCTTTGTTCTGAAAAAAGCGAATAAATTGAAGAGAGTGTAAATAATGATACTGAGTACTAAGAAAAATAACTTTATTAATAAATCCCACATAAAAAAATCCTCCCTAAGATGCAAACCGCATTAAACAAGCGCCAATCCAAGTGTGAGAAGAACTGCGATGGTGATGCGGATGGCGTGATGTGATTTGTTGATGTTTCCTTTTTCTTTTCCGTTCATGTACGCTCCCACGCAGCAAAGCGTTGCCCCAAGGATCCATGTAAGGAATGGAATTCCAGGTAACACTGCGAGTAATGGGATTGTAGGAAGTGCGATGAGACCTCCTGCAAAAACAAGGATGTTTCCTGTTGTTTTGTCTCCTTTTAGAAGAGCGGCGCCACCTGCGAGTAGATGGATGAGCGCGAATGTGACGATAAAGAAACTAAGAATAAAAAAGATGATAAATACATAGCCCATAGGAGGTCCTCCTTGTTAAGCAAAAATCATTAAAATGGTGATGACAAGTGCAACGATGGCACGTGCTTTGTTTGGGTCTTTAATTTTATCCGGAAATGGATTTCTATTGACGAAGCAGACAACAAACTCAAGCATTTGGTTTTCTGTTTTATATGGTTTTTCGTTCTGGTTATTCCAATAAGACGCGTATAACATGACTGCCCACGCTAACATCCAGAAGATATATCCAGTGACTGATTTTTCGTAAATCAAACGGGCGGAATGAAGTGCCGTGATCCCTCCAATGAATAGTAGGAAGTTGGCGAGTGAATGTTTTTGTGTTCCAATCGTATAGACTCCAACGCTGATGAATGGTAATAAGTAAAATAAGGCGATGGAATTGATGATAACGTGCATAGAATTCTCCTTTTAGTTGATAGTAATCAGTATAAATTGCTCCTTGTGTTTTGTCAAAATACGGCGGGTACGGTACACTAAGGGGGACAATGAAAAGGAGTGCCGAGATGAAATTAATACTATCGCCTGCAAAGGAAATGAATTGTGACGCATTAGAGGAACGCGACTGGGAAGTGAGCCCGGCAGCCGCAAAAGTGGTCGAAGCCGTGAGTGCGGTGCCTGAAGAGGACCTCGCGCGTGTGCTAGGGGTCAAAGGGAAGTTGCTCGACGAAAACAAAGCGTTCATCGAAGGGTGGAAGGTGGCCGAAGCTGCGCCTGCCATTGAACTCTACAACGGACTGGCGTTTCGCTGGTTGAAGCAAGTAGAGGGATGGAACAAGGGCTTAGGCTATGGAAGCAAGCATGTGCGCATCTTGTCTGCGTTATATGGAGCTGTGGCGCCGGATACTTTTGTGAAGCCGTACCGTTTGGATATGTTACGACCATTGCGCGTGGACGGGAAGAGCTTGAAGGCTTACTGGAAAGCGGAGTGGGCCGAGTTGTTCGAAGAAGGCGAAACGGTGGTGAACTGTGCCAGTGATGAGTTCAGTACCTTACTAGACCGCTCGCGTTACAACTGGATAGACGTGGAATTTTACGAACGCAAAGACGGCAAGTTGAAACAACACTCTACGACGTCGAAAAAAGGGCGCGGGTTGCTAGTAGGGTTTGCCATGCGCGAACAAGCAACAACCGTAAAGCAGCTGGAGGCTTTCAGTGAAGATGGATTTACGTTTGATCTGGAACTATCCACACCAGAAAAATTGGTGTTTGTAAGATAAAAAGAAAGAGCAGTAGGCTAAAAAGCTTACTGCTCTTTCAGATTATAAATATGAAGTTGTAGTTTTTTCGTATAAAGAAAGCGAAACGCCAACTTCATATGGTTCTGCTAAAGTCTGTACTTTTATTTCTCCATTTTTGTTTACGTATGGTGTTTTATATTTTCCTCCTTTAAGTTCAATAAAACAATAATTAGGACTTGCATAATCATAATCTTTAAGTTGCTGAAAATCAGATTCAGAAAGGTAACCAATATAATGAAGGTCGTAATTACTTAATCTAGCATATAGATTTAGTGTAGGAAATCCGTGTTCATTTGAATCAGCAACCTTAGCAATTCCGCTAACTAAACGGTCCGAATATTGATATACTTTTTCCCCAATCTCTACAAAAGTAACAATTTCTTCGTGAGACATCTCTCTGAATTGTTCTTTTCTAGGGACATCTTCATTGGCATCTTTCATAATATAATGAAACCAAGATTGATTTTCTTTAGTATTTTCAAATTCTACTTTAAAAGAGAAAAATTTAGCTTTACGATTGTCTTTAATAACTGATGTATCGACATCGGATGGGCTGTAAGTAGACTCGTAGGGGTTGCTGTTAACGGAAGTAGAATTATTAACAGTTATTATGATAAAAAATAGTAAAATTAGCATAAAAATGATAAACGCCATATAAAACACTCTCCTAAAAATATGATTTAATTTCTCCCAAGAAAATTATAGTGGAAACATTTTTGCTTAACAATACTATTTTTATTGATTTAGAAAGAAAATTAACGGGTTTTATTCTGTAGAAAAGGAGGTGTTATATTCTAACACCTCCTTTCCTGGTTAAAGATATTCAAAATAGTAGTTTAATGTTTAGTTTCAGAAACGTATTGTTGAATCGCGTCGCAAGCGTATTGTCCAACGCCTTTGCCGTATTTATCCAAGTTCGTTCTGAACTCTTCGTTTTTCGCGTAGCCGAATCCGATGCTTGAGAAGACATCGATCGAGCAGTCGAAGGCATAAGTGCACATGTGTTGGTGGAGTTGTTTGGCTAAGTCCACGTTTTCGGCAGCTGTTGCTGGTAGGCCTTTTTCGATATTATCCGCGAATGCGAAGAAGATTTTATTGAAGCCGTCCGCAACGATTTCTTCCTTGCCTTTTTGTCTTTCTTCGGCCTCGTTCATCACGGTTTCGCCGTATTTTTCAGTCGCGGCCTGTTTATATTTCTCGTTATCCTTGAAGGTGAACCCTTTGAATTTTTCTTCGGTTGTCATCGTCATTTTCCTTTCCGTAGACGCAATCGTCTTTTCTAATGTGTCGATTAATGTTAGAAGACGGTCTTTTTCTTTCTGCATTAACTTCAACTGATGTTTTAAGTGGGGCAACAGATTATCCTCGTCTTGCTTCATTAGGGACTTAATTTCTTTCAATGAAAATCCCAAATATTTATAGTAGAGAATCGTCTGTAATTGGGAAAGCTCCTCGTCACTGTAGTAGCGATATCCATTTTCCTGTTTCTTCGGGGAAAGCAATCCAATTTCGTCATAGTGATGTAAAGTGCGCACCGATACACCACTGATTTCACTTACTTGCTTGATTAAATACATAACCTCAACTCCTAACACTAGACAGTGTAACCTATTACGTTACGTCAGGGTCAACCCTTTTCTCTTTCTTTTTTTCTTTTTCTTACTATATGAAACGAAGAAGATGACTACACCATCGTTGCAAGGGGCAGTGTCCGCCTTCCCGGCACAAGTCTGCATCTTCGTCCATTTAGAAGCTCAAAAATACGATTACGGAAGTTTGCGTTTCCGAAGAATCAGACGGATTCTATAGGAATCCTTCACAGTGCGAAGGATTCGTAGTGGGGGATAGCATTGAATGCGAATAAGAGAGCGTAGGAATTGATTCCGTACGCTCTCTTTGAGGCTTCAAAGGTGAGAGACGTAAGGCTCGAACCGGTGCCCCATTATCGCTTCTATGAAGATATCCGTCACGATTCGAAGGAAACGCAACTGAAGTTGCGTATTTTAAATCAGCACCCCATCTAAATGATCGATCTCATGTTGGATGACTTGCGCCGTGAAGTCGGTGAACATTCCCGTATGCTTCTTGCCACTCGGGTCCATGTAGGCTACTTCAATCGTCTGATAACGCGTCGTCTTCTTCGTGCCCGTATGGCTCAGACATCCTTCTTCTGTTTCGTAGGGGCCTTGCTTCTTCGTAATGCGTGGATTCAACATCACCAAATCCATCGGTCCAATCGCTACAATAATAATGTTCTTCTTCACACCAATCATATTCGCCGCCATTCCGACACAACGGTCACGGTTGGCACGAAGCGTATCTTGCAGGTCGCGGACCACTTGCGCATCAGCTTTCGGATCGGCAACTGTTGATTTTTGGCTTAAGAAGAGTGGGTCTTTCATAATATTTTTTTGCATCAGTTTTCTCCTTTATACGGTCATTCTTAAAAAGATTTTTGCGATTTCTTCAGGGGTTTCCACGCCGCCTTTTTGAATCCAGTGGAAGAAAATCGCGCTATTGCTATAGATGAACACTTCTTGCGCGTAATCGTCTGGCAGTGGATAGACCATCTCGATATTTTTCTTAATCGGTCCGATTTGGCGCGTTAATTCCAGCAGAAAGTCATGGACGAGTTTAGCCGTATAGTTGAAACGATTCAAGGTCATCGCGTGAACAAAGTCGAAGTCTTCTTTTAAATACTCGAAGATTTTCACGATACCAGGAAAGGCCTCTTGCTTATTTTTTGGCTGTCCTTCTTTTAATAGAAGTAAGATGTTTTGTAAAATCTCGTCGATGAGCTTGTCCATCATATCGAATTTATCGACGTAATGGAGATAAAACGTTCCGCGGTTCACGCCGGCTTCTTTAGTGATGTCACTGACGCTAATGGTTTCAAAGTCTTTTTCCCTGAGTAATCGGGTGAGTGCTTCTTTTAAATCGCTTTTCGTTGTGGTTTTTCGTTTTTGTGTCGGCATTTTTAAAACTCTTTTCTTAAATCAACACATTGTTGATTATTGTGTATTGTTTTTTCGCTAGGCCTATTATAAAGTATAGACGAGTAAGAATCAACACGGTGTTCATTTAACAGTGTTGGTAGAAATGAGGGATAGACATGGCGTATATCGAAATGAAGAATAGCTATAAACGGTATCAAGTCGGCGATACAGAGATTATCGCGAATAATGATGTGAATTTTGAAATTGAAAAAGGAGAGTTAGTCATTATTTTAGGAGCCAGTGGTGCAGGGAAATCGACGGTCCTCAATATTTTAGGAGGCATGGACACGAACGATGACGGACATGTGTTTGTCGACGGCGTGGACATTTCCGCTTTTGATGAAAAACAACTCACTTATTATAGAAGAGATGATGTTGGTTTCGTCTTCCAATTTTATAATTTAGTGCCGAACTTAACGGCAAAGGAAAATGTGGAACTGGCGGCTGAAATCGTAAAAGACGCCCAAGATGCAGAGGAAGCCTTGAAGGCAGTTGGTCTTGGACTTCGCATCAATAATTTCCCTTCTCAATTATCGGGTGGGGAACAACAGCGGGTTTCCATCGCACGTGCGGTTGCGAAGAATCCAAAGTTATTGCTTTGTGATGAACCCACAGGAGCGCTCGACTACCATACCGGGAAACAAGTGCTACAGATTTTACAAGATATGTCACGTAATCAAGGGGCAACCGTTATTATCGTAACGCATAACCAAGCGCTGGCGCCGATTGCCGACCGTGTGATTCATATGCATGACGCGCGCGTGAAATCTATTGAACTCAATCCAAATCCACAAGATATTCAAACACTTGAATATTAGAAGAGGTGAGGATCGTGACTAAGAAAACATTAAATAAGGATATAAGAAACTCCCTTCGTCAATCGAAAGGGCGCTTCCTTTCAATCATGCTCCTCATGATGCTGGGGGCGTTCAGTTTGGTCGGATTGAAAGTGTCTGGACCAGATATTGAAGATACCTTGAACAGTTACATGGAAACTGCCAACGCTGCTGATTTATTCGTGGTGGCAGGATATGGTTTAAGCGCAGAGGACCAAGCAGAGATACAACAAGAGAACGCCGATGTGGAGTTTGGCTATTTTGTCGATACGGTGATTAGCGATACGCCTAGTGCGATTCGTGTATTCTCACAGACGACCGATATTTCAACGTTCGAATTGGTGAGTGGCGCGTTTCCTACAAAATCAAATGAAGTGGCGCTTGACGGGGCGATGGCCGATCAGTACAAGATTGGCGATACCATTCGATTGAATGAATCCGGAAGTAACACTTTACTGAAAGAACATGAATTTACCATTACGGGGTTTGTGAACTCCAGCGAGCTCCTGTCTAAGACGATTAAAGGGGTATCGAGTGCGGGAAGCGGGGACCTTAGTGGATTTGCCGTCGTGCCAAAAGACGCGTTCGATTCTGAAGTTTATACGATTGCGCGACTTCGTTATCCGGATTTGCGCAAATGGAAAACAACAAGCCGTGAGTACTCAGACAAGGTGACGGTGTTGCAACAGACGCTTGAAGAAAAGTTGGCCGACAATGGAACGGCGCGCTTAGACACGTTGAAGACGAAGGCCGACGATAAGATTTCAGAAGGAAAAGAAAAGATTACCGATGCCAAAACGCAACTTTCGGACGCCGAGAAGAAATTGGCAGACGGCAAGAGCGAAATCGAAAAGAACGAAAAGACGCTTGCTGACGGGCAAGAAGAAGTCCGCAGCAACGAAGCAACACTTGCCTCAGGAGATGAAAAACTTAATGCGGCGTGGAATCAGTTGGAAGTAAGTCGCGCGCAACTTGAGAGTGCTCGGGTGCAAATCGAACAAGCCGTGGCGACTTTAGCCGAAAAGAAAGAACAGTTAGCAGATGCAAGTACCAAATTAACCCAAGCGGAAGAACAACTTGCTGCAAAGAAAGAAGAACTCGCAAGTGGGAAAGAGCAGCTTGAAGCCGGTAAGACGCAATTAGCGCAGGCCAAAGCGCAACTAGAAGCAGGAAAGGCTGACCTCGAAGCTAAAAAGACAGCCTTAGCACAAGGAAAGGCACTTTTAGCCAGTGACCCTGCTGCGGCTGCGGCGCAAGGCATTACCGAAGAAAGCCTTCAAGCGATGGAGACGGCTTTAACGCAAGGAGAAGCCCAGCTTACTCAAACAGAACAGACACTTATCGCAAAAGAACAAGTGCTCGCTCAAAAAGAACAAGAACTCACAGCGGGAGAAACGGCGATTTCAAATGCTGAAGCAGAACTCGCAACGAAGAAGCAAGAATTACTCACGGGCCAAGAAGCGTACAAACAAGGCTTAGTGAAGTATTACGATAGCTATAGTCAGTACGTGGATGGCCTCGACCGATACCGCGAAGGAGTGGCGGACTTTGAAGCCAATGCCGGAACATTAGCAGAAGGCAAGGCAAAACTAGCCGAAGCCAAGAGAACATTAGCGGATGGCGAAGCTAAGCTCGCGGAAGCCAAAACGCAGTTAAAAGAAAGCAAAGAAACTTACAACGCGAAGAAAGAAACAGCCAACAAGGATATCCAGAAGGCTGAATCTGAACTCGAAAAGGCGGAAGTGGACGTGTCAAAACTCACGAAACCGAAATACTCCGTCTACACGCGTTCGACGATGCTGGGAAGCGAAGGATTCTTCAATATGAAGACGACGGCTGAAGGGATTACGTCAGTTGGGAACCTCTTCCCGATTGTGCTCTATGCCGTAGCAGCGCTTGTAACGGTAACGACGATGACGCGTTTTGTGAATGAAGAACGCATTAATGCTGGGGTGTTGAAGGCGCTCGGCTATGAAACAAAAGACGTGTTAAAGAAATTTGCCGTGTATGGCTTTACTGCAGGGGTTAGTGGTACCGTCCTTGGAATCTTACTGGGAACGTACGCGTTGCCAAGTGCCTTAGGTGCAACCTTGATGAAGGATACGGTATTGCCAAGTATCCAATTGAATTTCCATCCACTCATCGCCATGATTGCGATTGTTTGCTCGCTCATCTGTAGCGTGGTGCCTCCATTATGGATTGC